>Ga0209013_10003964_pt1 | contig 13052 bp, 12 predicted proteins | sample Cruoilmetagenom2_FD_187291 | JGI IMG/M metagenome (GOLD analysis project Ga0209013, IMG submission 187291) | Oil polluted marine microbial communities from Coal Oil Point, Santa Barbara, California, USA - Sample 2 (SPAdes) (version 2) | ecosystem: Environmental > Aquatic > Marine > Oil seeps ... | reverse complement strand
TCACCTTCGTTTAAGTAGTCATTATCTGTTAAGTCCGTCAGGGTAGGAACTGCTTTAACATCAATTCGATACGCTTCAACTTGACCTTGGACCATTTTGTCAGTAAAACACAGTTCATCCTCCTTAAATAAATAGCTCTAACATCATGTCACAGTTTTATAAACTTCTCTAATTATATAGAAGGAAACAAATTAGAGACTGATGCTATAAGCATATTGGGAGGAAAAACATAATGGTAAGAACAGTAACAAATGAAAAGGTAGCTCTTTATGTAAGAAAGTCTAGAGAGGGAGAAAATGGAGTAGATGAGACTCTACATACTCAGAGGGAAACATTATTAAGACTAGCCGAGCAAAATGGGTACAACAATCCTGATCTTTTTGAGGAAATAGAAAGTTCTATAAAATGGAATAGACCTGAGTTAGCTAAGATGATTGCCTCAATTGAGGAGGGCAAGTATGACAGGATATTAGTGACACACATTGATAGGCTTGGAAGAGACATAGGTTTGTTAGATGACATTAAAAAGCTCTGTATTGAGCATGAGATTATAATAGAGACTCCTGACAATGTAATTAAATTTGATGATGAAAATCAGGAGCTACTTTTTGGCTTTAGCTCAGTCCTTTCTGACTTTGAATACAAGAGAATTAGACACAGACTGAATAAAGGTAAATATGATGCTGTTGCAATTAAAAATAGATGGATTGGCTCAATAGCTCCAATAGGTTACACATGGGATAAGAATACAAAGCAATTATATGTAAACCCTGAGGAGAAAAAGGTAATTAGAAAAATGGTTGAATTAGCTTTATTAGGCTACTCATCCAGACTTATTGCAGATAAAGTAAATGACTTAGGCTACAGGTCTAGAAAAGGTATACCTTTTAAAACAGATAGAATCTTAAACATCTTACAAAACAGAGTTTATCTAGGTGAGTCAAAGTATAATTCTAAGAGGCTTAAAAAAATTGCTGTAGCTAAAGACACTCATGAGGCAATAATGTCTGAGGTGGAATTTAATCAAATACAGGCTCTATTCACATCAAGGAGAAGTAAAGAAAATCTACAATCACTAGGAATTAAATCACCTGTAAACAAGATTTTAGTTTGTGGAGTTTGTGGTAAAGGAATGACAATACAGCTTAATAATAAAGTTAGAAATACTGGCAGAAACTATTCCTTTTATCAAATAAGACCTTGTAGACATCAAGTTGATCTAGAAACTAAATGTCACAATGGTGGTGTATCTGTATATAAGGTTGAAAATGCAGTCATAGAGGCATTAAATTTGTACAAACAAGAATTAGAGCAGTCTTTAGTAAGTTTGTTAGTTGAGGATACATCAGATTTAGAGAATAGCCTTAAATCTAATTTAGAAAGTCTTGAGACTGACTTAGCTAAGCAGGAGAGAAAAGCTAAAAGGCTGTTAGACCTGTATCTAGATGAGGAATTGGATAAGCAATCATATCAGCAAAAAAAACAGGCTCTAGAGGATATTATCTCAGCTCTTAAAAATGAGATTAACATTGTTAGTCATAAGTTAGAAAATGTAGATGCCTCTACTCATGTAGATAAAGTTAAAGGCATTATAGAAATGATTGATAACTTTGAGGAGATGGAGTTAGAGGAGCAAAATGCTACATTAAAGCTCATTATTTCAGGTATTGTTTTTACTAAAACTGCTGAGACAAACAATGAGCCTGTCATAGATATTAAATGGAGAGAGCTGTAAAGCCCTCTCTTTTTTTATTTTTCACTCAAATTCCCCTTGATTTGAGCAATCAAATCATAAAAGCCAACATCCTCATACTTGAATAATTTATAACCACCATTTGGTGGATTAAGAAAATCAGTGAACTTTTTTTGGAAAAGTGCAAACATAATTCTTCTTATACATCTATTTTTATCAATAACTTCTGATGGCTTTAAAAATTCTTCCTTATTGAAATCTGCATACAAACTGTGATTTTTATATTCATTTAATAAATCTGCTAGAGCTTTTCTATACATAAATTCTTCTTCCTGACTATGACTGAGAAGAGCATGAGACAAACTATCAGGCTTAAGCTTGGGAAGGTCAATACTATTTAGGAAAGACTTGAAATTCTCTAGATCATAATATTTTTCCTTTTCAGCATCATTCATGCTGTTAACCTTTTCTTCATACTTATCATACTTATCATACTTATCATATTTAAAATCAAATAAGACCTTATCCATTAGCATCTGTATACTATAACTTGATGAAGTTTTCTCCTTGTGGTCTCTTAACCTTTTACTCAATGCTTTCCAGTCAACTTTATCTCCATTGTGAACATTTATAGCTACTGTATACAACATTGGTAACTTTCCAAACTCCTCTATAGATATGTGAGCACATAAATAAGCTCTTGCATATTTCTGATGTTCTAATAATAATTCTGCCTCATCTATAAGTTCACATGCATTCTCATATATCTTGGTATATATTTTTTTAATATCTTCTACTTTTAATTGGTTAAAACTCATCTACCTCACCCCTAAGAAATCTTTTCTTCTATTATATATAGTAAATCTGTATAAACACTAAAAAAAGGAAAAGCTTTTTAGCTTTTCCTTTTAACTAGCTGATCTATTTAACTTTTGATTGTACAGGTCAATCATTTTTTTAGCCCACATATTAAAGTTAGGCTTACCATGAACATTAACTGTAACTTTATCCTTAGTTTTAAATGTAGTAACCTCTTTATTGTTATAGTAATTTGATGTCATCCTGATCTCTCCCTAGTAGTTTATATGCCCTCTACTACTCCATTAGAAAAAAGGTTAAAACTGTGACAGGCTCAGCACAGACATAAAAAAGAGAGCAACTCTGCTCCAGCATTGTTTTCTAAACTACATATTTTATGGTAGATATAAAAAAAGAGAGGAGCATCAGCTCCCCTAGTTACTTGCTATGTTTAGCCAATCTTTCTTTTTCTCTGTCTGATAAACCTTTACTTATTCTCATTAGAGCAGATTTACCTTTATCCTTGCCCTTTACTTTCTTAGAGCTGTGATTATCCTCTACATATCTTTTATTCATATTGCCTCTACCTCCTGTGCTTTTAAGTATCTATTAACTGTGTACTCTGATACTCCTACCTGCTCTCCAATGAGTGACAAAGATAAGCCCTGCCCTCTTAGAGTGACTATCTCAGTAACCATAGCAGGAGTAACTCTTGTATAAGGCTTTCTACTGCCTGTTTGCTGTTTGTATCCTCTCTTACCCTTAACCTTAGTCTCTCCCTTAGTTAAGTCCTCCCAATACACTAACCTCTCCAATAGGACAGCAGGTAGCTTATAGCTCTTATGAGGCAGGTACTCTACTCCCTCAATCTTATGAGCCTCTCTGTATACAATAGGATGAGGATATACATTAACAAAGTTACCTTGTCTGTCTATTGCCCATTTCTCAGGTCTTTTCATTATCTCCAAACATTCAAACAGGATATTATCTAGCCTGTCCTCTCTTTGTGTTACTATTTCCATCTCTACTTTTGTTGGTCTTTTCTTTGCCATTAGTAACATCTCCTTAGTTTTATGGTCAATAAAAGGAGGCATTCTCAGCCTCCATGATCTGCATTACTTACTTTCATTTGTGCTAAATATATAAGGGATAACTTTGTACCAAATAACCAAAGTTACTGCTCCCTGTGCTAGAATTTCAAACATCTTATTTCCTCCTCAGGTAGTTGGTGCTGTCTGTCTCCCTAAGAGGTCTCTCAGCCTCTGCTGTCTTACAAAGCACCTTTTGTTTTTAACTCTCTTGCATAGCCTCTAACAAGTCTGTGATAAGTATTAAGCTCAGTTACTTTCCCTGCTTGTCCTAAATGGATGCCTCTGTATAGTCTGTTTTGGTCTGCCTGAGCTACAATCTGCTCATCTAGCAATACCTGTCTTACTGAGGCAAAGCTGTTAGAGATGCTATTAGCAAAGCCCTGCATTGTCTGTTCATCCTCTGCAATAGTTGCTAGAGTTGTATTAGCTACAAAGTAAGCATCTGTATTAGTAAAGAAAAATACTGCTGACTTATGAGCCTTAAAAAACTCCTCAGCCTTATCCTCTAGAGTAGCTTTCATAGCCTTTGCCTTATTAGCTGTAATCTGCTTTAGTAGCTCCATATCAGCCTCTAGAGAGTCAATCTCAGCCTTAGCCATCTTAACCTCTCCAAAGTCTGTAAACACTGACATAGCCTCTTTCTTAGCCTCTACTACTGACTGCATCTGAGAAACTGCCTCAGTACCCTCTGCTACAGTCTCCTCAATCTCCTCTAAGAAAGCATATACAGCCTCTTGAGCATCTTGTACCTCTATTACTTTGCTTGTCATTTCTTTAATCATCTCTGTTTTGTTAGTCATCTGTAATCAATCTCCTCTGTATGTTTTAGTTTTATATATTGCTAGTCTTTATTAATCCTCTAGAAACTCCTGATACTTTTCTGTATAGGTAGCTTTGTCTTTCTCATACATCTAACCTAGCTAACAATACCTTTAGAGGTTTTTCACTTAGCTCAGGATATGCTTTTAAATAATTTTCATAGTCATCAGCTACAACCTCATACTCAGGGAGCTTAATAGCTGTTTTGCTTTCTACTTTGTCCTTAACTTTGCTTAGCTTTTCAAACATCTCTTTGCCTTGCTCTGCTCCAAACCAATCAATTAAGTCCTTTTCCATCTCAGGAGTAATTGCTTTTAATGTTGGCTGTCTGCCATCCATTCTCTCAAACTGCTTATAAGATGTTTCATTAACTGACTTACCTGCTGACAGCTTTAACAATCTAAGAGCCTGAGCCTGATTAACAAAGGCAGGAGCTACATTACCATTAAACAAGCTCATAAACATTAACCCTAGTACCTGAACCTCTAGCCTTACCAGTGGACTGTCTAAGTCAATTGTTTGAGCATTGTAAGTATTGCCTACTGTCTTTTCTGTACCTTGATACAAGAAAGGACTCTCTACAATAACTGATTTAATAAGTAAGTTTGTATCCTGATCTGAGACAATAGCCTGTAGATTATCTGACAGGTATGCTCTCATAGTTGAATTTCTAAAGTTAGCATATTGCTTAAACTCATTGCCTGTAATGCCAAAGTATTCAAGGATTGTAGCTAAGTCCTTAGTTGATGTTTTGTTACTCTGCAATCTAACTAACAAGTTTTGATATACACTCTCTAAAACATCATCATTAACTACTGAATCTACATCTCTAAGCTCTGCTGTAGGCTGATACTTAATTACAGCTAACTCATACAGCTCTAAGTATTCTCTTTTATGAGTCCTTAGCTGTCTTGTACTGATGCTAACTGATGGATGAGATGCAAACTCCTCTTGAGTACAATCTAAAACAGCCTGAGCATGACCTAGAGCCTGTACTAATTCATTCTTATTACTAACATTGTATTTAATTACTATCTCTGAGAGCATCTCCTGCTTTTTCTCAGGAGTAGCATCTTTAAAATCAAACTTTAACATTGTGTAGTTCCTCCTCTTTTGTGGTTAGGGATGCTTAACTCCTTGCTATCATCCTCTACATACTATTGTCTGACTGTGAGAGCCTCAATAAAGTACCTGGAGGAAGTATTTTAGGAAATTAACTCCTTATTTTTAACATTAGAAAAGCAGAGATCATTGTGACCTCTGCTCTGTGCTTACTTATTTAATTAGAGATACTACAGCAGGGCTTTCTTAGTTGTCTCTGTTAATGGTTTTTTTGTCATTGTAACTCCTCCTTATTTCCCTCTAATTAAAAAGTCAGCTTGTAGTGATTTATCAGGCTCTCCATCTTTTCTGTAAAATACAAAAGGATTAACTTTTAAATGTGTTTTTCTGCCTTTTAGGAGCTTAGCAAAGACTGTCATGCCATCCCATTTAAGAGAGTTAATCTTACTCTGTACATTCTTCTTATCTAAGCCTGTAATGTTACAAATATCTGCAATAGATAGAGCCTCAATGCTCTCTGCATCATTCTCAAAAGGATTAGTACAAAGTACATTATTCTCATAATGAATGTAAGGAAGGATTAGATATAAAAAGCCCATGTCAGCAGGTTTTTTCTTATTCTTTGAGCTGTTTTCATTGTAGAGCTTTCTGACCTGATCTGAGAAAGTCTTAACTACCTTTGTATTCTTAGTTTTGCCTTTAAAATGATACTCAGGATTAATACCAAAAGCCTCTACCTCTTTACCAGATACCTCTACAGCCTTAGTCAGTAGCAATCCTTTTTCTAAAAAGTTATCTATATGTTTCTTAATGTGACTCCTGTTATTGATACCTAATACCTCTCCAATGTCTCCTCTGTTCATAGGTATAGGATTATGAGTAGACTTAATTAAAACATTGTCCTCATATCTAACATAAGTCTGTAATACTAAGAAATAACCTAATTCTGCTGTACTTAGCATCTCAATAGCCTCCTTAGCATTCTCCATATCAGAAAAGGTAAAAGCCTTAGCTTTCTTTCTGCTGTCTTGCCTTTTCTTTTTATCCTGATAGGCTCTCTCTTGCTCTACTGTCCTTGCATAAGCAAACTCAAGTACCTCTCCTGTCTCCCTGTTAATAAATTGTGTACCTTTGATCTCTGTCATTGTAATAGACCTCCATAAGTGATTTATTGTCTAGGAGCAAAAGCTCCTTAGCTTTGTTCACTTATATATCTAACTGTCTATGCAGCTTAACAAGTATTGAATTAAAATTATTTTTAGGCAGGTATAAGACCTATCCTTAAGACATTAGAGCAGGTCAATAATATGTGACTAAGCAGGTCTCTGATTTAATTGGGGGTATTTTGTGAACATAGATAGGCTTGATTGGGGGTATTTTGTGAACATACAAAAAGAGGACTTGATCCTTACTCTCCCAAGGTATTGACACACTTTAAGGTTAAAAGTTTTATCTTATATCTTGAGCATAGCTCAGGAGCAAAGCTCCATAACAACAAAGGTAATATATAGACATCTTTTAATAAGCTACAATAACTCAGCCTTTATTAATGTTTTGAGGATGCCATAGGCAGACTCTAGGCTTTAGCCTAATACTACTGTTATAACAGCTAGTAAGCCTTTAAAACACAGTCAGGAGATGACTAATAAGGGAGTCCTTCTCTAGCTGTAAAAAGTTAGATAAGGCATCTCTTTTCTGTTTTAATGATGTGTAGTCATTGTAGCAGTAACACTCCTTAGGTATGGTTAGGTATATTTGCTAGAATATATTTAAACATCTTATTAGCCTTGTCATTAGAGTTAATTCTTTCATTAGAGTTAATTCTCTTTTGATGAGGCTCTCTTTTTTTACCCTTTTTTAAGTATAGGGGGGTAGTATGTACTTTTTGGGATGACAGCTATAGCAGATAGTAGACAGATAGTAGACAGGAAATAAGGGATAATATTGTAGGAAATATTCATATAAAAGATATGCAGTTAGAGGCAGTTAGAGGACTGTAGGGAGGCTGTTAGGAGTAGAGATATATACAAGGAATAGCCTTATAGTAGTAACATTAGAGGACTGTTAGGAGGCTTTAACCCTTGCTGTATAAGACTTTGCAGGTACTTGTAGTAGCAGTTAGGATAACATAGGAGATGCTTAGAATATTCAACAGACAGGCTCTGAGCAACCCTCCCTCCTGCAATAAATAATACAATAACTAGGATAAAGGCAGTTATGATCTGCTTTACTTTCCTATCCTCCACAGTATAAATAACTTAGGCATAGCATTATAGTAGCCCTTAGCCCTTGCTGTATAAGGCTTTAGGGAGTATCCTCTGCTCTATCCTGTAGCAGTAGCAGTAATAGGATAAGTAAGGCAGGGCTTATATTGTAGCAGGGCAGGTCTTTACTCAGCAGGTAGCCCTATACTATTTACACAGACTTAATACACAGCCTCAGCCCTGTAGTATCAAGGCTGTACAATCTGAGTAAAAAGGAAGTCTTATTTACACAATGTACACAGCCTCAGCCATCAGTTATATTATCTCAGGTAGATCAGTAACAGGAAGTAGTAGCCTCAGTACCTGACAGCATGAGCAGAGCAGACAGCAAAGAGAATACATACTCAGTTATTATTGTAAATACCTCTGAGATTGTACAACTTAGCTTGTATTAAACATTAAAAGAAATAATGTACATATGTGTATGTCTTTGAATGGTTAAGAGCTGTTAAAACTGATAGCCTCTCCTCTATCTACTCTAGTTATTACAGTAAACTATATATATTAAAGAGGCTGACTGTGACTGACTCCATTGGTCAGTAAATTACTACAGTCTACTGCATGAGGTATACAAATTTTTGCATAATTAATTACACCACTGAGAAAGCCTGATATAGAGCCATTTAAAGAGGGATTGACAGTAAAGGGATAGTTTGAATTAGAGTCTATTCCTTTACCCTGTAGCTATTGGAGAAAGGTAATGAGGTTATGCCCTGAGATTTAGCTTAGACAGGTACTACAGGAGCTACTGAGGCAGATCTGCTGAGGCATATACAAAGATACAGTCATATATAAACAGCCCTTGATACTGATGCTACTAAGAGTCTCACAGCATCCTCCTTAGAGACCTGAGCCAATGCCTACAGATGTAGATAATGAGACTGCATAGCTTAGCTTGTATGTTGCTGTGACAGGTTTAAGTAACTTAACTGTTAGATGCATACTGTAAGTTGTATGGAGCTGTGAGAGAGCCTGAGTGAGCCTAAGTATATCTGTAATGATAATGCTACTGATGTTGAGCCAAAGAGTAAATACAGTAGAAAGTCTGTCATAAACCTTAAAAGGATTCTAAAAGTCAATGAAAAGTTATACCCCCCACCATGGGTGACTCCCCCCTGAGAGGAGGTCAGGTAGCTGATCTAAAATATATATTCCTAAATTTTCTGTATCAGGAGGAAATGGACAGAGACATTGAGGTACTACTGTCCATGCCTGAGAATTAAGATTTACAAAAGAGCTATTCCTATGTATAAATGTCTTTCTAATTTCTGGGTTTACAAATATCTCATTTTATTAGGCTTAATTTTTGCTCTATAACCTAACCTTAGCAATCTATGTAGTTCACCAGTAGTTTTGCTGCTGTTTATGACAGAAACAACATAGTCCCTATCAATTGGTTCTCCATTATGTGTAAACCCCTTACCATTTAACTCTTTGATTACTCCCACTATGCTACTGGTGTAAGCATATTCTTTAATAATCATTTTTTCTAAGGTTTCAGCTTGATAAGTTTCAACTAAATCCACATACTCTTGCAACCTTTTTATTTCATCTTTTGCCCTTTTAACAGTCATTAATCTTGTCATAATATCCCCCCCTATAAGGGTATTCTACAAATTTACTCATTTCCCTTTTTTGATAATAAGAAAGTCAGCAATATTGACAATGCCATCACCCTCCCTTTTGTTAATCACTAATCTTGCTAATAACTGTAAAGCTCAGTCACTATTATATTAATTCCACTTTTAATAAGTCTTTCTCTCCTGATATAAAATAACTTATCTAATATTTCTTTCTTATCCTCAAATAATCCAAAATGGATCTTTTTATGACAGACTAAGCAGAGAGAAACTATATTAGCATGGATGTCTAAGCTGTTCTCAAACTGCTCCTGATACTGCATAGGGATAAGATGATGAGCCTCTACATAATTCTTTCTATTAAACTTAGAAATAAAATGATTATGCTGATTGTCAAACTCACATAAGTAGTCTGCATCAGCCACAGCCTCACTTGCATATCTAGGATTTCTACTCCAAACCTTTTTATTGTTTACTGAGCTGTGATTAGGTTTATCTTTGGGTATATCCTCTATATTGCCTTTGCTAACATCAGCAGGATTTTCTGTAAGGTACTTTTCAAACTCCTGCTCCTCTTTAAAAAGCTCAGCTTGTAACTCAGAGTCGTAGTAATACCCAATGTATTTTTTAAAATGATTTAAAGCTACACTATACATCCTGTGTCCTTTTTCATTCTTCTTTTTAAACTCAGGATTACTAAGGATTAAATCAATAAAGGCAGTATCAGTTAGATTAAATAAATTAATTCTCTGTAATCCATATTCTCCTAATTCTGATGATATTGTATTAATTGCTTTAGAATATCTCCCAATGGAGTAAGGCTTTATAACAGCATAGGTTTTTAACCATTCTGCAAAAGTATCTTTATTCATCATAGTTCTTTTCACACACTCTCTATTTGTATTTCATTAACAATAATTATGAGTTAAGAGTATACAAAAAGCTATAAAAAAGAGCAGATGCCTCAGCACCTACCCTAATCTACAAATTCACAATTCATAATTCAATCACACAATGCTTTAGCCTGTTCCTCACCTTGAACAAATCTAATAGTAGATGTAGCTATATACTACCTCTCTAAATGTTAAATTTACTATAAGAATTTATTGAAAGGGTGAGTTTTAATCACTTTCTTTCCTCTTGACTTTACCTGCTCAACAATCTCATCCAATGTAATTATTTTTGAAATACTTGTTAAATCTGCTCCTGTTAGATATACAATTTCCTCAAGTGGATAGTTGTTTATAAACAGTTGTTTAATAAGTGAAGTTCTTATAAATGTTGGGTTTAATAATTTCCAATTAGAGTCATTTTCATCTATATCTGCAAGAATATCAAAAATATAATTTACTTGACCTGCAGAGATTGGAATAAATTTATTTTTGTATTTCAAGTTAAATAAATGATTACCTTTTGTTTTGTTTTGTTTATTTTGCTGCTTTAAGTCATCTAGTAAGCTCATTAGATTCGAGGGTATTACAAGCTCTCTTTCCTCAATAATAAATTTATCTTTCTTTATATTATCAAAAGTTAATTTCATTAAAGTAGATCTCTCAAAGCCATAGCATAAACATAACAAGAACATACACTTGTTTCTTATTGCATCTTTTCTTTTATCATAAAAATTTAGAATTAAGTCAATGTTTTCATCAGTTAGCATTTCATTTATCTCAGTATTTCTCTCCTCAGCATTCAACTTTCTAATCAGTTTAATTTTTTCCTCATCAAATTCATGAGAACCAACTTTTAATACCTGAAAAAAAGTTCTTATATGAGAATATTTATTCTTAAATGTTTCTACAGACTTGATCTTTTTACCATTTTCTTTACTGTTAATTCTTTCTAACTCTTCATTGAGAAAATCTTCAAACTCTTCTAACCTAATTGTTTTCAAAGGTCTATATCTTTTATTAATTTTTGCATAGTATTTGAAAAAGTTATTTAAAGTTCCTTTATATTGCTCCCAACTACTACCACCATCAGGATATTTTAGAGCTTTAAATTGTGCTATGTCTGAAAAATATTTAGTAATTGGATATTCAACAAAAATATTTTCCTTTTTAAAGTAAGGTATTAACTCTGTTTGTTTTGGATTGAAAATATCAATTGTTAAAACAACCTTATCAATATTTACAGGTCTGTTGGGGTTGGGGATGGATGTAATACTGTCATTTAATAAAATGTATTTTTTGCCATTTGTGAGGATACCCCATGATAAGCCCATTTTATGTAAGTAATTTGCTAGTTGGCTTTGCTCTCTTTCATCTAACTTATGTTCAGGAGATTTTACTTCTACATATAAATGAGTATTGTCATCAATTTTTACAGCAATATCTGCTCTGCCATCCTTGTTATACATAGAATGTTCATAATAGAAATTTGATGAATCATAACATAACATTTCTAAGAATTTTGATACTACATGAATGTTTATATTTGCCTCATTTGTATCCTTGAATTTATTGTACATCTTTTTAATGTGCTCTAAATCCATATCAGTAGTTTTCATTAGTACCCCCAGTATCATGTTTATTACCCAATAACTTTTCTTCCTTATGATAAGGATCAGTTTTAAGATTCTTTGTTATCTACTGTTGTACCATCAGTTAATAACTTAGTTGCATTTTCAATTAATAATAGTGCTGTCTTGGCATCTGGAAAGGCTTCTTTAGTTTCCTCTGGAGCATTTAATGCTGTATGTATTTGAGTACCATGTGACATTAACTCAGCTAACTTTTGAATTGAGTATGATAACTCTGTATGGTACTCCTGATGACTTGATTCAATATTAAAATCTTTCATTAAGGCACTAGCATGAGATTGAGCTTGAAAATTTACTGTATCACCTAAAGACTTTAGTATTAATTGTTTAGCTTCTTCATTTGTATTAAGAGCATTTATAGTATGTTCAGTTTGTTTCCATTGTAGATAGCTACTTTGCATGAATTTAATAGTACATCCAACTATTGCACCTAAGAATATTACTGCATCTTTATTTTGTAAAATTATTTCAATCCAATTAGAACCTGTGTCAAAGTTTTGAAGTTTAACATTTCCCTTATATTGATCTACTAAGGTTAGGTTAAGAATTGTGTCAATTTCCTTTATAAAATCAGACACCATAGACAAGTCTGTGTAACTAGGTAATTTAATACTTACAGAATTTGGGTTTTGTTCTGGCAGAGCCACATCAATTGCCATAATTACTGTATCAACTTTTAATTTGATTACTTTAATAATCTCATTTAGATTTTTTAATCCAGTACCATCAATTATTACTTTTGCACTTTTGTCATGAAATATACTGGTCATTTTGTCTAAATGAGCAATATCTTCTTCTATAAATGCTAATTGTTCTATATTTCTAATAGCAACATACAAATCTTGAAAATTTGTAATTTCATATTTTGCACCACCAACGTCAGAACTATTATTAACTTTTAGTTTATCTACATTCTCTTCTAAGATTTGCTTTATTTCTCTTAATCTCATAATTATTCCCCTCTAGTAAACTTGTTTTATTCCTAATTTATCATTTTATGACAAAAAAGAACAGGTATCTTTTTTCTAGGATAGTTTACTGATTGACCAATATTATAAACCCTTGTAAAATCAGTATTTCAAGAGGATGAACTGTAATTACTCCATTTTACAAAGGCTTCACACCCTTTATCATCGATTGTTGCTGAATGTTTCGTGACATTCGGAATCGCTATTAATATTAAGACAGAAATAATCAATAGCA
>Ga0209013_10003963_pt1 | contig 13052 bp, 9 predicted proteins | sample Cruoilmetagenom2_FD_187291 | JGI IMG/M metagenome (GOLD analysis project Ga0209013, IMG submission 187291) | Oil polluted marine microbial communities from Coal Oil Point, Santa Barbara, California, USA - Sample 2 (SPAdes) (version 2) | ecosystem: Environmental > Aquatic > Marine > Oil seeps ... | reverse complement strand
CGGTGGCTTTGATATAGCAGGCCATGCCACTCAGCGCAGATGCATCTTATAGCTGGGTATGTCGGCGTTTTTCGCCTGGGAAAAGTTTGCGTACTCCATGCCCACTGTAGCCAGTTCAACACCACTGAATTCTGCATTGCTAACATTGGCACGGCGCAGATTGGATCCGCCTAAAACAGCATCGGTAAGGTCTGCATTGGAAAGATTGGCGAAACGAAAATCTGCATTCTCTGCCTGAATTCTGCGTATGTTCGCGTTGCTCAGGTCGGCACCTTCCATATTAGCCAGGTTCAGAACGGTGAAGCCACCCGGTTCCAGGGTGGAAAGGTCTGCCCCCTGGAGATTGGCCCCTTTGAAGTTGGTACGGTTCAGGTGACTATCCCGGAAGTCAGCTTCGTTGAGATCAGCACCGCTGAGATTGGCACCAATCAGTAATGCATGCAGCGCTTTTATCTGGCGCATGTTGCTGCCATGAAAGTCAGCATCGCGCATATCAGTGTTGCAGAGAGAAGTCTGCTCAAGGTTTGCATCCCGCAATTCCGCTTTGCGCAAATCGGCGCTGTCAAGAATTGCCCCTGCCAGGTCTGCCCTTGATAATATAACCCTCTCCCCAGGGCTGGTTGTGCCAGCATTCGCATGAGACAGGTTTGCCTCGCGAAGATTGGCTTTGTAGAGTCTGACTCCCTGCAGTGAGGCTCGTTCGAGGTTGGCATTGCTCAAATCGGCCTTGCTAAGATCACTGTGCAAAAAATTGGCGTATTGCATGTCCAGTCCACGCAGGTCTGCGCCCTGTAAATTCAGTTCCGACAGATCTGCGCCAACCAGATTATCAGCTTCAATTGTTGCAAGAACCTTGCCTGTATCCTTCTGTTTTATTTCGACCATCTCTGAAACTCCTTCCTAAGGTTGCACAACCCATATTGTGATTACTGTACTGTTTATACTTCATTATAACCCAAGGTTAGAAAATTGTTTTTACAGGTTTGATGCAGCTTCCTCCCTGTTTTTTAAGTGGGTTATTCTCTGCGAGCTTGACAGAATCAAGTAGCATGAAAAAAGGGGGCTAGCGACCCCTTTTTACCCATGAAATTTCTCGTTAACTTTTTGGCTCTTCAGGATAATTCGTGGGTAGAAAATCACTCAACAGGGGCTCTGCCCCTACGCCGCCTGGCTTACCCGGCCCTCGCCGGTAGCAGGGATTCAGTTCCTGAACCCCTGTATAGCACAGGGACTGCAAGCATGCTGACCTTGTGGTTGCGCTGGCTTAACTCAAAGGCAAGTGGCAACGGGGCCGCATTGCACAAGTCAAGGTGAATGATCATTTCTGGTGATTTATACTGATTCAGTTATACTGATACACAGTTATACTGCCTGAGACCTACTGAACTCGGCACTCATGAGCATGAGTAATAGAGGTTGTTTATTAGAAACTGGATTCTGACAATTCAAGTTTTGGAGTTAAAAAAGACCCGAAAATAACTATGACCCAGACCCCTGGGCTCCAATACTTGAGTGACAAATCAAATTAGACTTGTGACTGGGTTAACAAGATGAAATTTTATATTACACTGATACTCACTTCATTGCTGACTCTATCTTCCAGCATCATTTACTCCCAGGAACGGAAACAAATTCCGCTGTCAATCAGCCCGGTCAAAGCATTTACCATTCCAGCCAACCGTATACTTGTTGGCGGCACTGTAGAAGCTCATAAATCGGTTGTGTTGTCAGCACAGATACCCGGCCGAATTGTCATCATTTCGGGAGAAGAAGGTGATCACTTCAAACAGGGAGACTTACTGGTCAAGATAAACGATGATGAGTTATTAGCAAAAAGGCAAACTGCAGTCGCTCAATATGCCACGGCAGCTAGCGCGGTGAACAATGCTGGTGTACAGTTCCGCCGTCAAATCGTCTCTCCTTCTACTACCAATAATGCACCGGGAGGAATGGGGATGCCCGGTATGTTTGACCAGATATTTACCAATCCTATGGCCAGCATGATGGGAACCAGAGAATTCGGTGTAGAACGCGGTGCTGATATTTATGCCACCCGTGCCCGGCTTGACCAGGCTCACCATGCATTGGAACAGGCTCGAGCTCAAATTCAGCAAATTGACACCATGTTACGTGATGCACTAAGTATTGCGCCATTTGACGGCACTATTGTCACTAAAAATATTGAAGTCGGCGATACTATCCAGCCAGGACAAAGCCTACTCGTCTATGAAGACCTTGATACCATGCAAATTGTTGTTGATGTACCCGGTCGTCATACCCAGGGCTTGCATGAAGGACAATTGGTAAGTGCCAGAATCGATGGCCTGAAAAACAAACTCCAGGTAAAGATCAGTAAAGTTTTCCCTACCTCTGATCCAGTCAGGCACACCACACGGGTTAAATTGACATTGCCAAAAACCACACATGTCTCCCCTGGTAACTATGCGGAAGTATGGATACCGGCATCAAAAAGTGTGTCAGTAAAACGCTTAATAGTTCCTGCCACTGCGGTGATCAAACGGGGAGGATTGCCTTCTGTCTTTGTGGTGAATCAGGAAAATCAAGTTGAACTGCGTCTGGTCAGGATAGGTGATTTCCTACTATCAGGCCATGTTGTCATTCTCTATGGTGTAAAAGAAAATGAGCAGGTGTTAGACAAGCCGCCAGCATTTATCACTTCGGGTTATAAAATAACACAATGACATAAACAATCGTTAGGGTAATATTATGTCCGATCAAAAAATCACGCATCAATCAAGAAGACCCTCCCTATCCCACCCTCATCACGAACAATTTGAGCAGCCAAGACTGGGGCTGGCAGGAAATATCGCCCATTTCTTTATCGATTCCCCGCTAACCCCTCTACTTTTTTTTGCAATGCTATTTGTTGGCATAATAGGTTTGATGTATACCCCGCGTCAGGAAGATCCGCAAATCTCGGTGCCAATGATTGACATCTTTATCCAGTATTCGGGAGCCTCTGCAGAAGACGTTGCCAGCCTGGCTGTTGCTCCACTTGAAGGCATAATGAAGGAAATCCCCGGGGTCAAGCATGTATACTCGGCCTCCCAGCATGATCAGGGTATCGTAACCGTTCGTTTTAAGGTTGATGAGCAGATGGGTCCTTCGATCGTTAAGGTACATGACAAACTTCAGTCCAATATGGATAAAATACCTCCGGGTGTATCTATGCCGCTGGTTAAGCCAAAAGGCATTGACGATGTACCAGTGGTTACTTTGACCTTATGGGCTGAAGGCGTTTACGATTCAGAATTACGAGTACTGGCTCACCGGGTACTACAACGCCTGAAAGAAGTCCCTAACACCGGGCAGGGATTTGTCGTGGGCGGCAGACAACAGCAGGTACGCATCGAAGTCCTGCCGGAACGACTCATTGGTTTTGGCATCAGTCTGGATCAGGTTGCAAATGCCATCAGAACATCCAACAGTGAATACCCGGCCGGATACCTTGAGCAAGGGGCGACTTCCTTTAAAGTCTTCACCGGTTCTTTTCTAAGAAATGCTGATGACATAAAACAACTGGTCATCGGCGTAAAACAGGGAAAACCTGTCTATTTACGTGATATTGCAGAGGTTATTGATGGCCCCGGAGAAGCTAGAGAACTGGTTTCCTATTATTCCGGACCAGCAGAAAGCGATTCGGAATCTGTCGCCATTGATATACCGGCAGTGACTATTGCCATAGCTAAAAAAGAAGGCTCTAACGGTGTAACCGTTGCCAAAGATGTCATCGCAAAACTGGAAAGCCTGCAGGGTCGATTAATCCCTGACAATATCCACGTCACTATCACCAGGGACTATGGAAAAACGGCTAATGACAAGGTAAACGAATTACTGAAAGCACTACTTTATGCCGCTATGGCGGTCAGCATACTATGCTGGATTACCATCGGAGCACGTCCCGCTATTGTGGTTATAACCATTATCCCGGCCGTTATTTTAATTACAATATGGGCTAGCTGGGCGCTGGGCAATACGATTAACCGGGTTAGTATGTTTGCACTGATTTTTTCTATTGGCATCCTTGTTGATGATGCAACTGTTGTAGTAGAAAACATCTTCAGGCGCTGGCTAAGAAACGGCGAAACAACAATAAATACAGCTGTTGATGCCGTTCGTGAAGTGGGTAATCCAACCATTATCGCAACCTTTACCATTTTAGCAGCACTTTTACCTATGGGGTTTGTAAGCGGGATGATGGGGCCATACATGCAACCCATACCGGTACTGGGCTCGGTGGCAATGATCTTTTCATTATTTTGCGCCTTCGTATTTACTCCCTGGCTTTCTTTACGCCTGAAGCCCAAACTGCTTACTTTACAGCAAGCAGAAAAGCATGAGAAAAAGATTCAGGACAAGATTGGCAATTTTTACCGCCCGCTGTTGCTTCCTTTGATACAAAACCGTTTCCTGGGCTGGTTGTTTTTATTCGCTACAATTATCTTGTTCTTCCTTGCTTGCAGTATGTTTTATACCAAGGCCGTCACTGTCAAAATGCTTCCTTTTGACAACAAACCGGAGTTTAATATTCTAATCAACATGCCAGAAGGAACTGCGCTTTTTCATACAGCAAACGTTGCCAGACGACTCGCTGAAACCATACGTGAAAATGTCCCTGAAGCGACGGCTCTGCAGACCTATGCTGGTACTGCCTCACCATTCAACTTTAACGGTATGGTTAGACATTATTATTTGCGCCAGGAACCCTGGCAAGCTGATATTCAGGTCATGCTGGCAGATAAAGGTGACAGAGACAGAAGCAGCCATGAAATTGCAGAAGCAACACGCCATTTACTGACTGAACAGGCACATGAATTGGGGGCAAAAATAGCGGTTGTTGAAATGCCCCCCGGCCCGCCTGTATTACAAACGGTTGTTGCTGAAATATATGGCCCTGATGCGGTTACACGGCGTCAGGTAGCTACTGACATGACGCAAATTTTTGAACAGACACCCAATCTGGTTGATGCTGATAACTATATGATCATTCCGTATGATCGCTGGCACTTTAAAATAGATACAGAAAAAGCACAGCGTCAGGGCGTTTCAATAGAAACAATAAACCGCAATATACAAATGGCATTGGGGGGCTATAAGCTGGGCGATATCAAAGGGCATAGCTCTCTTGAACCAAAACACATTGTACTTCAGTTGCCACTGGAAAAAAGAGGTGAAATCGGGCGTTTATCTAATCTGCCTCTTCCTTCTGCAAATGGAAACATGGTGCCATTAACCGAGTTGGGGCAATTTATAAAAGTTGAAGAACAAAATATTATTTATCGAAAAGACTTGCGTCCCATGGAGTATGTTGTTGGTGAAATGGAAGGCCGACTTGGTGCGCCTATCTATGGAATACTGGATGTTGAAGAGGAACTGATCAATTATACTGCACCTGATGGCGTACAAATCACCGGAACCATGACTGGTGCGCCTGAAGACGACATCCATTCAGGGTTTGAATGGAGTGGAGAATGGGTGGTGACCTACGAGACCTTCCGCGACATGGGACTCGCTTTTGCTGCAGCTCTGGTAATTATATTCGGCTTGCTGGTTCTCGAGTTCAGAAATTTCATTTTACCCGCGATTATTATGGCTCCCATCCCACTGACACTGATAGGAATAATACCCGGGCACTGGATTATGAACGCTGAATTTACAGCCACTTCAATGATCGGGTTTATTGCACTGGCCGGCATCGAAGTTAGAAGCTCTATTCTACTGGTGGATTTCGTAAAAAATGAAGTTCATCTGGGGCATGATGCCATACATGCTGTTGCAAACGCTGGGCAAATCAGAATGCGTCCCATATGGGTAACAAATTTAACTATGATGGCTGGTGCCGCCACCATATTGTATGACCCGATTTTTCAGGGCATGGCAATTTCACTGTTGTTTGGTCCGATAGTAGCAACAACATTAACGTTATTTGTCGTTCCTCTAGGATGTACTTCTGTGCATAAAAAATTGTGTCCGGCCAATATAAACGCTGATGATGACTACGTTGATGATTCCTGTTTAGATATAGATCCTGTTGCTAAAAAGGAGTATTCCAGCTATATACGGTTGGTACAGGCAATCATTGAACAAAAGACCCTGTCTCCAACCATTAAAGCCGTCATGAAATTCGAAATCAATGGTAAAAAACTGACACAGGATGAAGCCCGGGGCTATCTGGATAAAATGGTAGAAAAAGGACTATTAAAACGAGACAGTCGCAACTGGTACCAGATTGTGGAAAGTTAAGCTGGATCAGACCAGCATATGGAAGCACATATATACTTTTTTCGCTCTTCAGGAAATTTAGTGGGTAAAAATATAGCGAACTGACCGTAAGAAGGATAGTGATTCTGGAATATTGAGGGTAGAGCATCCTGCCCCGACTCTGAGAAGATGGAAGTGCGAACTCCCCATAGACTTAGAGAAAAAGGAACAGGATGCATATGGCACGGGTGGGATGATCGTAGGCATCCGCCCTGGTGAGCGCCTCGACCAGCCGCCCGGCCCGCTGCGTTTTAGCGTCAACACCCATCGGCGCCAATTCAGGTTTTGTCCTTCAGGGCGATTTTTAACAACGGTGGTGACAACAGGGTAGTGATAATGACCACCAGCACCAGTGATGAAAACATCGCGTCATCGACTACGCCGAGCCCCTTGCCGATGGCTGCAAATACAAGCCCGACTTCGCCACGCGGTAACATACCCAGCCCGATGGCCCAGCGATTCATTGGCTTCGCGACACCCAGACCACAGGCCAGCTTTCCGGCGATAGCCGCAACCAGCAGCCCTGCCGCCAATATCACCACCTGCCAGTCGAGGAAGGTCTCCAGCTTTACCTGTATACCCATCAGTACAAAAAATATCGGCACCAGGATAACCTCCAGCGGCATGATCAGGTCCCTGATGCTGTAAGCGTGTTTCTCATGCGGACCCCAATGCACGAAATAGGCATCTTTCAATATCACCCCTGCGGTAAAAGCACCGATAATGGTCGCCAGCCCGGACAGGTTGGCAAGCCAGGCCAGGACCATGACAAACAGGTAGGAAACAAACATTTTTGCCTCGATCAAGTCGAGGTGCCGCATGAGCCTGATGATGAAGCGCAGGATATAAGGACCCAGGTAAAAAGCCCCGCCGAGAAATACGCCTGCCAGCAGCACGACCTTTACGATGTGGCTGATCTCGATGCCGCCGGAAACCACGATGCCGGTGACAGTGGCCAGCATCAACAGGCCGAGAATATCGTCGAATACCGCCGCACCGAGTATCGTGTGTGCCAGCCGTGTATGACTCTGCTGCAGATCTTCGAGTACCCTGACGGTAATACCGACGCTGGTAGCACCCAGTGCGGCGCCCAGAAACAGCGCCGTATGCAATGACAATTGTGAGGCGAGCAGGAAAGTAGCAGCGACCCCCAGTACAAAGGGCAGTGCGACACCGATAAGCGCCACCCTTACGGAATCGGCGCCAACCTGACGCATCTCATTGAGATTGGTGTCCAGGCCCACCAGGAACAGCAGAAAAATAACGCCGTAGCGTGAAAAAACATCCACTGTGTGTGCTATCTGTAAATACTCGTTTCCGCCAGGCCCACCCAGGACACTCAATATACTGCGCCCACTGGCATCGACCAGTGTTTCGCAGGCGTTGTCTCCCAGTGTGGCGTCGTGCAGGAACTGCTGGATGGTGTCGAAGACATGCGGGCCTTCCCGTATCAACAGTATCAGGTCGAAACCAAACTGATAGGCCAGGTTGCCGGCGATGATGCCAATGGTCAGTTCACCCAGTACCGAAGGCAGGCCAAGCTTGCGCGCACTGAAGCGTCCCAGCAAAGCCACAAACAGCAAGCCGGTGACACCCAGAATAACGGGCGCAATGGGGTCACCATGCACGTGCGGAGCACTCTCCGTAAACGCCAATACTGCTGTGGAAAAGCCAAGCAGCACTACAAACAGGGATAACAGGCGCGCTTTAGGCAGCCTCGTCCATCGGTCTCGCATCAACAGATCCTTGGCAATGGGTCGTCTTCCAGTTCATCGAGCATGCGTTCGCCACCCAGTTCAGTGACCACAGAACCCGTGGCGAGCGTTCTTCAACCCCGCCAATCAACGCCGCTTCAGCGCCTTCCGGCAAGCGGCGCCACTGCGTCAGCAAGTCCTCCGCCTGTGCTTCGGCCACCCGACCCTCACAGGCGAGATACAGGGGATCGTAGGTATCACCGGCCACGACGCGCACACCGACAGCATTCGCTGTCTCAGCCAGTGTTGCCACAATCCGCTCGAGCAGGGCTGATCGAATGCCCTCTTCGATAAAGGCATTCAAACTCAAATACAGCGGAAGTATAGGAAGTATTAACACCCTATTCTACTAAAATTATTTGTATTGACCAGATAACAGCCCTCCATTTTCACTAAGTTTTGCGCCTAATCGCCGTACAAGTCTTACAAAGACTGGCGAAAAACCCATTCAACACCACTCATTTCAGTCAATTACTGTATCTGGACCAGCACATCCCTTCGGCAACTGCTCCTGCGTTGCTCTACCTCCTGCTTCCCTGCAGTCGTGCCGTGCTCATCAGGCTAAGGAACCTCTGATCAAGTCCCTCATCGTGCGATAATGAAGTCTGGAAATCAACGGGGTCGGACCAAGCCAACTCGTTGATAAGATAGAATAATGAAGCTAGAACAGATCAAGGGGTCAGAGTACTTGATTCTTAGGCTCGTCAGCTTTCAAGTACTCTGACCCCTTGACACGTTACTTTCAATACTAGTGGGGTGGTTTGCTCGACCACTTTTCTGCGTGCCGGTTCATCACCGCGCTAACGGCTTCGGGAACGTCCTGCACTATCATCTGCCTTTTTCCATCGGCAAGGAAGCCAGGCATATCATAGGGCAGGCGCCGGCCCAGTTTCTCGAAAGTGCGCTCCATCAACTCCGGATCCAATGATCGGGTGGCTGCAATGCCTGAATTAAGGTTGATGATGCGCCAGGGGCGCCATGCATCGCTCTTGTCCTCGTCCATTTTCAATTTTTCGGATGCTGCTTCAATGACTTCATCCATGATCTGGCACATCTCAGCGAGATCTTGCGGTTCGCTCAGTCCGTTTACAAGCATACCGAAACCATCAGCTGCGCCTGTAAGGTTGTCGATGATCACATCATGGCGCGCGAGCCAGGCAGCCAGTGACGGGCGTACACGTGAAACGTTATCCCTTTGATCCATGATCTCAAGCTTGCGAATCAGAAAATCGAGCCTGTCCAGCAGGTCGAGACCGTAAGAACCGAATTCGCTCAAATCATCTGAGTTCATATAGCTCTCATCCGATTCCAGCGTAGCGGCGATCTGAAAAAAGTCGGACAAGGCGGAAGCCAGAGTGAGCGGGCCATCCTCGTCATTCATGATTTTTTGCGCTTCCGCATCTCTGGCCAGTATTGCCTGCATGATCTCCAGTGCCAACTGGGAAATGGCGTCTATTTCAATTACGAAGTTATTCATAGGCTGTGAAGTATATCTGAGTTGGACCACATGAGACATAGTGGTAGATATGGGTATTCGTTTATACAAATCAAAAGATCAATAATGTCAGACACCATTGACTTTAAAGTAAAAGAAACTAAAGAATAGGGTGCTTAAAATTAAATCACTCCTACCCCTTTAACTCTCTGAACCCTTGATTCGTTTGCGATATGAAACATTCCTCTCAAGATCTCAAGGAACTTTCTGCCAGAACGCTGGAACACTATAACCAGAATGCAGAAGGTTTCTTTGCAGGCACCATCGACCATGATGTTAATCAGAACATCAATTCTTTACTGAGTTATATAGAAGGGAATGCACCTTTTAAAATACTGGATGTTGGCTGTGGGCCGGGTCGAGATCTTAAGGTGTTTGTTGAGCTAGGGCATGTTGCTGTTGGCCTGGAGGGTGCAGACCGATTCGTCGATATGGCACAAGCGTATAGTGGTTGTGAAGTATGGTATCAGGATTTTCTTGAACTCGATCTTCCGGCTAATCACTTTGATGGTGTTTTTGCCAATGCCTCATTGTTTCATGTGCCGAGTCAGGAACTGCCCCGGGTGCTGTTGGCAATAAACGCGACGCTGAGACCAGAAGGCGTTCTATTTAGTTCAAATCCACGTGGCAATAATCAGGAGGGCTGGAACGGTGGGCGCTATGGTGCCTATTATGATCTAGAAACCTGGCGCAGTTATATGCTCACGGCGGGTTTTGTTGAATTGACGCATTATTATCGCCCGCCAGGCGTACCTCGTGATCAACAGCCGTGGCTGGCAAGCGTCTGGAGAAAAACATAATTAACCTGCTCCTTACCCTATACCCGGCATAATGTGATACATCATACAGGGATATATCATGGCCAGCCCCTGGGTTCCCTGGTCGTAAGTTGATTAGTAAAAATGCAATAATGGCGCACAGACCCCAATGAATTCAATCGGACTGTCCTGGGTGAGGGTGAATGAATAATAACTCGAATATCGTAGTTTACTTTGCGCATCTCGACATTGAGCGGTCGTTGATCAATCGTGCCCTCTGCGATGCCGTGCGCGATCTACCACAGGTCAACTTTCGTGACCTTCATGAACTCTATCCCGATTTCTTTATCGATACTGAGGCTGAACAAACGGTATTGCGCAATGCCGATTTGATCGTGTTTCAACATCCCATTTATTGGTATGCTGCGCCTGCGATATTCAAGCACTTCCTGGATACAGTACTGATGAACGGTTTTGCCTACGGACCGGGGGGCACTGCACTGCAAGGCAAAGACTTCTTGCTGGCAGTGAGTACCGGCGCGCCGGTCGAGGAGTACCAGCCCAGTGGCATTCATCATTACTCTTTCGAGGAACTGATCCGCCCCATTGAACAAACAGCACGCTTTTGCGGTATGCAGTTTCTACCACCCCTGGTGCTGCACGGTGGAAGTTGTTTGTCGCAGAATGAGATTGATGCGCACGCTGCACACTATCGACGCATGCTCGAAGAATATAAGCCATCCAACATTAGCTAGGAGTTTGTGTGGACAATCACAGCCTATTATTCAATGCATTTATTTACCTCCTGGCTGCGGTCATCGCGGTACCCATTTCAAAACGCCTGGGATTCGGCGCGGTGTTGGGTTATCTCCTGGCGGGCGTTGTGATTGGGCCCTGGGGACTTGGGCTGATTAAGAATGCGCAGGATATCCTGCACTTTAGTGAATTCGGCGTTGTGTTGTTGCTGTTTGCCATTGGTTTGGAACTTAATCCGGCGCGTTTATGGGAGATGCGTAAACCGATCCTTGGCCTGGGTGGTGCGCAGGTAGTTATCACTGCCTTGATCCTTGCCGGTATTGGAACACTGTTTGGGCTGACCGGTTCGGTTGCCCTGGTCGCGGCAATGGGCTTGTCACTTTCATCTACCGCCATGGCCTTGCAACTGTTGACTGAGAAAAATCTGTTGTCCACACCCGCCGGTCATAGTGGTTTTTCGGTGTTGTTGTTTCAGGATATCGCGGTCATTCCCATGCTGGCGGTGATTCCTTTGCTTGGCACTAGCATTACAGGCGATGCTGCGAGTGGATTCGACTGGACCGTCCTGCTGCAGGCGATAGGCGTCATTCTATTGATTGTAGTCGGTGGGAGATTTCTGTTGCGTCCCGTGTTGCGCATGATCGCTGCCACCGGTCTTCGCGAAGTTTTTACCGCTTTTTCGTTACTGCTGGTGATCGGCACGTCGCTGCTAGTGAATATGGTCGGTCTGTCGATGGCCCTTGGTGCTTTTCTTGCCGGGGTATTGCTCGCCGAGTCGGAATACCGCCACGCATTGGAGAGTGATATCGAACCCTTTAAGGGATTGCTGTTGGGGTTATTTTTTATTGCCGTGGGCATGTCGATTGATTTCGGAATTTTGCTGCGCGACCCGTTGCTGATTGTCGGGCTCGCGTTGGGCCTGGTGGTGACAAAGATGTTTCTTTTGTATCTGGTTGGTCGTATTTACGGCTTGCCTGCCCGGCAACTACCGCTGTTTGCGCTGGTATTATCGCAGGGTGGCGAATTTGCCTTTGTGCTGTTCGGTGTTGCGCAAGCAACCGGCGTCTTTCCAGCAGCAATCAACGATATATTGATTGTTACGGTCGCACTGTCGATGATGACAACACCGTTGTTGATAGTGCTTCACGATAAGTTGATTGAGCCACGCCTTGATCGCGCGCCCGCAACGCCCATGGATGAAATGGAGGATGAGGGACATAAGGTTATCATTGCGGGCTTCGGGCGTTTTGGCCAAATCGTTGGTCGCTTGCTGCATGCCAATGGCATTGATGCCACAGTGCTTGAACACGATCCGAATCACATTGAAACACTGCGACGATTCGGGTTTAAAGTTTTCTATGGCGATGCCTCCCGGCTGGATCTGTTGCGTGCAGCTGGTGCTGAACGTGCCAGGCTGCTGGTTGTTGCTATCGATGATCGGGAAGGCGCATTGCGACTGGTCGAATCAGTGCGTGAAAACTTTCCACATTTGCAAATTATCGCTCGCGCCTGGGATCTCGGACACGTATTCGAGTTGCTCGAAAAAGGTGTGCATGTCTACGAACGCGAAACATTTGAAGGGGCATTGCGGATGGGTGAACAGACGTTAAAACACTTAGGCTTTACAGCCTGGCGAGCGAAACAGGCGGCCCACCGATTCCGTGCGCACAACGAAGACACCATCGACGAACTGTACCAGCACTATCATGAGGACTTCGCAGTGCGTGTAAGAATTTCGACAGATGCGCGCGATAGTTTACGCGAGTCGATGCAATCGGATGAAGATCATCTTTCGACACAGACCGACCAGGATTGGCGACAAACCTCGAGTGATGATTCAAACTCCATCCCTGTTAAGACGGATTAGAATAAGAGGGAAAACCATGTCAGAGAGCCATTGTTTTTAATCACTGCTGTCCCATAAACTTTTTACCGTCATGCCGGACTTGATCCGGCATCCAGTAAGTTATTGAAATGCATAGATTCCGGATCAGGTCCGGAATGACG
>Ga0209013_10003962_pt1 | contig 13052 bp, 10 predicted proteins | sample Cruoilmetagenom2_FD_187291 | JGI IMG/M metagenome (GOLD analysis project Ga0209013, IMG submission 187291) | Oil polluted marine microbial communities from Coal Oil Point, Santa Barbara, California, USA - Sample 2 (SPAdes) (version 2) | ecosystem: Environmental > Aquatic > Marine > Oil seeps ... | reverse complement strand
AAATAATTCTATGTCATTTTGCTTTAAACCGGCCCGTTCAATTGCTTTTGGAATAGCTTTAACGGGGCCAATTCCCATTATTCGTGGATCTACACCAACAGCCGCATAGGATACCATTCTTGCGATGGGTTCAAGATTTAGTTCTTTAACCATTGCCTCACTCATAACCAAAACAAAAGCGGCGCCATCGCTCATTTGAGATGAATTACCGGCGGTTACACTTCCTTTATTTGCAAATACAGGACGAAGTTTTGCCAAAGCTTCTATTGATGTTCCCTTACGAGGTCCTTCGTCGGTATCAACAATATATTCCTTGGTTTGTTTTCTTCCGTTTCCGTCCAAATATATTTGTTCAACGGTAATGGGAACAATGTCATCTTTAAAGGTCTTATTTTCGTTTGCTTTTAATGATTTCATATGTGATTTAAAAGAGAATTCATCTTGATCTTCACGAGAAACCTTGAATTGCTGAGCAACAGCTTCTGCTGTTAATCCCATTCCCCAATAATAATCTTCATGGCCTTCACTGGCCGATTTGTAATTTGGTACCGGTCTGTAACCTCCCATTGGAATATAACTCATGCTTTCAACACCCCCGGCGATGATACAATCAGCCATTCCCGATTGAATTTTTGCAGTGGCAATGCTGATGGTTTCCAATCCTGAGGCACAATATCTATTTACGGTAACACCGGCTACTTCATCTGTTTTTAATCCCATTAACGACACCAAACGCCCAATGTTTAGCCCTTGTTCGGCTTCGGGCATTGCATTGCCGACTATAACATCATCGATTCGTTTTTTATCTAATTGAGGCACTTGTTTTAATAAATATTCAATGGTCTCAGCAGCTAATTCATCAGGTCGTTTAAACCTAAAAACCCCACGTGGTGCTTTTCCAACTGCTGTTCTAAATCCTTGTACTATATATGCTGTTTTCATGTTTTTTTTAAAGTTTTAGGTTAAAAACCAAAAGTCAAAAGTCTTTTATCTATTTTCTAATTTCTTAAGGGTTTACCAGTTTTAAGAGTGTGCTCAATTCTTTCCAGCGTTTTACGTTCTGTTAATAAAGACAAAATGGCCTCACGTTCAAGATCTAATAAATACTGTTCACTAACTTCAGTTGGTTCAGATAAATCACCTCCAGCCATAATATAACCTAGTTTATTAGCAATTTTTTTATCATGTTCTGAGGCATATCTTCCTTTTTCCAAACTGTCGGTTCCTACCATAAACATGCCTAATGCCTGCTGTCCTAAAACCTTAACCTTTTGAGGAGAAGGTTGTGTGTAACCATCTTCCAACATTTGAATGGCATAACGTTTTGCGGTGGCTATTTGCCGATCTGCATTGACTAAAACGATATCCTTACCCTTTTGATAATAGCCCAGATCATAAGCTTCATGAGCAGAAGTTGCAACTTTTGCCATAGCAATATTTATAAAAGCATCACGTAATCTGTTTAATTGCACGTCATCTTTTATCCAAAGATCAGAAACCCTTTTCGTCATTTCCTTTGTTCCGGCTCCTGCTGGGATAATTCCTACACCAAATTCAACCAAACCGGTATAAGTTTCCGCTGCAGCCACAACTTTATCAACGTGCATACTCATTTCACAAGCCCCTCCAAATGTCATCCCCCTTGGAGTGATCAAAGTTGGAACTGATGAATAGCGCAACCGCATTACCGTATCTTGGAATAATTTTGTTGCCATTTCCAATTCATCATATTCTTGCTCTACTGCCAGCATAAAAGCCATGGCTAAATTTGCTCCAACAGAAAAGTTTGCTGCTTGATTCCCCAATACCACTGCCTCGAATTCTTGTTCAGCAAGATCAATTCCTTTATTGATAGCTTCCAAAACGCCACCCCCAATTGTATTCATTTTAGATTGAAATTCAACATTTAACACACCATCACCTAAATGTTGAATTGAAGCGTCCTTGTTGCTCCAAATGGTTTTAGCATCTCTTATATTGTCTAAAATTATAAAGGCGTCTTGACCTGGAATTTTAGTTGGTGTTTTACTTGGGATATCAAAGTAGAATTTTGTTCCTTCATTGATAGAGTAGAAGGAAGAGTTTCCTTTAGCAAGCATTTCATCAACCCATTTATTTGGGCTAAAACCTTCCGTTTTCATCATCTCAATTCCAGCTTCAACACCAATGGCATCCCAAATTTGAAAGGGACCATGTTCCCAGCCAAACCCGGCTTTCATAGCATCGTCTATCCTGTAAAGTTCATCTGATATTTCAGGAATTCTATTGGAGGCATATTGAAACATTGCAGAAAAAGTTTTCCTGTAAAACTCACCGGCTTTATCCTTACCTTTCACCAGGACCTTAAATCTATCAATAACTTTGTCAATAGTTTTGGTCATTCCAAGGGTAGCAAATCTTACTTTTTGAGAAGAACGATATTCTAGTGTGCCTAAATCTAATGATAAGATCTCCTTTTTTCCTTTTTCATCTACAATTCTTTTATAGAAACCTTGTTTGGTTTTGCTTCCTAACCATTTGTTCTCCATCATTTTATTGACAAAATCTGGTATTCTAAATGAATCGTGCATTTCATCATTTGGACAATTGTCAGCAACACCATTAGCCGTATGAACCAAAGTATCTAAACCAACAACATCTACGGTTCTAAAAGTGGCTGATTTAGGTCTTCCGATTACCGGACCTGTGAGTTTATCCACTTCTGCAACGGTTAATCCCAATTCTTGAACGGTATGGAATAAACTCATAATTCCAAAAATTCCGATTCGGTTACCAATAAAAGCAGGGGTGTCTTTCGCAAGTACAGAGGTTTTGCCTAAGTATTTTTCACCGTACATCATTAAAAAGTCAGTCACTACTTGATCGCAATTCGGCCCTGGAACTACTTCAAACAATTTCAAATATCTTGGAGGATTAAAGAAGTGAGTTACGGCAAAATGCTTTTGAAAATCTTCACTTCTTCCTTCGTTCATAAAATGAATTGGAATACCTGAAGTATTTGATGTGATCAAGGTGCCTGAAGCCCTGTATTTTTCAATATTTTCAAAAACCTGTTTCTTAATATCTAATCGTTCTATAACAACTTCAATAATCCAATCAACATCTTTAATTTTATATAGATCATCATCTAAATTTCCGGTAGAAATTCGAGAGGCAAATCTTTGATCATAGATTGGTGAAGGTTTTGATTTAAGCGAAGCTTTTAAACTATCATTAACAATACGATTTTTTACCAAATTGCTATCTAAAGTTAAGCCTTTGGCTTCTTCCTGTCTGTTCAATTCTCCTGGAACAATGTCTAACAGCAAAACTTCAACGCCAATATTGGCAAAGTGACACGCAATACCAGATCCCATTATTCCGGAACCAATGACTGCAACTTTTTTGATATGTCTTTTTTTCATAAATAGAGTAAATTATTTAATTAGATCTTAATCATTATTAAAAATAGCTTTTTGATTAATTAATTGGTTAATCAAATCGGTTACTTCAAAAAAGTGATTAATTTTTTCTTCTGATATATTTTCCTTTATGGTTTGATTAAATTTGTAAACTGATAATTTTGATACTTCTCTTTTCTCTTTACCAAAATCAGTTAACTTAATAAAAACGCTTCTTCCGTCCTCTGGATTCTTTTCTCTATAAATAAGTCCTTTATCCTCCATGTTCTTTAATATTCTGGATAAACTCGTAGCTTCCATGCCCATGGATGGGCCTAATGCTGTTGACGGAGTCCCCTTGTCAAAATCAATGTATAATAAAGCCATTGCCATTGCCATGGTGCTCTCATGCTTTGCGGCTTGTTCATTGTATGTTTTTGCAACCGCCTGCCAAGTCGCTCGTAAAGCATGATCTATGGTTTTTTCTTTTTCCATGCATCAAATATATAAAAAAATACTATGCACGCACAATAAATTATAAAAAAAATTACTATATAAATTTAAATATTCGTAATTTTAAGCAATTAAGTAATGATCAACAAGCAAAACCCAAAAATCTATGAAAATTCGTGAATTAATAGGGAAGATAAACATTCAGGAAAATATTAGCCCAATTGAAAGAAATAAAATCAGTAATACTTTTGTGTTACACATTCCAAACCCTCTGGCATCTTATTATAGTAGATTTACCGAAGTCAACAAACCAAATTCAATTGTTTTTATAACTAAAAAAGCTGTTTCTTTTGAAAGAATCTTACGTGCAACCAAGAATATTAATAATAGAGAAAACACTAAATTGGAAGGTGCCAAATGTGAAGTAATAATAGGCAGTAATAAATATAGCGGAATTAGGTTAAAAGGCATAGATAGATACTCAAATATTCAAAATATACAAGTAGCCTATAAAAATGAAGGTTTTGAATTTCATAAAAATGTTAGGATGAAAATGGGTACAGACGCTTTGATCAGAGTCAATAAATTTTTTAAATTAGTTAGTATAGGTGATGGCATTTATCAATCTCCAAATAATAAGGATAGATTTTATTTTGAAATTCCTAAATATATGGATTGGGATACTTTCAGAGAATTGACATTTGATATAAAAAATAATGTATCCGTGACTAATTATGATATAGCAAAAGGCATTTGTTATGAGAATGATGGTATTACGGATGTACTACGAGTGATCAAACCTAATATAACTTTAGCAATGGTTAAAGAAATTCAGCAAAAATATTTAGATAGACTTTCCTAAAAATAATTTCTTTCTAATTGGTTTTTCATTTCACTATATTTGAATTTTTAAAAATTATTCATGAAAAACATTTTGGTTGCTGAAAATATTGTTAAAAGTTTTGGAGAATTTAAAGCTTTAAACAATGTTTCGATTCAAGTACCTAAAGGAAGTATTTTTGGACTTCTCGGTCCAAATGGGGCAGGAAAAACAACATTTATTCGAATTATCAATCAGATAACCATGCCTGATCAGGGAGTGATTTATTTTGATGGAAATAAATTGCAAGCAGATGATGTCCACTATATTGGTTATTTACCCGAAGAACGGGGTTTGTATAAACGAATGAAAGTTGGTGAACAGGCATTGTATCTTGCACAGTTAAAAGGATTATCAAAGCATGATGCAAAAAACAGATTAAAATATTGGTTTGATAAATTTGAAATTGGTGACTGGTGGAACAAAAAAGTGGAAGAACTTTCAAAAGGAATGGCTCAAAAGGTTCAATTCATCATTACTGTTTTGCATCAACCGAAACTTTTAATTTTTGACGAGCCCTTTAGTGGATTTGACCCCATAAATGTCAATTTAATTAAAGATGAGATTTTAAATCTGCAAAAAGAAGGTTCATCTATTATCTTTTCTACACACAGAATGGAATCAGTTGAAGAGTTATGTGAACACATTGCCTTAATTCACCAGGCAAATAAAGTACTTGATGGTAAATTGGTTGATATAAAAAAGGAGTTTAAGACGAATACTTATGAAGTTGGTTTACAGGTAGATCAAAAAGAGGATCTCCTTCAAGAGCTAAGTGAAAAATTTGAAACTTCAGCAGCTACCTTTAAATCGTTAGAAGAGGATTTAAAATTAAATATTAAATTAAAAAATGGGGATACCTCAACCGATTTAATAAAATATTTAAACAAAAGGGCAATTATTAATCATTATGTTGAAGTCGTTCCCAGCGCCAATGACATTTTTATTAAGGCAGTAGAACAAAACTCATAACCTTTTTATATTAAAAGAGAGCTTGATCAAATGAATAAATTAAAACTCATAGTAAAACGTGAATATTTGGCCAAAGTGCGGAATAAAACTTTTATTATCATGACTTTGTTAAGTCCGCTATTAATGATTGGTATGATCGCTTTGGTTGCTTTTTTAACCAAAAGTAGCATAGAGAAGAAAACTACAGTGGCCTTTGTTGATCAATCCGGTATTTTTAAAAATGAGGATTTTAAAGACACCAAGATCATTCATTTTGAAAATTTGGCAAATATTGATCTGGAAAAGGCCAAAGTTATAGTAAGCGGATCATCTCATGAAGGATTGTTATTTATACCTAAGAAAGACAGTATAGATCAAGTAGCCGATCACATACAATTTTTTTCACAAGATTCACCTAGCATGGTAACTATCTCGGAATTGGAATCTATATTAGAAAGAAAATTGCAGAAAGAAAAAATGCTGCAATTGAACATTGATCTAAAAAAATTGGAAAGCTCCAAAGTTAATATCGATATAAATCTGGCAAATTTCAGTGGAGAGAGATCATCAAAAATGATCAATGGAATTAAAATTGGACTGGGGATGAGTGCCGGTTATGTGATAATGATGTTCATCATTATTTATGGTGCTATGGTAATGCGTAGTGTTATTGAAGAAAAAACAAGTAGAATTATTGAAGTGATCATTTCCTCTGTAAAGCCATTCGAATTGATGCTAGGAAAGATTTTAGGGACGGCCGCTGCCGGATTAACCCAATTTTTCATCTGGGTAATTATTATACTTTTTATTTTTATGGTTAGCTCTATGGTTTTTGGAATTGATGTTGCCCCAAATATGAATACCACACAAATGAGTGCTGAACAATTAGAAGTTTTGACTCAAAATGATACTCAGTTCATTTTCACTGAAATTTTAAATCTACCTTTATTAAGTATGTTTATTTATTTTATTCTATACTTTTTATTGGGCTATCTATTATATAGTTCAATTTATGCTTCTATTGGCGCAGCAGTTGATAATGAGACAGATACACAGCAATTCATGTTACCCGTAATTATGCCATTAATGATAGGTGTATATGTTGGATTTGCAACAGTGATCAATGATCCTCATGGGGGTGTGGCTACCATATTTTCAATGATACCATTTACATCACCAATTGTTATGTTAATGAGAATTCCTTTTGGGGTTCCTTGGTGGCAAATTGGCTTATCGCTATTTTTATTAGTAGTTACATTTTTAATTGTTGTATGGGTGGCGGCAAAGATATACCGCGTTGGTATTTTAATGTACGGGAAAAAGATAAATTATAAAGAACTGTTAAAGTGGATCAGATATTAAAATTGTAAAAAGTATAAAGTAAGAAATTAAATATGTCAAAAATACTAATTATAGAAGACGAAGATGCCATACGAAGAGTATTGTGCAAAATCATTGTCAATGAAAATAAGAATTTTCAGGTTGATGAGGCCGAAGATGGAATTATAGGTATTGAAATGATCAAAAAAACTGATTATGATTTGGTTTTATGTGATATAAAAATGCCTAAAATGGATGGGGTTGAAGTTTTAGAGAAAGCCCTGTCCATGAAATCGGAAATACCTTTTATTATGATCTCAGGACACGGAGAACTGGAAACTGCTGTTCAAACAATGCGTTTAGGAGCATTTGATTATATATCAAAACCGCCCGATCTAAATAGATTACTTAATGCCATAAGGAACGCTTTGGATAAAAAACAACTGGTTGTTGAAAATAAAAGGTTAAAAAAGAAGGTGAATAAAAACTTTCAGATGATAGGTGAAAGTGAAGTGGTATTTAATATTAAAAAGATTATTGACAAAGTTGCACCTACAGAAGCAAGAGTATTGATCACAGGTGATAATGGTACAGGTAAAGAGCTTGTTGCACATTGGCTTCATCAAAAAAGCAATAGATCAAAAGGACCAATGATTGAAGTTAATTGTGCAGCAATTCCTTCAGAATTAATAGAAAGTGAATTGTTCGGCCATGTGAAAGGATCCTTTACCGGGGCAAATAAAGACAGAGCCGGGAAATTTGAAGCCGCAAATGGAGGTACAATATTTTTAGATGAAGTAGGTGATATGAGTTTATCTGCTCAAGCCAAAGTTTTACGTGCATTACAAGAAAATAAGATTAGCAGAGTAGGTAGTGATAAAGATATTATGGTGGATGTAAGAGTTATAGCAGCAACCAATAAAGATTTAAAAAAAGAAATTTCTAAAGCAAAATTCAGAGAAGATCTTTATCATCGTTTAGCAGTAATCCTGATCCATGTTCCTTCTTTAAACGAAAGAAAAGAGGATATTCCAATGTTGATCGATCATTTTTCAAAAAACATAGCTGAACAACACGGTAATAGCCAAAAATCTTTTCATGAAGATGCAATTAAATTATTACAAGAATATGACTGGACAGGTAACGTACGTGAATTGAGAAACATTGTTGAAAGATTATTGATCTTGGGAGGTGATGTGATCAGTGAAAATGATGTAAAGTTATTTGCAAGTAAGTAAATATACTTGAGCATTTCAGTTCTGGATTTTGGCTTAAGCAGATCTAGAATGCTGGAAAATGAACAAAGAACTATTTCATATTATTTTGGTTCATCATTTTTTTCTTGCGATATTCAGATAAAAGTTTTCTATTAAAATCATGTTCAGAACTATATAATTTCAATAATTTTTTTGAGGATAGAACCTTTTCCAAATCATTAAAGAGATCTTTTTTCACCTTTAGGACTGCCTGTTCATTTTTTATTAATTTATCTATTATTTGATCAGCTTCTTCATTACTTATTTCCTCTATTCCTCCTTTATCTACAATTTGCTTTCTCTGATCCTTAATGTTTAAGACCTTAAGCTTATAGATTTGCTTTTCATATGCATTGTAAATTGGCCAAAATTTCTCTGCTTCTTGAGGTGTCAGATCCAAATGTTCGGTGATATAAGCTGTTTTATAGGCTTTTAATCTTTCACGTTTACCTTGCTGAGCCGATAAATTAATTATGGTGATAAATACCATAAATATTGTAATTATTACTTTTTTCATCGTTTTAATTTTCAAGAATTAGATTTTCTATATCAACATAATTTAAATAATCAGTTATTTCATCATTTTCATACTCATGGTAACCAAGTTCTGTATCACTAAATGTTTCTGCTATATCATAGTCACTTAAGGAAATTAAATCATCATCCAGCCAACTTTCAATTTCTGTAATACTAACTGTTTGCATATCCAATTGATCTTGATGACTATTAAAATTATTAAGTCCAAAAAACAATAATAAGGAAGCAGCAATAGTAAAACCAATAATTTTTAGATTTTTATAATTATTTAAGCTTATAACCTTGGTGTTTTTGTTTTTTAGCAGCTTTAACTCCAATTGTTCAAAATAATCATCGGGTGCTATAAAACCTGTTTTATTAGCATGGTCTAAACTATCCGTATTACCCAAAATCTTATTTTCTAAATTATCAAAATAACCCTCAGGGTCAATAAAACCTGTAATTTTCTTATTAGTATCTTGATAAAAATTACTTTCAAATTCAGAAAAATAATTTTGAGGACAAGCAAAACCATGTCCTTTATTCTTTATCTCATTTAATATGCCTCTATTTTTATTCTCCATTATATAACTTAGACCTCCATCTTTTAAAAAGGTTTATTTACTCAGTTACAAAAGCTTCGATTTTTTTTCGCGCATGATGATAGGAAGCTTTTAAAGCACCTACAGACGTGCCTAATATTTCTGAAATATCTTCATATTTCATATTGTCAAAGTATTTCATATTAAAAACTAATTGTTGCTTTTGCGGTAAAGTAATAACAGCTTTTTGTAATTTTAATTGGATCTCGTCACCATCAAAGTACACATCGGCATGTAATTTTTCAACCATTTGATTTTGAAGCGTTTCATAATCAACTCTTCTTATATCTGCTTTTTTGTTAAGAAACGTTATAGATTCATTCGTGGCAATTCTATACATCCAGGAATACAATTTACTTTCTCCTTTAAAATTTTTAATATTTTTAAATACCTTGATAAAGGTGTTTTGTAAAACATCATCAGTATCATCATGGTCCATCACAATTTTTCGGATATGCCAATACAATCGTTCCTTATATAGTGATATTAACTCACGATAAGAATTCTCTTGCGTAACCGGATCTTTTAATTGTTCAATTAACCTAGCTTCTTTTAGCACTAATTTTTTCTTTTTTTGACTACTAAGATATAAAAAGGTTTAAAAATGATAATTATTTAAAATCATATAGTAGTTTCTATAATCTAAAATCTCATGGCAATTTTAACATTCAATACCCTGCCACTTAAATAATTAGGAATGGCTATATACCTATTTGAAGAGATGTCCTTTACCCAGGTATTAGTAATTGTATTCTGGACATCAAACATGTTAAATAATTCAATGCCGGCAGATAATTCCTTAAACTTTTCTTGCCATTTACTTTTAGGCAGATTTTGAGAATCAACAAACACATAAGAAATACCGATATCGGATCTAAAATAATCCTTTAGCCTGTTTTGATACAAATAAGGATCAGCATATGAAGGAGAACCTCCCGGAACACCGGTGTTATATACCAAATTTAAATACATTTTTAAACTTGGTATAGACGGTACATAATCTTGAAATAAAATAGCAAATTTTAATCTTTGATCGGTAGGTCTTGAAATATATCCTCGGTCCTCAATATTCTCTTTGGTTAGTAAATATCCAAAACTAAACCAAGATTCTGTTCCCGGAACAAATTCTCCGTTCAAACGGATATCAAATCCGGTAGCATAGGCAACAGCGTTATTTTTGGCTCTGTATCTAATTCTTACATTGTCAATAGTAAAGGGGTTAACATCAGTTAATTGCTTGTAATACAATTCACTAACTAATTTAAAAGGTCTATCCCACATTTTAAAACTATAATCGTTTTCAATAACAAGATGTATTGATTTTTGAGCTTTAACTTCAGGATGTACAATACCTAGTGAATCACGTAATTCTCTATAAAAAGGAGGTTGGTAATAGTAACCACCAGAGACCCTAAACAACATATCTTTATCCCAATCAGGCTTAATAGCAAACTGAGCTCTAGGACTGATCACCACATGATCATCTGAAGAAATATTTTTTCCGCTAATAGACCAGTACTGTGTTCTAACACCCAGGTTATACCAAACTGTATGCTCATTGATATTTGATTTTTTACTCCATTGAGCAAATCCTGATATACGATCGATATTGATATTGTTTATTGCTCTAACATTTATAAAAGGTTCAATCGGTCCAGTAAAGGGTTCATATGGTTCATCATTTTTAGGTAACAAATAAGGAGGTCTGATGGAAAAACCTGCTGAATCTATGACTTGCCATTCTGCAATTTTATCTTTGATATTCTCATGTTGATATTTAACCCCAAATTCAAATAGATTTGTTTCTTTTCTCAGGGTAGCTTTAAAATTAATATTTGATATTTGAGCCTCTAAATTGTTTCTTGCATGATCAAGTTGTGAGCCAATGGATTGCACAAAATTTACGTCTCCAAAACTATCCGATCCAAAATCGGCATTTACTTCACCAATTCCGTAATACGCTAAAATATCATAGTATTCCTGCTCTTTAGTATTATAAATCGAAGTAGTAAGGCTGAGTGTAAAATCATCGTTCACTCTGTATATACCGCTTAGTGCACCAAAAATTGTTTTATATTGGTCTTCTTCCTTTCCACTGTAATTTACCACTAAGGATAAGGGGTTAATGATAGTGCCAAAGTTGCTTTGCCTTGAAATAGGAGTGAAGTTGTAATTATTTATAGCATAACTGCCTAAAAAATCAAGGGTAAAATTATCACTGAAGTCATAGGAAACATAAGCCTGAATATCTGTAAAATTTGGATTAAAATTTGCATCTACATCACTACTGTTCAAAAACAAGCTGTTATTGCGATATCTGGCCCCAACAATAGCTTTTAATTTTTGATCCTTTGTATGACCTTCGACGGTCAATGATGCTCCTAAAAGACTTGCTGCAAAGGCAACTCCAAATTGAGTAGGTTTGCGATATGTTATATCTAAAACTGACGATAATTTATCTCCGTATTTTGATTGAAACCCTCCGGCAGAGAAATTCACATTTTGAGTTAAGTTAGGATTTACGAAACTCAAACCTTCTTGTTGACCCGATCTGACCAAAAATGGTCGGTAAACTTCAATACCGTTAACGTAAACTAAGTTTTCATCAAAACTACCCCCTCTTACATTGTATTGTGTGCTTAATTCATTGTTAAAATTTACTCCCGGTAAAGTTTTTAAAACACTTTCAACACCGGCATTTGCGCTGGGTAATATATTAATTGTTTCTGTTTTTATTTTTGTGATTCCCTCTGCTTCAGCTTTTTCATCTTTTACGACAACTTCATCAATTTTTTCTGTCTTTGTTTTAAGCTTTGGCGAAAACTGTAAAGTTCTTCCTTTGGCAACTCTAACTTTTTTTGAAAAACCTATATAGGAAATATGACTATAAAGAATGGTTATGTTTTTACCTGAAGGGATTGTTAAACTATATTCTCCCGATTTGTTAGTTGTAGTTCCTGATCTATCATAGCTCACTGAAACATTTTCGATAGGATTGTTAATGCTATCCAAAACTTTTCCTTTAATTGTAGCCGTTTGCGCTGAAACTGAATTTGTATAAACTCCAAATAATAAAAGAAAAATCAATTTTGTTCTCAAAGGTCAATAAGTTTAATACTTTTTATTAAATGTAGTTGTAAAAGTAGTAGAATTATTTACATTATCGGTAACAATTACTTTTAAAACATGTGAAGTTCCTTCAAATTCCAAATCTTTAAAATTATAGGTTAAAATACCTTTTTTCGGATTGAAATTCATTAATATCCATCGACCATCAATTTCTCCACGAAAAGATTTTATACCTGATCCTTTATCATGAATTTTTACTTTCAACCTGTCGTATTTAGTAAGCCATTGATTTGGTTTAAATCCAAAAGGTTTAATGCTAGGGTTATTTTTATCAGCTAATAAGGTGAATTCACCTAAACTTTTACTTGAAGTGTATAATGTATTATCTTTATGTTTAGTGTTAACATAATTAAGTTTACCATATCTATTTTTCTTGGCGATATACATTTGTTTTAATTCATTGTCTGAATATTTCGATATATCAAATGATAATCTAAAATAATTATGAACCGGTACTGTATTATTATGTAGTTTGGCTATGCCATCCTTATAGGAATAGTCAAAATAAAAATCTTCATAGAAAATATTTTTTGGGAAATTTACCTGGATAATTGACTCACTAATT
>Ga0209013_10003961_pt1 | contig 13052 bp, 9 predicted proteins | sample Cruoilmetagenom2_FD_187291 | JGI IMG/M metagenome (GOLD analysis project Ga0209013, IMG submission 187291) | Oil polluted marine microbial communities from Coal Oil Point, Santa Barbara, California, USA - Sample 2 (SPAdes) (version 2) | ecosystem: Environmental > Aquatic > Marine > Oil seeps ... | reverse complement strand
CCAGGGCTTGGTGTAGTTTTAGCAATTCTTATTGTGATGGGTGGACTAGCATTTAATATAGGAAACGTCGCAGGTGCTGGTCTAGGATTAAATGCAATGCTAGGTATTGATCCGATTACTGGTGCAATAATAAGTGCTGTTTTTGCTATATTTATCTTCGTAGTTAAAGAAGCAGGTAAAGCAATGGATAAAGTTGCTCAAGTAGCTGGCTTTGTCATGATATTACTAATGCTTTATGTAGCGTTTATAACATCTCCTCCAGTAGGAGAAGCGATAGTAAGAACATTTGCACCTTCTGAAATAAGTATTTTTGCGATAGTTACATTAGTCGGTGGTACAGTAGGCGGCTACATTACTTTTGCCGGTGGACATAGATTGCTGGATGCAGGAGTAAGTGGAATAGAATCGATACCAGATGTGACAAAAAGTTCGGTGACGGGAATTGCAGTTACAGGTATCATGAGAGTCGCTTTGTTCCTTGCAGTTCTAGGAGTAGTATCTCAGGGGTTGGCAATAGACCCAGAGAATCCACCAGCTTCAGTATTTAAACTTGCTGCCGGTGAGATTGGGTATCGTATATTTGGTGTAATTATGTGGGCGGCAGCCATTACTTCAGTGGTAGGAGCAGCTTATACATCCGTTTCATTTATTCGTTCTTTCCACCCAAAAATCGAAAAATATCATAATTGGGTAATTATATTATTTATTATTGTATCTACTGTGACATTTGCTTTTATCGGAAGACCTGTAAACGTTCTTATCCTTGTAGGAGCACTTAATGCACTAATTTTACCACTTGCCCTCGGCACTTTACTGATTGGAGCTTATAAAAAAGAAGTGGTTGGAGAGTATAAACATCCTCTTTGGATGACGATAGGTGGTGGATTAGTAACGATAATCATGGGTGTTTTAGGTATCATGACACTTATAGAACAAATTCCATTGCTTTTTAACTAGTTAGGAGTGAATTAGTATAAATAACTATATATCCATGTCACCCAGTAACATACGTGAATTGATACGTTCTGGAGAAATCACAGGTCCTACAGCTGGAATGTCTAAAGGCTATACACAAGCAAATCTAGCGATATTAAAGAAAGAATATGCTTATGATTTCTTGCTGTTCTGCCAGCGAAACCCTAAGTCATGTCCTTTAGTCGATGTAACTGATATAGGTTCTTTTGTGCCTAGGTCAATTGCTCAAAATGCTGACATACGCAAAGATATCCCAAAGTATCGGATTTATAAAGATGGCATCTATGTAGAGGAAGTTTTGGATATTACTGATTACTGGGAAGATGATATGGTAGCTTTCCTTATTGGATGTAGTTTTACGTTCGAAACTCCACTACTGGATGCTGGTATCCCGATTAGACATATTGAAGAAAACTGTAATGTACCAATGTATAAGACGAATATTGCGTGTGTGAAAGCAGGAGTTTTTGAAGGGCCGACAGTAGTAAGTATGAGACCAATGTCTTCTGCAGACGCAATTAGAGCTACACAAATTACTTCCAGATTTCCAGGGGTACATGGTGCGCCAATCCATATTGGAGATCCAAGAACAATTGGAATAACGGATTTATCGAAGCCTGATTTTGGAGATTCAGTTACGATAAAGGATGGAGAAGTGCCAGTTTTCTGGGCTTGTGGTGTTACACCTCAAGCAGTCGCTATGCAGTCCAAGCCTTCTATAATGATTACTCATGCACCCGGTTGCATGTTTATCAGTGATTTAAAAGACGAAAAACTGAGTGTATTTTAAGGCTTAGGTAATCCATTAAAACATGAAGATCGTGTAATTGCGATCTTCATGTTTTTTTATGATTTATGTTAAAAGCCATTTAAAGAATTGGCTTTTAAATATTGTTGGCATTTACGGTTTTATATAATTTTATTAATAAAACAATATAAGATGAATAAATTGAAGTAGAGGGAAACTAAAGGAGATGTATGGTTGGAAAATAATTACTTGAAAAGTGCAGTCTTTGAACATCAGTTTTGGCTTCGCGTGCTAGGAGATCATTCTCGCTTTATTCATGATTCGCTCTATCCTTCTCAAAAGAAGGACATCGAGAAGGCGAATTATTTCATAAAACATTTCGATCAACTTTTTTCTCAAGTAAATGCTTTGAACGAAACAAATGCGATTTCTTTTGCTAATATTGTTGCAGAATATGTGGATCAATTAAAATCATTTAAATTGTCCATTATCAAAAGGCATTTACTAGGGGAGATGGGGATTCACCTTACGCCTACCTTTATAAGTCATATGGTAAACGAGTTAGAAGAATATCAACTGGTATTAAGCTATCTGGAAAAAGGGGAAGTACCACCTATTTATCATGAATTGCATCACCATCTAATTTGGCTACTGGATGCTTCTGGTCATGCTGGCGCAATTGATGCTCGAATGGATGACACAGAGAAAAGACTAAAAGAAAAAAGTGAAATCTTTGCCAAACATTTTGAACAGTTTTATTTGAAAGCGGTTGAATTGACTGGTTACCTACGCACGAATATCAACAAGTTCCCAGCATTAAATAGATTTAATGATAATGTAGAGTTAGAAATAACTCTGTTTTTAGCTTTTCTAGATGAATTAGAAGAAATGGAACTAAATGCAGAGGTGCTTGGAACTTTTACTGTATCTATGGCTGACCATATGGCAAGAGAAGAACAATATTATTTATCAAAAGTGGCCGAATCCACCAATGCTGATAAAAAATAATCGCATTTATGCAGGGCATTATGTTAGGTTTGAAATTAAAAGAACCGGGCGTGTAAAATGCCCGGTTCTTTATGGTTTTTAGAGGAAGATGTATGTTCGGTTACTGATATTGCCCAAGCAATGAGAAAAATTGTACAACGAAATCATGAAATACTTTTTCAGAAGGTGATAGATTCCTGGAAGCCGGACTAATGATTCCGACTGTTCTTCGAATATTAGGTAAATCAATAGGGATTTTCTTCGTGAATCTAGGTGTAGAGTCATAAAAAGTGCTTTCTGGCAACAGTGTTAGACCAATACCTGCGGCTACTAAACCTTTAATCGCATCCATATCCTCACCCTCTGAGGTAATTTTTGGTGTAAAACCAACAGAGTTGCATGCTTCGACCACTAGTTTTTGCATAATATAGCCCTCAGGGAAAAGAACAAAATCCTCATTGCGAAGATCAATAAGAGGAATCTTACTTCTTTTCGCAAAGGGATGGTTGGCATTTAAAAGAACGGAAAAATTCTCGGTAAAAAGAATCGTGTTATTTAAATTACTATCTTTGGGAGGAAGTGGGCCTAAAAACGCCAAGTTGAGCTCACGCTGTTTAACCGCTTCTATTAAATAATTGTAAGATCCCTGTCGCAAGTGAAAAGCAACGTTTGGATGCTCCTTTTTAAATGCAGAAATTACTGTCGGCAACAAGTGACCTGCTAAACTTGTTGGGAAGCCAATTTTAATAGTTCCTATTTCAGGGTTTAAATATTCATCAATTTGTTTCTTGGCAAAATCGATGGCTTTAATAGCAGAGACACTGTGGTCTAAGAAAATCTTCCCTATTGGTGTTAGCTTTACATTTCTACCGATCCGTTCAAATAATTGAACTCCGAGTTCATCCTCTAAATTCGCTATCTGTCTACTAACTGCGGACTGAGCAACATGTAAATGGACTGCAGCCTCCGAAATATGCTCTCTTTCTGCTACTTCTATAAAGTATCTCAATTGGCGTAGTTCCATCGAATTCTCCTTATCTATCTCAATATTAGATGGTTTATATCCAAATTATATATTGTTTATATTATTTTGAAAACATACAATATTCTTAAGACACTTTTTTAGGTTAAAGGGAGGTATAAACATGACATTTCACCAACTACCACAAGCACAAGGTATGTATGACCCGTCTTTTGAACATGACGCATGTGGGATAGGTTTATACGCACATATAAAAGGTAATGCAACACACGATATCGTAAAAAAAGGACTTGAGATGTTATGTCGCTTAGAGCACCGCGCTGGCAGAGGTGGCGATGGTAAAACGGGGGATGGAGCAGGCTTAATGGTTCAAATACCTGACATATTCTTTCGTGTTGTATGTAATGAATGGGATTTACCTGAAAAAGGTAAATACGGAGTCGGAATGTTATTTTTCACAAACGATTCCAACGAACGCGAACTAATCGAACAAAAAATAAATGATTTGATAGCTGCAGAAGGGCAAGTTCTGATTGGCTGGAGAACAGTACCAATCGATACAAGCATGTTAAGCGATAAAGCAAGGGAAACAGTACCTTTCGTTCGCCAGGTTTTTATTCAGGCAAATAATGAAATGGAATCATTAGCTTTTGAACGCAAACTATATATTATCCGCAAGCAAGCGGAACATTGGGCTGGTCATCAAAGCCTTAAATTCTATTGTGCAAGCCTTTCTAGTCAAACAATTGTTTACAAAGGATTGCTAACTCCAGAAGAGGTAGATTTGTTTTATGTAGATTTACAGGATGAACTATTCACTTCTGCATTTTCACTTGTACATTCTCGTTATAGTACAAATACATTTCCGAGTTGGGAGCGAGCACATCCCAATCGCTATATAGTTCACAATGGGGAGATCAACACATTGCGAGGCAATATCAATTGGATGAAGGCTCGAGAAAAACAATTTGTTTCCAAAGCCTTTGGTGAGGACTTAACCAAGTTACTACCAGTTATCGATACAAATGGTAGTGACTCTTCTATGCTAGACAATGCATTTGAGTTATTTGTTTTAGCAGGTAGAACTCCTGCCCATACAGCTATGATGCTTATTCCTGAACCTTGGACTGAGAATCCTCATATCACAGAAGAAAAGAAAGCTTTCTATGCATATCATAGCAGTTTAATGGAACCATGGGATGGACCAACAGCAATTTCTTTTACAAACGGCAAACAGATAGGTGCTATTTTAGACCGCAATGGATTACGCCCAGCGCGTTATTTGGTTACGAAAGATGATTATATTGTGTTTTCCTCTGAAGTTGGGGTTGTAGATATTGAAGAAGAAAATATTTTATATAAAGAGCGTCTAAGTCCTGGCAGAATGCTATTAGTAGATTTGGAAAAAGGCAGAATTATTTCGGATGAAGAGATTAAATCAGAAATGGCTCAAGCGCAGCCTTATCAGCAATGGTTAACAGATAATATGTATAAACTACCAGCGATCGAAGAAAAAGTAGAGCAACTAGAGGATTTGTTATTCCGTCAGAAAGTATTTGGCTATACGTATGAAGATGTGCATAAATATATGATTCCGATAGCGTTAGACGGGAAGGACCCAATTGGATCGATGGGGAACGATACTCCTTTAGCGGTATTATCTGATCGTCCCCAGTCTTTATTCAACTACTTTAAACAGCTATTCGCGCAGGTTACTAATCCTCCGATTGATTCGATTAGGGAGCATATTGTAACTTCAACGATGACACTGCTTGGAGCGGAAGGTGACCTACTACATCCGAATGCGTCAAATGCAAAACGGATTTTCTTAGAAACACCTATTTTAACAAATAGCCAACTAGCACATATTAAAAAGAATAGTATAAAATCATTTACTGCTGCTTCACTCCAGCTGAATATGTCTGAAGACTTAGAAATTGACTTGGACCTTCTATCCAAAAAAGTGGATGAATTGATCGACCAAGGAATCTCTCTCTTCATACTTTCAGATAGTGATATTTCGGTACAACAGCAGACCATTCCAGTTTTGTTAGCAGCAAGTCATGTGCACCAGCATTTACTGCGAACTGGTAATCGGACAAAGGTGAGTATTATTGTTGAATCGGGCGAGGTACGTGAGGTACATCAGTTTGCTGCACTTATCGGCTTTGGGGTAGATGCTATTAATCCCTATTTGGCTTACGCTACGATTGCTGAGGCAATACAGGATGGGCACATAACGAGTAGTTATCCAGATGCAGTTGCTAAATATAGTAAAGGAATAGCAGATGGAGTAGTAAAAGTAATGTCGAAAATGGGCATTTCCACTGTACAAAGTTATCGTGGTGCACAAATTTTTGAAGCAGTTGGAATTAGTAAAGACGTAATTGAACGATATTTTACTGGAACGGTTTCACAACTTGGTGGAATTGACCTAGCAACAATTGCGAATGAAGCTAACAAAAGACATGAACAAGCAATTCTTTCGACTAGTGATTCTTTAGAATCTGGTAGTGATTTTCAATGGAGAAATACGGGAGAACATCATGCCTTCAATCCAAAAACAATTCATACGCTACAATGGGCAACTAGAAGAGGGGATTATGGTTTATATAGACAATATGCGCAAATGGCCAATGAGGAGCGTATCGGGTTCTTAAGAAATCTACTGACCTTTGATAAAGCAATTAAAAAAATTCCTCTAGAGGAAGTAGAATCTGTCGAATCAATAGTTAAACGTTTTAAAACGGGCGCTATGTCCTATGGTTCTTTAAGCCAAGAAGCACACGAAACACTAGCTATTGCGATGAATCGAATAGGTGGTAAAAGTAATAGCGGAGAAGGCGGTGAACACCCTAGTCGTTATGAACTGGATGCAAACGGCGATAATCGTCGCAGTGCTATTAAGCAAATTGCATCTGGTCGATTTGGTGTTAAGAGTCATTATCTCGTTCAAGCAAATGAATTGCAGATTAAAATGGCGCAAGGGGCAAAACCAGGAGAAGGTGGGCAATTACCTGGTAACAAAGTATATCCTTGGGTTGCAGATGTTCGTGGTTCAACTACAGGAGTAGGGCTCATCTCTCCACCACCACATCATGATATTTACTCAATTGAAGATATGTCTCAATTAATACATGATTTAAAAAATGCAAATAGAGCAGCTAGGATCAGTGTTAAACTTGTTGCAAAATCAGGTGTAGGAACAATTGCTGCTGGGGTAGCAAAAGGGGCAGCAGATGTAATTGTAATTAGTGGATACGATGGTGGAACTGGTGCATCACCTAAAACGAGCATAAAACATACCGGTCTTCCGTGGGAATTAGGCCTTGCAGAAGCACATCAAACGTTAATGCTAAATGGTTTGCGCGACCGAGTTGTGTTAGAAACTGATGGCAAGTTAATGACAGGTAAAGACGTAGTAATGGCAGCTTTGCTTGGCGCAGAAGAATATGGTTTTGCAACAGCACCACTTATTGTAATGGGTTGTATCATGATGCGAGCATGTCATTTAGATACATGTCCAGTTGGAATTGCGACACAAAATCCAGAGTTGCGTGATAAATTTACTGGAACGGCAGATTATGTAGTTAACTTTATGAAGTTTGTAGCAGAAGAAGTTCGAGAATACATGGCATTATTAGGATTCAGAACAATGGAAGAAATGGTCGGTAGAACCGATGTATTGCAAGTTAGTGAACGTGCTAAATCCCATTGGAAAGCAAAACAGCTAAATCTAGAGGCTCTTTTATATCAACCAGAAGGACCGAGAACTTGGAATACATTACAGGATCATAAAATTGATGAATCATTTGATATGCGTGTATTGTTACCAAAACTGGAAAAGGTAATAGAAAGTCAGTCAAAAGCAGAATTGTATTTCCCTATAACTAACAGAGAACGTGTAGTAGGTACCATAATTGGAAGTGAAATCTCTAAAAAATATGGAGCGCGAGGGTTAGTGGATGATTCCATTGTTTTAAGATTTACAGGAGCAGCTGGCCAAAGTTTTGGGGCATTTATACCAAAAGGAATGTCGATGTATATAACCGGCGATGTAAATGACTATTTTGGGAAAGGCTTATCTGGCGGAAAACTAATCGTAACAGCACCGATTCAAGGAAAAGCAGAACAAAATGTTATTGCTGGAAATGTTGCGCTTTACGGGGCAACGAGTGGAACTGCTTTTATCAATGGCCGTGCTGGGGAGCGCTTTGCAGTACGAAATAGTGGTGTCGACGTTGTCGTTGAAGGTATTGGCGATCATGGCTGTGAATACATGACAGGTGGTCGAGCGGTTATATTAGGAGATGTAGGAAAGAATTTTGGAGCAGGAATGTCGGGTGGAATTGCGTATGTTCTTGTGGATGATGTGAGTGGCTTTAAAGAAAAGTGTAATACAGAGATGATTGGGTTTGAACAAATTCAAACTGCCGATGAGCTACATGCTGTACGCCAATTAATCATGGATCATTATTATTATACGAAAAGCACAAAAGCTATGAATCTCTTAGACAATTGGGATGAAGCATCTAGTCGATTTGTGAAAGTTGTACCAAATGATTATAAAAAAATGGTGGATAAAATTCAATCGTTCAAAGTTCAAGGCTTAACAGACGATGCTGCTGCAATGCAAGCATTTTTGGCAACTTCGAGTGTGGAAAAAAAGGAAAAGAAAGTACTAGCGAAAAAATAAGGAGAGGGGAGATACTTATGGGAAAACCTACAGGGTTTATGGAATATGAGCGTGAAAAAGGTAAAGAGGTGGCCCCTCTCAAACGTATAAATAATTGGAAGGAATATTCTTCTAAACTATCGGATGTGTCCTTACAAAAACAAGGGGCAAGATGTATGGACTGTGGAACTCCATTTTGTCATATGGGTATTGAGGTTAGGGGGGCAACTTCCGGTTGTCCTATAAATAACCTTATTCCAGAGTGGAACGATTTAGTATATAAAGGGAAATGGGAAGAAGCATTAGAAAGATTGCTGATGACTAATAATTTCCCGGAGTTTACTGGGAGAGTTTGTCCGGCACCATGCGAAGGGTCATGTACTTTAGCTATTTCAGATCCAGCAGTTTCCATCAAGAATATTGAGCGTACTATTATTGATAAAGGATTTGAAAATGGGTGGATCGTACCAAGAATCCCATTGGCGAGAACTGGGAAGAAAATAGCTATTATCGGCTCAGGGCCTGCTGGTCTTGCCAGTGCAGATGACCTCAATCAGGCGGGACATTCCGTTACCATTTTCGAGAGAGCTGATCGAGCGGGAGGTCTTCTTATGTATGGAATTCCGAATATGAAGCTGGAAAAAGATATAGTAGAGCGTCGAATTCAGATACTCCAGCAAGAAGGTATAGATTTTGTCCTGAACACGGAAGTAGGTATAGATATTTCCGCAGACCAGCTAAAGGAACAGTTCGATGCCGTAATCTTATGTATAGGAGCACAAAAACAACGTGTGCTTCATATGGAGGGCAGTGACTCTAAAGGGATACATCTTGCGATGGAATATCTAACGACGACTACAAAGAGTCTATTGGATTCAGATTTTAAGGATAATCAGTTCATCAATACGAAAGGGAAAGATGTCATCGTAATTGGTGGTGGAGATACGGGAGCAGACTGTGTGGCGACAGCCCTACGACAAAAATGTCGAAGTGTAGTTCAATTTGGGAAGCATCCTCAATTGCCATTAACACGAGCAGATGATAATCAATGGCCGACAGACCCGTCTATATTTAAACTGGAATATGCTTATGAAGAGGCAGATGCAAAGTTTGGAAAAGATCCAAGAGAGTATTTAATTCAGACGAAGAAAATCGTTGCAGATACGAATGGTCATTTAAAAGAACTGCATACGATTCAAATGGAGAAAGTTCTTGGAGAAGACGGCTTCTACTTTTTTAAAGAAGTGCCAGGTACAGAAAAGATATGGCCTGCTCAGTTTGTTTTTGTTGCTATTGGCTTTGAAGGAGCAGAAACTACATTGCCGGACCAATTTGGGGTACAAATGACCAATAAAAAGATTGCTGCATCTTCTAAAGATTATCAAACAAATGTAGAGGGAATCTTTACAGCTGGCGATGCTAGAAGAGGTCAAAGTTTAATTGTTTGGGCTATCAAAGAAGGGCAAGAAGTAGCTAAACGAGTAAATGAATATGTTAGTAAAAAACCGGTCATAGTCTCATGACCGGTTTTTACCGTGCTAGTGAACTAAAGTTTTTGTTCCGTTTTTGGTCATAAGATGTCATAATAGTTACATAACGAATATGGAGGCAATAACATGATTGGTATTATAGATTATGGTGCAGGGAATTTACATAGTGTGTTAAAAGCGATCAAGCAGCTTGGCTATGAAACAAAACTTATTACAAAAGCTAGTGATCATACCGATGAAATTACCAAGCTTATCCTGCCTGGCGTTGGAAATGCAAAAGTGGCGATGGATGTGTTGGATCGGAGCGGTTTAAGTGATTACTTAAAAGAAAGAGTTTCAGATGGTATTCCATTACTTGGTATCTGTCTTGGGATGCAGCTTTTATTAGAAAAGAGCGAGGAAGGAAATGTGGATTGCCTCGGATTTCTAAAAGGCAGTGTACCTGAATTTACCGATGAATCGGAGAAAATTCCCCATATGGGTTGGAACCAAGTGACAGATGTACAAAATCATTTTCTTTTTGAAGATATTCCAGATGAAACAGACTTTTACTTTGTGCATTCTTATTTTGCTATGCCGGAAAATCGGGAAGATATTTTAGGAGAGACAAATTATGGTATAAATTTCGCTTCCGTTATTGGTAATTCACAAGTAATGGGCGTACAATTTCATCCAGAAAAAAGTGGTAAATACGGCATCCAACTTTTAGATAACTACTGTAAGCAAGGAGATAAATAAGATGTTAAGAAAACGAATTGTACCAGCCATCGATGTACTAAATGATCAAGCAGTGAAGTATATTCAATTTAGAAATCCTACTATTATTGGTGATCCTGCCGAACTTGGTAAAAAGTATACGGAAGATGGTGCGGATGAATTAATCTATCTTGATACGACCGCTTCTTTAAAAAACCAAGATGTAAAATTGGAATGGATCCAACGGGTGGCCGAACAAGTAAATATTCCATTTTCCGTTATCGGAGGGGTGCGCACAGTAGATGACTTTAAAAATTTACTACGGGCTGGGGCAGACAAAGTTGGAGTCAACTCGGCGGCAGTAATGCGCCCAGAGTTACTGAAGGAAGCAGCAGATATTTATGGTAAACAATGTGTCGTATTAGGCTTAGATGCCATGCCAATCTATAATGATGACCAAGAAATTATTAGATGGGAAGTTTATACACATTCTGGTCATGAGAAAACAGGAATGGATGTTGTGGAGTGGGCGCAGCAAGCAGCTGACTTAGGTGCTGGAGAAATTATTTGCACAAGTATCCATAAGGACGGCATGAAAAACGGTTATGATGTAGCGCTGATCAAGTTATTATCGGAAAAAGTTAATATTCCTATTATCGCTTCAGGTGGGGCAGGGAAGATCGAACATATCGAAGAAGTCTTCTCTGACGGTAAAGCTGATGCGGCTTTAGTAGCATCCATGATTCACTACGGAGACTACACAATTGGAGAAATAAAATCTTACTTACATTCAAAGAATGTGAATGTCCGACTTACTTAATAATACGACCTAGTCTCGGTATGGAGACTAGGTCGTTTTTGGTAGAAGGGACAATCGGTCGAATAGCCTGCCGAAATGTCGTCCAACAATTTATTAAATTTCCTAATGCACTCAGTCCATTACTTCCCAACCGCGTGCATTTGCTAGGCTTCTGAGCTTTTCCTCGGGTCTAACAGCAACTGGATTTCCTACAAGCTCTAATACAGGCATGTCTGAAAAGCTATCTCCATATGCATAACTATTTTCCCAATCTATTTGATGACCATCCAAAGCTTCATGAACCTTCAACGTTTTTTGTTGTCCGTTTACATGGTTGATTGCATTCTTTGTGTAAACTTTGTCGTCCTTATAAAATATATCGGTTCCAATAATCTGATTGAACACGAGACCATCCGTCACACGTTCTAAAAACTGCGTATACGCACCAGATACTAGTAATATATGAATATTCTCTTCCTGGTGACGTTTGAGTCTTTCTAATACTTTTGCGTTGAAATCTTGCTGCATAGTAGCTTTAATTTCACTAAAATAGATATCCATTTCTTGTTTTGTCAGGCCATTAAATGCCTCTAAATATAATTGCATGGAACGCTTTTTCATTTTGTTGTCCGGATATAACTTTAACTTATTTGCTATGTACGGTGGAACAATAGCGCGATAAAAACGTTTGTATGAGGAATGATAAGTAGGGTGTTCTTTTAAATGTTTCATTAGTAGTGTGAATGTTTCTTCCGCATAGATAGTACCATCAAAATCAAAAATAGCTACTCGCATAAATTTCACCCTTTTCTCCATTAATAATTCATAAAATTATTATACATGAACAAACAAAAAATCGCCCCAATCTCATGGGGCGAAATTTGTTATTTAGCTCATCATATTTCCTTGTGCAGGGGCATATGAATTCGTCAGAGCTTGCATACTTTGTTGATCCAACTGAGGTACTTGGTAATAATGGTGTTTGTTTTGATAAATAGAGAGCTCATAAGCCATTTCAATACAATTTGGAATGGAATCTGCAAGTACTCGGCGAACAACAGGATTAGTTGTTTCAAGTGCAGCGGTAGTTTTAATAGTTGCGGAAGCTTTAGCGGCACCAAGAAGGTATCCAGAAATCAGTTCGTCTGAAAGTTCATTGGCAGATTGAATTGGCTTTTTAGGTTGGGAAGGTTTTATCCCATATATGAAGTCATTTCCAGTCTGCATTTTATAGCTAGTAGTTGGATGGGAAGGATCTGCACCTGTTTTAAAGCATTCAACGGTAATATTATATTCGTCTAATGCAAATGCATATTGACGGTCTAAAATACTTAGCAGTTCCTGGTCTTTTACATGGGGACGTAGAAGTACTTTTAAATTTAATCCGGAAATAACAGTCCCTAAAACTTCATGGACGTCAAATACCTCATGACCACCATGATTCATATTTTGTGAGATATTACCAGTTTGCATATTTTGATGCGTTTGACCTTGACCTTGTCCAAATGGATTTTGTGTCATTCCAATTTTCCTCCTTGTAGAAACTTTGATGGAACATCCTTTGTAGTTTGAGTAAAAAGTCATCAAATATGCAAGCTATAAAAAAATAAAAACAATCCCAATATCATTCTATTGGGATTGCGGATCAAAACTTATTTAATATTCGTCATTAATTTAAAGATTAATGAGTATAATAATTG
>Ga0209013_10003960_pt1 | contig 13054 bp, 12 predicted proteins | sample Cruoilmetagenom2_FD_187291 | JGI IMG/M metagenome (GOLD analysis project Ga0209013, IMG submission 187291) | Oil polluted marine microbial communities from Coal Oil Point, Santa Barbara, California, USA - Sample 2 (SPAdes) (version 2) | ecosystem: Environmental > Aquatic > Marine > Oil seeps ... | reverse complement strand
CACTCCTGCAGGACTTATCCTGGCTACAACCTTATCTGACCGGGGCCAGAGGTTTTAATGATCTGAAAAAACTGGACCTTGTTGATATTCTTTTTGCCCAGCTTTCCTGGCAGGAGCAGCAGGAATTGGACCGAATCGCCCCCACCCATATCAAAGTGGCCAGCGGTTCCCGTATTAAGCTGCGCTACCGGCCCGGTGAGGTGCCGGTCCTGGCAGTGAGGATCCAGCAGATGTTCGGCTGTGCAGAGACGCCCACTGTGGCAGGCGGCAAAATACCGATCCTCATCCACCTGCTCTCTCCGGCTCAGCGTCCCATCCAGATCACCTCAGACCTGGCCGCTTTCTGGAAAACCACTTACCGGGAAGTCAAAAAGGAACTGGCCGGTCGCTACCCCAAGCATTACTGGCCGGAAAACCCGCTTGAGGCCCAGGCCACCAACAGGGCCAAGCGCAGGAAGCCCTGAATTAACAGGCGTGGGTCTGGCACATTATTGCAGGCACATAAAATGGGTCAGGTGAGACAATACTGTATTCGATCAGTAGCCGGAAAATATATGCTCTGCGGGTTGGATTCCAAAGGTGGATGGATGATAGGTTTCGATGATTTCTTTTATATAGTCACCTGTTTCGGCATCCCTTTCGGCCAGGTTAACAGTTGCTCCCTGTTTATACCTGCCGTTAATATCTTTTTCCATGAGGCAGGCAAGGGGAGCTTTTTCCCCTTTCATTCTGGAGGAACTGATAACCAGGGCCAGTTCGCCGCTGTTCAGCTTCAACAGGGTGCCAACCGGGTAGACACCAAACATATTTATGAAAACCTTTATGAGGATGGGGTCGAAATCCTTGCCGGCACCATCGAGCATGAACCCCAGGGCGCGGTCGGGGCTCATAATGGTTTTTCGGTAAATCCGTGGTGAGGTTATTGCATCATAGACATCGGCAATGGAAATAATTCTTCCGAAAAGGGTCAACGGCTTTTTCCAGTTGGTATAGGGATATCCCGACAGGTTGTACTTCAGGTGGTGCTCAAAGGGAGGCAGCAGTATTTTGGCTTTGCGGTCGCGGGATGTTCTGAGCTTGGTGATCAGCCTGGCACTGTTGAGTGAATGCTCCTCCAGCAGTTTGAATTCCGTGTCATTGAGTTTGCCCGGCTTGTTAAGTATACTGTCCGGGACTTCAATTTTTCCAAGGTCGTGAAAAAGGGCACAGATCCCAAGACGCTCCAAAGAGCGCGAGGAAAGATTGATGCGCTTGCCGATGCACATGGAAAGAATGGCCACGTTCACCGAATGGGTGAACGTATAGTCGTCAAACACCCGAAGTGTGCTGATGGCAGAATAAACTTCATCATCCTCAATAAGATGCGTTACCATGTCCTGGATTACCCGTACGGTTTTTCTCATGCCAACCCGGCCCTTGCTTGTAACCTTTTGGGCAACCTCTTTGAAGGAGGCCGAGATATAGGTGTAATCTTTTTTGGCCCATTCTCTGCGCTCTGATTTGCCTTTGGGCGTGGAGAGTTTGTCTTCCTGAGGCTTCTCCGGTTTTTCTAAAACTTCTACCCAGTCTATATTTTTTAAATTCAGGCCGGTTTGGAGGAAGGCAACCGGATTTTGTCGTTGGTTCGCACTATCAAGTAAACGCATGAAGGCGAGGATGGCTTCATTGGAGGCCTCTCTGGATGCCAGGGAAAATTTCAGCCCTTCGAGTTCGCGGGCATTGAAATAGCGCGCCATATTGTCAATCAGATTCTTTGATATCCGGTTGTAAGAGAGCTGCTTGTCCTGGATAAAAAAATGGTCGCTGGAGATTTTGATGGTTAAGGATTCGTCCTGCATGCAACTGGCAAAAGAGTCGTAGAATTTGGAGATCCCTGCTGTAACCAGCTTGTGATCATCCTTGTGGATTCTTGTCGTCTGAAGCAGACTATAGAAGGAGTGCAGAAAATTCTCATAAAGCGTGTATGATCTGTATTTGGGAAGATTAACCATTGCTGTCTTCTCCAGATGCATCAATTTTTGCCATTGCCTTGTCAAAAGCTTCCCGGACAACCTTAAATTTACTTTTTGAGGCGGTCTGGAGAATATTCTTTGCTGTCTTGGTGTCCAGTAATGCCAAGGCAGTGGCGGCACCTTCGCGATGGATTAACTTGCCGTAACCTTTAAACCAGTTCCACCCCTGGTCAAGAAGAATTCGCCGCAGAAAAGGGGTTGCGGCTGCAGAGCCGCAGCGGCCAAGGGCCTCGTAACAGGCAAGGATATGGGCTGAATCCTTTTTGTCAAAATTCTCTTTTATATATTTCAGGAGCATGTTTTCCAGCACAGAGGATCTTTGCATGGCGATACCGGCAAAGATATCTTTGCGGATTTCCTTACGGGGATCATCAATAAGAGAAAACAGCTTTTGTACGAAGAATGGGTCCCTGACAAGCAATACTCTGATGCCTTCCCTGCGTACTTTTGCAGAGGGGTGTTCAGTCATCTTGAAAAAGATTTTATTGGTACGATCCTTTTTTAATCTGCTGAGCACGGGGAGAAGACTCTCCCCTAATTCCTTTTCCGGAGAGTCTAAAAGTTTCTCCAGCGGTTCCAAATCCCTGAGGCACAGGTATTCAATAGCCTCCAGGATCATTTTCCGGACCGCTGAGGATCTGGTTTGTATGAGGATGGGTCCTAGGGAAAGAATGCCCGTCGGGGATAAAAAGAGGAGTATCTGGCGGAGTGCTTGTATCTTCTCAGTATCGCTATCATTCAGCAGCATCAGCTTGCCGGTGATAAGATCAAAAATTTTGGAACTGGATAAATCCTGAAAAAAACCCTCGATCAGAAGACGAATCCAGTCATGTTCGTCGGATGCATCTCTGTAAAGCAATTGGTGCAGAGACTGGAAAAGGTTAAGCAGCAGTCCGTACTCGTCCTGTTCAATGGCTTCAGCCACTTCTTCCAGAGTAAAGTCGAGGACTGATGAAAAGTTGTACTGGTCAGTCTGGCTGCCGAGGATAACAAGTAAGACATCAAAAATATCCTCTGTATTATCCCAGTTTTCTTCTTCCAAGACCATTTTCTGCAGCTCTTCGTATTCAGCGGGTGAAATTTCCCACAGTTCTTCACTGATGGAAGGATCAGCAATACTCCTGGTGGATATGTCATTGCGCCTGGGTTCTTCCTGTTGCTCAGTCTTTTCCGGCTCAATATGCTTGGCGGAATCTTCTGTCTCAGGTAGCGAGGGATTGAAATTTGAAAAGTCAATCAGCGGAACATCCTGCCAGAAAGTATCAACGGCCTTGATATCTATATGCTCCAGACCTCCATCAATGAGGCCGGTTACGATATCACCCCCCGTTTCCTCCTTCAACTCCCTGTACTTGTTCAGGATGTTAAAAAAAAAGGTCAACTCCTCCTGGTGCAGACCCTGCTGGAACTCAAGCCATTGAATGCCATCGCGGTAGAGCAGGGAAACGATATCCTCAGACGGAGTGTCTGACGATACTTCATGGAGTGTCTCGGACTCGCAAAGCAGGCTGTCTTTTTTTACTGACAGCCGTAAGTTGCTATGGGTAGAAAAGAAAACATTGAAGGCAGACTCAAGGTTTTCAAGTGCTTTTATTGATGCAGCATGCCTTTCCGGATACAGGCAGTAACTTTTCCAGGCCAGCAGTAGAACATTGACTAACTGCTTAGTATCCTGCAATTCCTGGGCTGGAAGGAGGGAGTCCTGCGAGTGTTTTATATGCTCAGTTGGTTTGCTTATCTGCATTGACTGGTCAAAAAGAGTAGTACATTTCAAATTTGTTGAGAGCAGGATTTATTGATTGAATTGTACGGGCCATGGACCGTGATGATAAACAATTTTGTAGATTATGCACTCCTCAAAGATTTTCCCTTTTCAGAGCCGAATCGGGACCGGAAACAGTTGAAGATCGCTATAGTTTTCTGCTAAGGCTCAGCATGCCCGGTGCGCAGATTTCTTTCTCAAAATATTTATCCCGCGTTTTCTCAATAACCTTAAACCCCATTTTTTTATAGAGTTGCAGAGCTGGTTCATTGCCGTCATACATAACTATCTGTGCCAGGGAATATCCCAGTTTTCTGCCTTCAGCCATTACTGCCGCCAGTAAACGTTCTGCCACACCCCGGCCGCGATATTCCGGCATGGTTGCCACGCTGTCGATGACCCAGGCATTATCAATATCCGCCGGCAGGCAGGTTAAGATTGCGGCGGCGCGCTCGTTGGCTTTCTGAAACGCCTGGCTGGGCAAGTTTAGTTTTTTATACACTTCAGGGAAGGCCTGCTGCAGAGCCTGGTAACCTGATTTTTTCGGATCATAACCTCCCAGGCTCCCTACAGGGACATTGTCAGTCGTTTCCGCTATGAAATAACATGTGTAGTGAAACAGATGCGGAATCTCAGTGACAACAATGTGTTCCAGAAAGCGCAGACATTCCTCTTCCGGTCCGTTTAAAATAAACTCCCAGATACCTTTGGATACATGGGCCCGGCCTGCAATAAGAATGGACTTGGCCAGAAAGGCTGCATCTTCAGCCCGGCATTTTCGTATCTGTATATCCATTGTGGTACAAGGTGAAGCGCAGGTTGTCATGGCCTGCGCCGGCTCTTCTTTCTCTTCTGGGATTTTTCTTCCAGATTTTTTAATTTTTTTTGAATTTCTTCACTGAATGCCACCTTGCCTTCCAGGAGGCATCCGGGCCTGCCCATAATACAATTTGTTTTCAGTTTCAGGCAGTCTTCAGTGTTAAAATCAAAATTTTTACAGGAAAATGTCATGATTATTCAAATTGTTTGTTTATTGATATTGTTAGTATATGAACGAACAAAAGACGTTCTACTCTTAATGGTCGCTGGGCTTAATAGCTTTCAACGTAAATAGATAGTTTTTAAATGGGCAAGCTGATCCAGGTTGTCAATGATATCGGCAACCTCTTTAGACGCATCTGAGTATACCTGCATAAGGTGGACCGATCCCCCTGCCTTGATGACCTCTTCAGCTTTTTTGAATTTTGTCTCAATGAATTCCCTGTTACCGGTATCCCTGGCACCGGCCAAATCCGATTTGCTTATTTCAATCACCTGCGTCATACTCATTTCTCCTGTTCAGTAATAATCATCCTGTAAGCTGCGAAAGGGCAAACAGTGCAACATCGTAATCAGGTTCCTGGCCGATTTCCGGGACCTGTTCCGCATACGCTACCTTCCCTGACCTGTTGATAATGATAACAGCCCTGGACAATAAACCGGTCAAAGGTCCGCTTGTAAAGGTCACACCATAGTCCCGGCCGAATTCCGGTGAACGGAAAACTGAAAGGGGTATTACATCATTAAGCCCCTCTGCCTCGCAGAAACGCTTGTGGGCAAAGGGAAGGTCCGCTGATATGCACAGTACGACTGTATCAGGGGATTCTCCTGCCTCCTTGTTAAAGCGTCGAACCGATGCTGCGCAGACCGATGTGTCCAGGCTGGGAAAGATGTTTAATATGATGTTTTTGCCGCCGAAATCCTGCAGGTCCGCTTCAGAGAGGTCTGCTTTTACGAGCTTGAAGGAAGGGGCCGGCATGCCGACAGCCGGCAGGCTGCCAATTGTCTGGACCGGATTGCCTTGAAGTGTGATCTGGCTCATGGTTACCTCCTGGGCTTGTTTTCGATAAAATGAATCATCATCTGAACGATATTTTCCTTGTGCTTGCTATCGAATAAACGCTGGGCATGTTCCGAAGAACCCATGAACTCCTTATAAATCTTGGGATCGGAAGAATTAATGTACAGGTTATAGACTTCAGCGTTTGAACTGACCATATCATCTTCAGCAACAATAAACAGCTTTCTAACCTGTTCGTTTTTTATGGGTCTGCCACCTGCAGGGGCAAGAAGAATCACGGAATCCACCAGAGGGTCGATTGTGTCCTGCAGAGTAAACAGCACTCCGGCGCCGCCGGCGCTTGCACCAACCATGGTGATTTTTTTTACACCCTTTGCCTTGAGGAATTCTATAGCGTTTAACAGGTCAGGTGTGGAGCCTGAATTGAGGGCAACAGAACTGATTCCCAACTCCTGCAAACGTTCCGCCAGAAAATGCCAGCTCTCTTTGCTGAACATTGCTCCAGGTGCAAGAATTACTGCACGTGGAGATTTGCCAGCAAAGTAATCCGCTTTGGTTTCTGCAGTGCCGACACGTATAATTTTTACTTCCTGAAAATGCATTCCATTTGTTTCGCCTTGTGAAGTGGTTGCAATGGTTTGTTGGAATATACCAAGCACAAGCCCAATTGCCAAACAGTAGATGATTGTTTTTTTCATTGTAATGCACCTCTCATTATAGATTGCAGGGGCTACCTTCTATTTAAATTACACTGACTGGTTTGGCTAATGGAATTATCAAGATTTCTGAAAAAATTCATTGCCTCCCGGTCTTCGGGTTTGATTTTCAGTTTTTCCTTATAGTTTGCAAAGAGTTTTGTCATCATGTGAATGACTTCCTCATCAGGTAACTCTCCCAGGTCTGCCCAGATGTCGTTTGGTGAATTCATAAATATACCTCTATGTAAATTTTATCGTACTAACGTGTCCTGCTGCAGGAAAAATATATATGGAAAAGAGTATCAAATGACCAGGAAAAAGTGAGAAGCCGGTGCTATAAGCTTTTGAGCACCCTCAAATTAGTTGTTTATGGCTAGACATCGACCCTGAAAGTATCGATGTCTATATAAAATAACCCCAAATCATGGCAGAATATGTAAACAAAACACCATCCGCAGCTGTCTTATTAGGTAAAGACGAGCAAAAATCAATTTAAACAATTGAATAAAAGGTGATGCCATGAAAAAAAATATCTTATTCCTCTTGGTCCTGTTCTCAGCAATGTGGGCAGGCAGCGTAGTTGATGCGGCAATTATTGTCGGCCGCATCTCCCACATCGAAGGTGAAATATACCGTTATATGGATGTGAATGAAAGCTGGGTAGCAACATCTCTACAATCTCCTGTCGGCAGACAGGATGTTCTGGCAACAGGGGATAACAGCAGGGCGGAATTTGCTTTTCCTGATAATCAGCTGATGAGGTTGGACGAAAACACCGAGGTTGAGATTTTGAATCTGGAATATGATATTGCCGAGTTTACTCTGCAGTCAGGACTTGCGAGATTTTACAATAGAAGCTCCGCAGGTAAAATGATTGTAGAAACAGCCAGGGGCACGGCAAAGGTTGGGCCTGGAAGTGCTATTGATGTGCAGGTGGACGAGCAGGCAGTAACTGTGTCTGCTGTGCGCGGTGAAGCAACTTTTCATTCATATGACGATGGAGTGGAGAAGATAGAGGTCTTATCAGGATCTACCAGTCTTGAATTTTTAGAAAAGTCTATTGTCGCCGGTGTCGGTCCCATTGACAGAAAATGGGACAACTGGTGTGCAGACAGAGAAGGGTTGTGGAACCGGAACAACCTGGTGCGCTCCGAGCATCTGCCTGAGTCCATGCAGGAGTATGCCTATGCCATGGAACCATATGGGCGCTGGCAAAGGATCTACTACCGCGGATATTATTACTGGGCCTGGAAGCCGCACTCGGTAGCTGTCGGCTGGAGTCCATATACAACGGGCTACTGGCAGGACTGGCATGGATCTTCCGTCTGGATAGATCATAACCCATGGGGTTGGGTTACCCATCATCACGGGAACTGGATCAACATGCATGGGGCCTGGCTATGGACGCCCTATGTCCATGTATCGCATGTTGCCGGCGTTACGGTTATTGGCTTTAATATCAGGTTTGGCAAGAGATACCGGTCCCATTGGCATCCGGGCCGGGTTCGCTGGATTGCTTACAATGATAATATCGGCTGGCTGCCTCTTGCTCCCTGGGAAACCTATTACGGTTATCGCAAGTGGGGGCCAAGAACAGTCGCGATGCGGGGAGGAACATATTTCAGCATTAATATCAACCTGTCAAGTCATAGGCATATTGACCATGCGGTCATAATACCGAAGCGCCACCTGTATAACAGGAAACCGGGGGCAATCAACAACTACAATACGGTGAAGATCAGGAATATTAATAAAACGGTAATTGTTAAGAATTACAAGCCGCTACAGACCGCTGAAAGATTGCGGGGCAGGAAGCATTCAACAGAAGTTACGAGAACCCGAACAGAAGTTACGAGAACCCGAACAAAAGTTACGAGAACCGGAACAAAAGTTACGAGAATCAGAGATACAGAGAAGAGAATTGAAATTCAGCGTGAAAGGAATGCGGAAAAGGCAAGAGAAGTGATCAGAAGTGGAAATCATGAGAGAAAAAGGGCCCGCTCAATTCGTATCCAACACAATATGCCCAAAGAAAGAGCTGTAACAGGCAAATATGAAAAGGGCAGCAGGCGGACTGTTGAGAAAAAACATTCCGGCGCAATTAAGAATGACAGGACTGCTGTTCTCGATAAAGCAGCACGGGTAAGGGGGGGCAGGCCTGAACAGACGATCCGGGGGAGAACAGTTACAAAGAGCGAAAGGACAATTGTAAAAAAGAGGATTGCTGCGGACAATAAGCCGCGAAAAAGTGTAGCAAAAGAGGATAGAAGCCGGAAAAGGGGCAATGGGGCCGGACAGGCGCAGGTTGAAACCAGCAGAAAGCGTATTGTAAAGCAGAAAAGTAAAACTGCTGAAGTCAGAAAAAATGGCGCAGATGCCGAAAGGCAGATGAAAGGAGACTCCCACCTGTCCCAAAGGCAGGTGGAGCGCAAGCAGAATAGTGACAAAAAGGTCTCTAAAGAAAACAACGGGAAATACAAAGCAAATAAAGAACCCGAAGAGGCTAATAGGGAAAGAAAAACCGTAAGGAGCGCTCAAAATAGTAGAGAGAGAAACATATCCAGGGAGAAACGGGGATATGGACAACGATCCGGCAGGGACTGGAATGTAACTTCACTGGATAGCCGGCGTTTCAGGTAGATGGGCTGCAAAAATATCAGATAATTAAAAAAAGGACAGTTCCTTTCGGGACTGTCCTTTTTTATAAGGAGGAGAAAAAATGAAGCAGTATTTGGAATCTGTCTTCACCAAAAACTATAAACATGAATAGAATCTAATCAATGGTGGTTGCTGTATTTGTCCTGGAATTGTGTACAGCTTTAAAGAATAAAAAGATAGCAGATATAGGAAAGCAGAAGAATGAAGCCATGCAACCGGTTAAGTCCCTGTTGAACTGCAAGAATCGGGAGCAGAACAGCGGACAGGCTGAACATGATGGGGATATCTCTGAAGAGCAGGCTGGAAGACATGGGAAATGGGACAAGAAGGCCGCAGAATCCAAGCACCATGAGTAGATTGAAAAGATTACTGCCTATTATATTACCTGCCAGGATTTTTGTCTGCCGCTGACGAATTGCCGCAAGGCATGAAGCAAGTTCAGGAAGGGATGTACCCACCGCTGCTAAAGTCAAGCCGATGACAAGTTCGCTCACGCCAAAATGGAGGGCTATGTCAACAGCTCCCTTGATGAAAAAATTTGATCCGAGAGGGAGGAATCCAAGGCCGATAATAGTTGCCAGGATGATGCTGGGCAGGGAGGATAATTTATTAGTATTGTCACCACCTGGTTCAAGCCGGGTTGATGTTTTGTTTCTGGCCTCCTGACGGAAGCTTTGTACGGTAAAGAAGATTAGGAATGCCACAAAAACAAAACCGAGGAAGCGGGGAAAGAAGCCATGCCAGGCCACGATAAAAACAACAAGGGCTGCAGCAAGCACGATGTAAAGTTCGCGGGAAACAGATTTGAACCTGACAGGCAGGGGAGTAATGATAGCGCAAATTCCCAGGATAAGTCCTACATTGGCAATATTGCTGCCGATGACATTCCCTGTAAGGATATCAGGATGATCCTGAAAAAGGGCTATGAGGCCTACAAAAAGTTCAGGCATTGATGTGCCGAATGCCACAACCGTTAAACCTATGAGCAGCGAACTCATGCCAAGGCGTTTGGCAAGCTTTCCTGCTCCGGAAACCAAAAGTTCCCCCCCTGCAGTCAGTAAGACAAGCCCACCGATCAGGGCTATCCAGGAAAGAAGAATGGATGGGTAGTTTGGTTCAAGATTCATTGTGCCAGATCAGAGAGAATTTTTTCCCCTTGCAGTTGGAATGCCTCGTCGACCAGCTTTTTTAATTCCCTGCTGATATTGGGGAGGGGGATCAGGGGCGGGATATCAATAAGCTCCGGATCTATGGGGGGTGGTTCTTCAAGCCGCATTTTATGTTCAAAGGTATCTGTTGATCCTGCATTCGGACTGATTCCCATACTGTTTTCACCGATGGCGCTGGCATCAATTGAACGGAGAAATCCCATGATATTGCCTATATCGTTTTTCCGGTAGAACAACTCAATTTCTTCATTGATTGTCTCCCGGTTCATTTCTATCTCCTCAAGGTTCTCCCGGTAATGTTTAACATGCTCCTCCAGTCTTTCGTAAGCATCGAAGACAAGATGCTTAAAGCGGCCGCCCCGTGTAAGACCCCGTATCCTGATGCCCTTGAATACCTTTTTTCTGATCGTCGCAGATTCGGTAATATAGGGTTCATAGAACAGCCTCTCCTCCCAGCCGGTGAGTTCCATGAAGCGCTGAATCAAGCTATCATCATTAAGCAGGATATAGATGCGGATCAACTCGAAGCTGATTCTCTTTTCGAGTATAGAGAGCTGGTATTTCATTTTCTGCATGAGATCGAGCGTGTCCTCCTCGATCATCTTGCGAAAACCAAAATATCGTTCGGCAATCTCCCTTTTCAATTCGACTGCCATGATATCTTCAAAGCCGGGCTTCATGGGCTGCTCTCTTGTCCTTTTCTCATGCCTCTATGATAGAGTGCTGCCAGGTACTGTAACTCAAAAAAATACAGGCACAACTCCAGTAAATTCTTACAGCATTCCACAGTACACCAGCAGTTTTTTACGGCAATATTTTTTTGTCGCTCATCTCTTAAATAGTCAGATATATCAGGATAATAAAGCAGGGGAAAAGTATGAGGGCGGGGACAGTAAAAGAAAGAGTGTTGACATGTATGGAATTTAGCTTGACAGCGGGAGAGTATATGTTCACTATCTTTGGGTTATGACTTCCTCCTTCGAACAAAAAGACGCGGTTCAGCGTGTAAAAGATGCTGCCCAGATCGTTGATATTATTGGTGAGTGCGTCTCTCTCAAGCGGGCCGGTGCCAACATGAAGGGACTCTGCCCTTTTCATGCAGAGAAAACTCCTTCTTTTATGGTTAATCCGGCGCGTCAGTCTTTTCATTGTTTCGGCTGCGGTGAGGGGGGTGATGTTTTAAGTTTCATGATGAAATATTACAACCTTACTTTTCCTGAAACCCTGAAGCAATTGGCCCAGCGCTACCAGATCACCCTTCCGGAAAAGGAATTCACCTCTGATGATAAGAGAAAGGCGGAAAAGCGCCAGAAGCTTTTTGATGCAAACGAACGCGCAGCCAGAATGTACCATGAATATCTGCTGAATCATCCTGAAGCGGCACAGGCGCGTGATTACCTGAGTGAAAGGGAAATATCCCAGGAAATGATCAGCGATTACAACCTGGGATATGCTCCTGAGAGTTGGGATTTTTTGAGTGACAAGGTGTCGAAGTCGTCTATCACTCTGGCTGAAGCAGAAGAGGCAGGCCTGCTTGTCAGAAAAGACAGTAACAGATTTTACGACCGCTTCAGGGATAGGATCCTGTTCCCTATTTCTGAGCTTACAGGCAGGGTTGTGGGTTTTGGAGGCAGAATTCTGGGTGCTGGGGAACCCAAATATCTTAATACTCCGGAGACGCTCATTTTTGATAAGGGCCGCTTGCTGTTCGGATTATTTCAAAACCGGGATGCGATCCGCAAGGCGAGACAGGCTGTTGTGGTTGAGGGTAATTTTGATCTCCTCGCTCTTGTCTCATTCGGCCTGGATAATGTTGTGGCACCTCTGGGAACAGCCCTGACCCAAGCCCAGATAAGACTTTTGAAAGGTTATGCCGATGAGGTCATCCTGCTGTTTGACGGAGATGAGGCAGGTATAAAGGCCGCCATGCGGGCGGTGCCGCTATTCCTTGCCGAGCAGGTTGCTGCCAGGGTTGCCTTGCTGCCGTCCACCCATGACCCGGATACGTATATCAGGGCACATGGCAAAGAGGGGCTTGAGAAATTTCTTGTCGACGCCCTTCCCATTCTGGAGTTTGCCTTTGAGCATCTTAAAGAAAAGCACGGCATCAGTATGACAGGAAAAGGTAAAATCCTTGAAGAACTGCAGCCGTTGATCCAGGCATCAGGAAGCAGCCCGTTCCAGCAATCCGTACTTATCTCGGAATTCAGCAACAAGCTGGGCCTTGATCCAGAGCAGGTTATGCAGGGATTTAAGACAGCGGCCAGAAAAAAAACACAGGTCAGGCCAGTCCGGCCCGCTGCCGGTACTGAAAAAGGAGGAAGTGCTGAAATTCCGGCCCAGCTTCCCAGAAAGCAGGCGCAGCTGCTGGAATTCCTGGTTTTCTATCCCGGCTTTCTTAAGCGTTTTCTTGAAGCAGGCATTGAGGATATACTTGTTGAAAATCCTGCAAGCTATATACTTGAGGCTTTGCAGAAACTGTCCGAAGAGAAAGAGGTGAGCAGACCGGAACAACTTATGGAAGCCCTTCCGGAAGGCTTGGAACGTTCTTATGTTTCCCGCCTTCTCATTTCCTCACCATTTCTTGGGCAGGATGACCCGGAAATGATAGCGAAAATGGCCGATGAGATGCTGGTCTGGCTTGTCAGGTATCGTTTTAAAAAAGAGATCAGGCAGTTGAGTGGGGATATAAGAATCGCGCAGGAAAATCAGGATTCGAAATTGCTGGAAGAGTTGCTGCTTAGAAAAGCCGAACTGAATAAATATCTGGGGTCAATGAATGACGAAGGTACTTAGTGTCACCTCAACTCTTAACTGGCGCATCCCGGAGTCTACGCTTACCTGCTTGCCCTTTATTGCGCCTGCTGCGTTGCAACTTCATTCACATAGCACCACTATGCTTATAAAGTTACGCC
>Ga0209013_10003959_pt1 | contig 13057 bp, 11 predicted proteins | sample Cruoilmetagenom2_FD_187291 | JGI IMG/M metagenome (GOLD analysis project Ga0209013, IMG submission 187291) | Oil polluted marine microbial communities from Coal Oil Point, Santa Barbara, California, USA - Sample 2 (SPAdes) (version 2) | ecosystem: Environmental > Aquatic > Marine > Oil seeps ... | reverse complement strand
GACGGTCAAAGCGGCCGGGTCGCAACAGGGCCTTGTCCAGCACATCCGGGCGGTTGGTGGCAGCCAGTACAATGACCCCTGTGTTGGGGCCAAAACCGTCAAGTTCGGTAAGCAGCTGGTTCAAAGTACTTTCTCGTTCATCATTGGCCTGAAACGCATTGACTTTGCCACGGGAACGACCCACGGCATCTATTTCATCGATAAATATGATACTCGGTGCTTTTTCCTTAGCCTTTTTAAAAAGGTCGCGTACCCTGGAGGCTCCCACGCCAACAAACATTTCTACGAATTCGGATCCCGACATGGAGAAAAAGGGAACCTGCGCCTCGCCCGCAACGGCCCTGGCCATTAAGGTCTTTCCTGTTCCGGGAGGGCCTACCAGCATTACCCCTTTGGGGATTTTCGCCCCTAATTTTGTATAGGTTTCAGGATTTTTTAAGAAGTCCACTACCTCCATGACTTCTAACTTTGCCTCTTTTAAACCTGCAATATCTTTAAAGCTGGCCGAGCTTTTGGTGCCTTTATCCGAAACTTGGGGTGTTGATTTCCCAAAATTGAAGAGTGGATTTCCACCTGTACCTCTGCCACCCATTCTCCGCAGCATGAACAGCCAGAACAAGATGATAATTCCAAAGGGTAGCAACCAAGACAGAATACCGATCCAACTGGTACGGGATTCATATTGTACATTTATTTTTTCTGAAGGGGAAAAACCCTCTTGCGCCCGGTGCAACTTATCCTCAAAAGTCTCTACTGATCCGATGGTCATGCGGTAATGTGGGCCTTCTTCAGCACCGAACATTTTGTCGCTAACCTCTTTGTGCCTTGGGTCTCGCAAGCGGTCTTTTTTGATATAGATTTCTGCGAATTCTTTGTTTACTACTACAATTTTTGCAACCTCCTGTTGTGGCAAAAGGGTGTCCTGTAGAAAAGTCCAACTGATTTCCAGGGTACCGGAAACGGGGTTGGAAAAGAGAGCAAACCACAATATGAGTCCAAATAAAAAGAAATAGAGCCATCTAAAACTATCTCCTCCATAGGGCGGTTTGGGAAAGTTTTTATTGCTTCCCGAAGTATTGGATGTTTCTTTTTTATTTGACTCTTGCTTCATTCCTTTCTTAAACTGCAAATTGATCTAATGCTTCTACGGTGTTTTCCCCTAGAACTATCACAAAATTATTTTAAATGCATGTATTTTAATATGATGTAGGTCATTTCCAATTTCTCTGTCCCCCCTTTAATTTGTTATTGAAATTAATAGTAATGGCAAACAGAGATATATTTAAATCAGGAATACTATTTATTATAGTCATCGTTTTATTATTATTGGCAAGATGTGGACCGGTTGTAGTTACTTCCCGGCCCAACAATCCGCCGCCGCCCTGGTTTTATCCAAACCGGGTAGAGGTGGTGCGCTATGTCTATTTTCCGGAATACAGTATTTATTACGATCTGTCGGCAAGAACCTATCTGTATTTGGACGGAGATCTTTGGGTGCGGCGAAACGTTTTGCCACCGCGTTACCGAAGCATCGATTTAAGACGATCTCGATATGAGCGGATCCGAAATTATAATGATGACAACATTCGGAGTTACCATGAGGAGCATAATGCCAATCGGGGCAGGAGCAATAGGAATACGCCTGGGAGCAGGAGAAACAATAGTAGAAGTAATGGTTAAACAATTGTTACATTAATTAAAAGTCATGAGAAAAATAAAAACAGAGGTGTCATGCTCGAAGGGGTAGATACGTTAGGAAAACAATATTATGCCTTTGGTCTAAATTCTTGATCAGTTCTACAGGAGAGAAGCTTTTATATTAATGTCAAAAAAAAACAGGAAGCCGAAACTTCCTGTTTTCCATAAAGAAAGGGGATTCATCAACACTTTTTTATCAATCTCTTAAACCATTTTATTGCTAAAACGACCTAAACGATCGATTGGAGTACTAACTGCATCCGTTTCCTTTACTATGACCTTTACCATTTTGCAATGATGCCGATCAATACTTAAAAGAAACTGGAACATTTGCATGTTCCAGTTTCCAAGAAAGTGTAAAAACCACCTTTGACCGCTTTGCGTAATTTTGAGTGAAACCTATTGCTAGGCCATAGCTAAAACCACACGGCATGGGGCATTTTCGACACCTTCTTATGCTAAACCTTATTACTCCCCACGAATAATAAGTTTTTTGGTTTATGTTGTTCAGCAGTCTTTCAGACTCCGTTTTCAAAGGACTATTCCACTTAACTAAGAAGCTAAACTAGGGGATGGCATCCAATTTCCAAATGACCTGTGTCAGGTTGATACTATTTTTTGGAAAAAGAAACCGGAACACCCAAATGTTCCGGTTTCCCAGAAGATGCCTTCTGTTCCGATAACCGCTTACACTGACCTCAATAAAGCTTATCGCTAAACCATATCGCGATTCAAATGGTATAAAGGGCGTCATGCTTCTTCCTTCCTGTCAAGCCTTAATTCCCCCGAATAAGACTTGTAAATTTTTCAAAGAGCTTTATTATTCTTAAATAAGGCGCCAAGATACGGGGTCAATTTTTAGTTCCAAATGACCTAGATCAGTTTGGGAATTTTTTTTGTTTTTTTAACACTATTATTTTCTATCCACTTATATAGTTTGTCCGCCAATAACGCCCCTTTTGCTCCTAACCAAACCTTTTGAACTTGAAGACCTTTTAACGTCTATTGGAAAGTGCCTAAAAAAGGAGAAACTTACTTAAACCCCCATGCCTTAAAGAATATTGCGGGCATAATTGTTTGATAATCACTATGGCTGTTTCAATAATTTGAACCGACTGACTCAAGTCATTTTGATTTTTCTTTGATTTCGATATATTGGCTAGAAATAGTTGAATCATGAATACTTCCGAAAAACATCCACTACCCAAAAAGGACTTTGAAGTCCTTGCTGAATCACGCGATCTTTATTGTGTTTCCATATTCCTACCCATGGATAAAAAAGGCAGGGAACAGAACCTGCATTTGGCACAGGCCCTGCTTAAACAATGTATCAACGAGGTAAAGAAGACATTGTCGGAACATCAAATGCATATGAATGAAATAGACGAATACCTCAAACCTGCAGAGCAACTTCTGGACAAGGTGGAACTATGGAGGAACCCTTCCGATGGATTAGCAATTTTTTTGGATTCGGAAAATGGGATGAGATATTATACGCTGCCCATTCCTTTCGAGGCAAAAACCTATGTAGCGAACCATTTTTATCTTTTGCCCCTGCTACCGTTATATCATAACGATGGGCTTTACTATCTTTTGGATCTTAGCCAGGATTACGTAAAATTGTATGAAGCGTCTCATTATTCTTTTAAGGATATGTATCTGGAGGATTTTGCCCCGGGACAATTAGAAGATGCCGTCGGGTTCGATTATGAACAAAAGAACTTGCAGTTCAGGAGCGGGCAGGCCACACACGGGGCATCGTTTCACGGCCAGGGCGCAGGAAAGGAAGACGAAAAGGATGAATTGTCGCGGTATTTAAGGATGCTGGACAAGGGCGTGAAAAAAATCGTATCAGATTCACAGGCTCCTTTGGTGCTTTCATGTACCGATCGCCTGTACGCCCTTTATACCGAAGCGAATACACATCACAATCTGTTTGATAAGCATTTGCCGGGCGACCCCGAATACAAAAAGGATGATGAAAGACATCGCGAATCTTGGGTGCTGGTCGAGGAATACTTTCAGCATTCTCAGTTCGATAAGATTAACGAGTTCAACGAACAATACCATACGAAAAAGACTTCATATGAGTTAGATGTCATTGTGAACGCCGCACTCAATGGTAAGATTGATACACTTTTTATAGAAGAAGGGGGCAATGTATTTGGCATTTATGATAAGAAGGACAACGAAGTTTCAATAGATGAAAAACACGAAATCAACAATGTATCCTTGACCAATTTGGCTGCGCTGCAAACTTTTAAACAAGGGGGGGCAGTGTATTTTTTGCCTTCAGAACAAATGCCAGTAAAGGAAAGTTCGATGAACGCTGTTTTTAGGTATTGATGGCTGTCAACGGAAACACTCCGTATTGTACAATTCAATTATCCTTATACTGACCCAAGTCATTGTGATGGTCTCATGAGTAATTTAATTTTGAGTCGATAAGCATCAAAGTTCCGCTATTAATTGCTCAAGAATAGGAACTTAATTTATACAAACATTAAAACAAATAATTATGTCAGTATTAAAAGTTGTTGAAATTTTAGGAAATTCTACGGAAAGTTTTGAAGACGCCGTACAGAATGTTATTTCCGAAGCCTCAAAGACCGTGAGGGATATCAAATCGGTCTATGTGCAAGATATGCAGGTAGCTGTAAAGGATAATAAAATTTCCGAATATCGCGTAAATACCAAAGTAACTTTCACGATATTGGAACATTAAAATTGGTTGACTTCAATTAGCTAGGTTGGTTCGTTAAGGTATCGCTTAAAAGCTGAATTTGCTTTAGGCGATGCCTTATCTTTTTGTTGACATTCTTGCCAGGTATCCTAATGGAGGACCTGGTTTTTTACTTCTAAAAATCTTTGCAGATTGACATAGATCATTGCTGATGGATTTAATTCTCATGATATTTAGGTAATCATAAACAGAAGTAAGATGACACAAAAAGAAATATTTGACAGACACGTAGAAGAATATGAGAAATGGTATGAGGACTATCCCGAAGTCTATCAATCCGAACTTACCGCCATTAAGGAGCAATTATTAAAACTCCCGGAAAATATTAGGGGCATTGAGGTGGGTTTGGGCACTGGAAGATTTGCCCTTCCTTTAGGAATTAAAGAAGGCGTAGAGCCCTCTGGCGAAATGGCCGAAAAGGCTATCAACAGGGGAATAGAGGTTATCGAAGGCTTAGCTGAGCGACTTCCATACGGTGACCTGCAATTCGATTTTGTGCTTTTTGTAACCATTTGCCATTTTGATAGTTTAAAGCATGCGTTGGCCGAAGCGAACAGGGTCTTAAAACACGAAGGTTCTGTATTGATCGGATTTTTGGATAAGGATAGAAGTGTGGCGAAACAATATATCGAAAAACGCCATCGAAGTACGTTCTTCGCAAAGGCCAATTTTTATACCGTAGACCGAATACAGACATTGCTAAAGGATGCAGGATTCAAAAACTTGGAATTCAACCAGACCCTTTTTGGCGACTTAGAGGAGATTGCGGAAACACAAATTCCGAAACCAGGCTTTGGAGAGGGCTCCTTTCTAGTTGTGAAAGCCACTAAAAAATGAAGATTCAATACCTTCCCCATACGGCGGACATTCGTATGAAAATAGAAGGCTCCACTCTCGAAGAGCTTTTTATGGCAGGGGTGTTGGGAATGGGAAACATTTTAAGGGAAGGTTTTTGTGATAAAAATGGCCCATTTGTGCTCAAGTCAAAAATTGAACTTATGGCACAGGATGAAACCTGCCTGCTTATTGATTTTTTATCGTGGGTACTATCGACTTCCTATTCCGAAAAAGCAATTTTTTGTGAGGTAGTTATTTTTGAGTTGACAAGAAAGAAGATAAGAGTAGAGATTCATGGTAAGCAACAAGCCCAAGGGTTTGATGAAGAAATTAAGGCAGTGACCTACCATGAGGCCGACGTACACAAAAATAATAACGGTGATTGGGAAACCTTGATCATTTTTGATATTTAATAGATGAAAATCAACAAAACGGACATCCACAAAATCGAAGACTTCTTGTGGGAGATTCCCAAAGCATTCAGACCTAAAATGCGTGTACCTGCCAGGATATTGGCCTCCGAACCCTTGCTCGATGCCATTATGGATGATCGGTCCCTCGTGCAATTGGTAAATGTGGCATCCTTGCCCGGTATCAAGGGGGCTTCCCTTGTTATGCCCGATGTCCATGAAGGATATGGTTTTCCCATTGGTGGCGTAGCGGCCACATTGTATCCAGAAGGGGCCATTTCCCCTGGGGGTATCGGCTATGATATCAATTGTGGGGTACGGTTACTTACTTCCAACCAAAAAATTGAGGAGATCAAAGATAAATTGGAGGGATTATCTAAGGAGTTGTATGCCCAGATTCCCTCTGGAATGGGAAAAGGCGGACAAATTAAACTTTCTGCCCAGGAAATGGACGAAGTACTTCTCAAAGGCGCCGAGTGGGCAGTTGAAAAAGGATATGGGGTAAAAGAGGATTTGGATTTTATGGAAAGCAAAGGTCGGTTGGAAAATGCAGATCCGTCTATGGTCTCCGATATGGCAAAAAAAAGAGGTACTGACCAACTGGGTACCATAGGCTCAGGAAACCATTTTGTAGAGGTGGATTATGTAGAGGAAATTTATGAAGAGACGATTGCAGAAGCCTACGGCCTGTCCAAAGGTCAGGTGGTGGTATTGATTCACACCGGATCTCGGGGGTTGGGGCATCAAGTCGCCACCGACAATATTCGTCGAATCATGTCCGCAATGCCCAAATATGGTATCGAAGTGCCCGATAGGGAATTGGCCTGTGTGCCTTTCAATTCCGAAGAAGGACAGCATTATTTCAAGGCCATGTGTGCGGCGGCCAATTATGCCTGGTGCAACAGGGAAGTAATCTCTTGGGAGGCCAGAACCGCCTGGAGGAATATTTTTGGGCCGGCCATTGAACCTTTGAAACTGATGTACGATGTGGCACACAACATTGCCAAAGTCGAGACACATTTAGTCGATGGAAAGCAAGCTCAGGTTATCGTGCACCGTAAGGGGGCTACAAGGGCTTTCGGCCCGGGGTTTGAAGAATTACCTGAATCTTATAAATTGTTAGGGCAACCCGTTATTATTCCAGGAAGCATGGGTACCTGTTCCTATGTGTTGGCCGGAGCTGCCAGAAGCAACGAACTAACCTTCGGTTCATGTTGCCACGGGGCAGGGAGAAGGTTGTCAAGGACGGCGGCCAAGAAACAGGTAAATGCTCCGGTACTCAAAGAAAATCTCAAAGAAAAAGGAATTTATGTAGAAGCGGGTTCCTTTAAAGGACTAGCAGAAGAAGCACCCATAGCATATAAAGACGTGAATATTGTAGTTGAGACCGTTATCGATTCCGGGATTGCCAAAAAAGTTGCCAAGCTTAAACCTGTAGTGGTAGTCAAAGGCTAGGCTCCTTAAGTGTATTGGTTTCTTCCAACAATAGAATCGCTTCTTGATCAATTACCTGTTCGAACTTTTCATAGAATTGCCCTACGGCCTGAAAATTATAAGGAACAGGCAAACAAGGCAATGCTTGAGCTCAAGGAACAAAAGATAGAGATGTTCTGTGAGGTTTCAGGATTGGGACTTCCTGGGAATGATTATTATGGAATGTAGTGACGAATGTCATTGTTTATTGAATGAATAGTTCTTATCCTGTCGTTTCTCTTTGAATAGATTAACGATAAATAAAACTGAACACATCCATGGTTAACGGCATTGACAATAAGATTTTAGAGCGCATGATCTCGGTGAGACGGGACTTTCATCAGCATCCCGAATTAAGCTTTCAGGAAAAACGCACCTCGGAAGTTATTTGCTCTAACCTGGATAAATTGAAAGTAAGCTATCGCCGTACGGGAAAAACCGGAGTTATAGCAGATCTCCCTGGTCGGGAAGGGGCACCGATAATAGCGTTAAGAGCGGATATTGATGCATTACCGATCCTGGAAGAGACAGGACTACCTTTTTCTTCTATCTATCCCGGGATTATGCATGCCTGTGGTCATGACGGTCACACCGCCATGCTCCTGGGAGTAGCGGAAGTGTTGTCAAAAAAGAAAGATCTCCCAGCGCCAATCCGACTGATATTTCAGCCGGCTGAAGAAAGCGGTCCCGGTGCCAAAGCCATGATAAAAGCCGGTGCCCTGGAAAACGTTGAGATGATTTTCGGCGGACATATAGACCGGCATTTTCCTACCGGTACTCTAGTGGTTACTGAAGGCACGGTAAACGCCTCTACCGATTATTTCCATATCGAGATATCCGGACAGGGGGGCCATTCTGCCCAACCTCACGAAGCGGTAGACGCAGTTGTTGTGGGTAGCCTGATGGTAATGGCCATCCAAACCATCGTCTCGCGGGAAACAAATCCTGCTCACCCCGCTGTCATTTCAGTGGGCCGTTTTAAGGCCGGCGAAGTAGCCAATGCCATAGCTGGCCAGGCGGTACTTGAAGGCACTATCCGTACCCAGGAAACCTCTGTCAGGAACCATTTTATTAAAGCCTTACGGCGGATAGCCAAATCAGTCGGCAGTCTGCACGGGGCGGGGGTTAAGGTGAGCATCCGGACCGGAAATCCCATGCTGAAAAATTCTGTTGAGATGGTAGATATTAGCCGGGAAGCAGCAATCAAGGTGGTAGGTGAAGGCCAGGTCAGGAAACTCCGCCTTGCCAATATGGGAGGAGAAGACTTCGGCTACTATTTGAAAGAGGTGCCGGGATGTTACATCCGCTACGGAGCCAGTATATCCGGAAAGATCAATTATCCGGCACATTCGAGCCGCTTCGACTTCAACGAAAAGGCGATGGCCTGGGGAGCTGCCTGGCTTTGTGAAGTGGCACAAGTGGCCGGTCTAAGGGCTGCTGAATCTAAATTTTAGATATTAAAGATCAATGATTGATCATTTTTAGATATGCATTCAGATCGCCCTATATTGATTGTAATCTTCGGTCTTCCCGGAACAGGTAAGACTACTTTTGCTACAGCTTTGTCCAACCAATTAGGGATAAAGCATTTCAATACCGATATCATCAGAAGTTTATCGGGGAAATCCCAACAGTACGATAAAGAAAATAAAGCCTTGATTTATGATGAGATTTTAAAACTGACGAGCTTGGAATTTGAAAAAGGAAAAAGCGTAATTGTCGATGCTACGTTTTATAAAAAGAAACTGAGAAAAAGATTCAAGGTCCTGGCACAGGAGTATGATGCAAGCGTGAAATGGATTGAAGTATGTGCCGGTGAGGAAGTTGTGAAAAAGCGGGTGTCCAAAAAGCGCCGGTACAGCGAAGCCGATTTCGCTGTTTATCAAATGATTAAATCACAATTTGAGCCCATGGAAGAGAAATACATTCAATTATTTTCTGGTCAGGAAGAAATGCCTGATTTGATTGAAAAAGCTATCAAGTTCATAAAACAATGACGCGAGATCAGGTCGACTCTATTATTGACAACAAAACTTTTCCTTACCAAACAGATGGGGTAAAACTTATTGAGACCCATATCTCCTGGGTCATACTTACTGATCAGTATGTTTATAAAATAAAAAAACCGATCGAGTTCAGCTTCCTGAATTTTTCAACTCTGGAAAAGAGAAAAGAATACTGTGAAAAAGAGGTGAAACTGAATAAGAGGCTTGTACCGGCGATGTATCTCGAGGTGCTACCCATCAAAAAGAGTAATGGAAAGTATCATATCCTCGATATCGAAGGAACGATTATAGATTATGCGGTCTTGATGAGGAGGATGGATGAAACAAAAAAGTTGGATTTACTTCTGGCTCATGGAACAGTTAAAGCAGCGTCTATTATTAAGTTGGCAGATGTGCTGGTGTCTTTTCATAAGGAAGCGGTAATTGTGCCGGAAGGAGAAGATTGGAGGGAACTCTACAAGGAATTTGAAGATGTAGTGAGTGTAAAAAACTTTTTGGTGAAGAATTTTGGTAAAGAGACAGGGCAGTTGCTGGAAGAAGTCAATCAATGGGCTTACCAATTTTTAAATTTTAATAAGGAGAGAATCGCTGATCGAAACAGAAAGGGGTTTGTCATTGATGGACATGGTGATCTTCATGCCCGGAATATCTTTCTTCTGGACGACCCGGTCATTTTTGATTGTATAGAGTTTAACGATGATTTTAGAAAACTGGATTTATTGAATGAAGTTGCTTTCCTTTGTATGGACCTGGAGAGGTTTGGCCGTTTAGATTTATCTAAAATATTCAGTGAACGTTACTTCTCTAAAACACACTGTATTGAAAATAAAAAGGATGAACAAATATTCTGTTTTTACAAATTATACCGGGCAAATGTCAGGTTGAAAGTGCATGCAATTAATGCCCAGGCAGATGATATCACTGAGAATAAACGGCAAAAAGAAATGGCGTTGATAAGCCAATATTTGGAATTGTATAAGCAATACTATTTAGACTTTAAAAACAGGTGAGGATATATTTGTTGAGACACATACGAGCATTAAGTAAAGAAGTTTAAAACCCTGTAAATCATTAAATGTGTACATATTTAGCATAATGTACTACATAACTTAGAACCATGAATTATCTTGGGGTATCAGTAAGATATATTATCTAAGTTTACAGAGGAACGGGGCTAGAGGTAGAAAGGATAAGGTACGTATCTTATACCTCTTATTTTGTATTTCGAATTTCATACCTATCTGCCGGTAGCCTGTACAAAGCTAGATGTTCCTGCCAGTTATTGGCTAAAATCCCGAACAGCTCTAACCTGAAATTTCCGATGCTCTACATTTCTATTGTAATGATAAGAGGTATTGCCATCTCGAAATCTTAAAAGTCGTGCCTGGGATTCATCAAAAGCAGTGGCACTCCAATACAGCTCATCGGCAAATTGACCACTATTCGTTGCACCCTGCCCAATAGTCCGGTACATTATTTCTAATTCATCGAAAGTGGGTAATCTCCATCCGTCCCCCAACTGTTCATGGATTTTCATGGCATTTGTCCAGGGCATTAGGCCAGCATCTTTGTGGTAAGCTATTTTACCATTTTTACCAGCCTGATCAATTGTAAATATAATCCCTTCTTCAAAGGTGTCGCCGACCTCCAACTCAGAAAATGCTGCAACCTTGTTCAGGGGTTCAATTTTAGTTTTGGCCGAACCAATCGAATCCTTTTCATCTATTGCTTTAATATTCGGCAAAGTGGTTGATGGTTTTTCAGAGCCTGAATTAACCATTGAAAAAATCCATATTACAATAATAGCAAGTAGTGCAACCAAGGATCCGCCAAGCACTCTTTTTTTTGTTTTGGTGTTTTTTTCCTGTAGCGTTTCTTCAACTTCTTTGTTGGCTTCAGTGGTAAGTTTCTTTCTATTTCGTTCTTCGGCATAACGCTTGGCCTTCACCTCTGCCTTAAAATTTTTCTCCTGTTCGGCTCTTTGGGTAGTTGCCGCTTCCGCTGCTTCCACGGCATTTCTCTTGAATTCTTCTTCTTTCTTTCTTTTTTTCTTCTCCTCGGCTCTTTTCTTCTCCTCTGCTTTTTCTCTAATCTTTTTCTCCTTTTCTGCTCTTTTTTTTGCTTCGGCTTCTTCCTTAAGTCTATGCTCTTCGGCCACAGGATAAACCGATGCTGCTTCTTCCCTGATTCCTTTATCCTTGTCGGCTCTTCTTTTGGCTAAAGCTTCTTCCCATAATCTATCCTCCTCCTCTCTTCGCCTGGCTGATGCCTCCGCTTGTTCCCTGATTCGTTTTGCCACTTCTGCCCTTCTTTTGGCTTCAGCTTCTTCCCTTAGTCTATGCTCTTCCTGCTCGGTTGTTATTTCTTCCTTATTACTTGGCCCTTCATCATCCAATTTATTGACCTCTGTTTCTTCTGTAAAACTTATCTTTCTATGGTCTTCTTCTTTGGCATCCGCTACTTTTTTTTCCTCATCCTTTTCGGATTCCTCCTGTTTAAGCGTATCTACAATTGGCGTAATTGCTTTTTTTATTCCTGCCGTAACATTGTTATATGCCTGATCTGCTGAATTCCAATCTGCTATGGGCTTTCCTTCCTCCGGCAATACCTGTAATTCATTGAGGTTAAATACGTAGTCTTCTACTTTAAGATCAATATCCCATTGACAATTATCAATAATTACAGGGATGACAACAGACTTGTTTTCCTTATGCTTGTCAATGACAGCTTTTAATTCAACCTGCTCGATAAATTGAGAATTCATGAAATCATCACTGACCAGGAGAAGTAATATATCGGTATGATGTATGCGTGATTCAAAATAAGTTTTCCAAGGCTGCCCGGGAATAATTGGATCATCGTGCCAAATAGATAAATTGAAAACTTCATTCAAAGGGTTCAAATGACGCAAAAGACGAAGCATTATATCCTTGTCTGCCAAGGTGTAAATCACAAATATATTTATCTTCCGGCTCATTTTTTTGACAAATTAGTCATCATTAGTAAAATCATGACATGTTTTGCAGCGGATGAGTGTCTGAATTTTTTCCCCAGCTGGCGAGAGCGTCGAGATCAGCTGTTGGCATGCACCCCCATAACTTCCTGGAGTGCTGCGGTGTTTGTATATTGCTGAAACTTAATGATCTTGCCACCTTTAAAGTGCCAGATATGGCAAAACTGTGTATCTTGCTCCTTGCCCGTTGCCTTATAGGTTCCAGTGTATCGGCCTTCAATAATTACGGTTTCTCCCGCATCGTAAAACAAATTCGGATGCACCTCGAAACCGTCCCACTCTGCTGCCAAACGAGCAAAGAGTTGATTCAGTACAGCGTCCGGGCCAACAAAAGCATCTCCACTGGGCATATATGGATTTCCTTCGGCCTCATGCCATTCAATTTCAGGATCCATGGCACCAAGTACGGCAGGTACGTCACCCCTTCCAAATGCCTCGTAGGCATTCTTAATTACAGTTACATTACTCATATGAATTATTGATTAAAGGTTAATTTAAATTTGAAATTCCTCTTTACAAACCACAGTTTTCCTTGGTTATAACTCTTTAGGGGGCGCTAAAACGAGCCAGGGGTGGGTAATTAACCAAAAGGTAATACATTTATAACAAACCTCAAAACAATAATCCAACAACTCAACTAATAAGTCATGTCATAGGCCGGATACTGTGAGATTGTATTACGAAAAATACCAATAGACCATTAATAATCATTTAGGAAGATTTCAAATATGAAATTGAAATATACATATCATTGACAATTAAGGTATTTACATCACACAAACTCTTCTGTGACTCTATTTAATGTGTACATATTTAGCATAATGTACTACATAACTTAGAACCATGAATTATCTTGGGGTATCAGTAAGATATATTA
>Ga0209013_10003958_pt1 | contig 13062 bp, 10 predicted proteins | sample Cruoilmetagenom2_FD_187291 | JGI IMG/M metagenome (GOLD analysis project Ga0209013, IMG submission 187291) | Oil polluted marine microbial communities from Coal Oil Point, Santa Barbara, California, USA - Sample 2 (SPAdes) (version 2) | ecosystem: Environmental > Aquatic > Marine > Oil seeps ... | reverse complement strand
ATTTGATTTTCCCAAAACATTTTAGATTCATCTATTTCATCTTCTTCGGCAAAATCAGTAACCATCAAAGAAACATCTTTGGTCAATGCATCTACTTGAATTCGCATTTCAAAATAAGATTCTTTATCGTCATCTTCATCCCATTTAAATCTAATAAACTCATTTGATTTTTGCGAAATTCTTTCAGCTACTTCCTCTGTATCATCCCAAATAAAAGTAAACATTTTTCCTCTTGAATTTACATTATCTGCAAACCACTCACCAAGAGAATCTGGTGTTGAAATATATTGATATACGAAATTTGGAGAAGCGTGAATAGGAAATTCTAATTCTACTTTTACTTTATCTGGCATTTTTTTGACTTTTATCTGAGCAATATATATAATATCTATGTCTAAAAAAAATATTTTATTCAAATTTTTTTTAGAGTATTGCTTGCAGCAAATAAATTTGTTTTTATATTTGCAAACCGAAAAATGGCGAGGTAGCTCAGATGGTTAGAGCGTCGGATTCATAACCCGGAGGTCGGCAGTTCGATTCTGCTCCTCGCTACAATTCAAGAGACAAATTTTATTATAAATTTGTCTCTTTTTTTATCTATATTTTTTAATTCAATTACAAACTAAAATATATAGTAAAAGCAATTAATAAAATTATTGCTACGATAAAAACTACTTTGATAAAATTTTCTTTATCCTTTTCTAAAATTATCATTATTAAGTTGTTATTGTTTACATAATTAATAACGATAAATACTTGAAAATGTTATGATTATAGATTGATTATTACTGCTATAACTTTTTACTCATAATAAAATGCCCTCCAATTTGCGGAATTTGAAACTCTTTACCAACAAGTGAGAATCCTTGTTTGGTATAAAAATCTATGGAATTTACTCTAGCATTACACCAAACTTCTTTTATTTTCTTCTTATTTAAAAATATCTCTGCTCTTGAAATTAGAATTTTACCATACCCTTTGCCCTGAAAGTTTTCTAAAGTTGCCATACCGCGTAATTGGTATTGATCTTTTAAAAATAAATGATTATTTGTTTTCATAAAACTAACAATACTTATTATTTTTTTATTTTTTAATAATCCTAAATGAAAAGTGTCTTTATCGTGGTCTCCAGAAAATTTATACGATAAATCCATATTCTTACGAAGAACTTCTTTTCTTATAGTGTATGTTTCTTCTGCAGTGATTTCTCTAATTTCTACCATTTCAGCCAGATCTATACTTTATATTTCTCCTTTTTACTGCCTTTATACATCTCGTATTTAACTAATCTACATTCTAACTTACCATTGAAAACCTTGATTTTTTTTGAAGTCCGTAATCCTACATTTTTTAAACCGTTATTAAAATCTGAAGTAATAAACCATACATCTGTATCAGGATACCCTTGCTTTAAAGTATTTCCTATTTCTTTATAAAATATGGGAACATTAATTTCTAGTCTTTCACCATAAGGTGGATTGAATAAAACGGTGGTTTTACCTTCTATGGATTTTTCTGAATCGAAAAAATTTTGACGCTCAATAGTTATAAATTCTTGAAGAGAAGCATTTTCTACATTATTAATTGCTTTTCGAACTGCCGAGGGAGCTTTATCATAACCAATAATTTTTTTATCAGAATTAATCACTTTTTTCAATAAAGAATCATGAATAATTTCAAATAGATCTTCATCAAAATTATTCCACTTTTCAAATGCAAACTCTGGTCGATTAATATTAACCGGAATATTGTTTGCAATCATTGCTGCTTCAATTAAAATTGTTCCACTACCACACATTGGGTCAATAAAGTGCTGGGTACCATCATATCCTGAAAGCAAAACAAGTCCAGCTGCTAAAACTTCATTAATAGGAGCAATATTGGTGTCTGTTTTATAACCTCTTTTATGTAAAGAATCACCTGAACTATCTAACGAAACCGTACAAGTGTTTTTTTGAATATGAATATTAAATAATATATCAGGATGTTTAATATCAATATTTGGTCGTTTTTGATATTTACGCCTAAAATAATCCACTATGGCGTCTTTACTTTTTAAGGAAACATAATGTGAATTGGTAAAATTATCTGAATGAACTGCCGAATTAATTGCAAATGTTTTGTTTACATCAAAATAATCTTCCCAATTTATTTTTTTTAAATTATCATAAAGATCATTTTCATTATACAAAGTGAAACTGTGAATTGGAACGAGAATTCTAATTGCTGTTCTTAAAGCCAAATTTGCTTTGTACATAAATCCTTTATCTCCCTTAAAAGTTACATTTCTAACACCTTCTTTGACCTCTTGAGCACCAAGGTTACGCAATTCTCTTGCTAAAACAGGTTCAAATCCATAAAGAGATTTGGCTAACATTTTAAAATTTTCTTTCATATGGCAAAAATACATTAAACAGTTTAGCTTATAAAATTACTAGGTTTTAATGTATTTTTATATTTTTGTTTGAAATAATTAATCTAATAATTGTGATTTAAGTCCCTTTCCCTATTTCAAGCTTACTATTTAATCTTCTAATTTATGGTAGAGCTCATAGGGATTTTTATCGATTGGTATTATGAATGAAAAAAAAGAATGGTTTCAACATTGGTTTGACACGGACTATTATCATTTACTTTATGATAATAGAGATGAAAAAGAAGCTGAATTTTTTATGAAAAATTTGATCCAATTTTTAGATATTAAAAAAGGAAATAAAATTTTAGACCTACCCTGCGGGAAAGGAAGGCATGCCATGTTTTTAAATGCACAAGGCTATGATGTAGTTGGAGCCGATTTATCGAAAAATAGCATTGAGTTCGCAAAATCTTTTGAAAATAATTCATTAAAATTTACCGAACATGATATGAGAAATCCTTTAAAGGGTAAGTATGACGTTATTTTTAATCTTTTTACAAGCTTTGGATATTTTAATCAAAATAGTACCAACATAAAGGTTTTAACAAATTTCAAAAACGGTTTAAAAAAAAATGGTTCTATTATTATTGATTTTTTAAACATAGAAAAGGTTATTGAAAATTTGATACCAGAAGAACGATTTATTAAAAATGATATTAATTTTCATATAACTCGAATGATTAAAAATGGTATTCTAATTAAAAACATTATGTTTCATGCAAATAATGAAGATCATCATTTTATTGAGAAAGTTCAGTGTTTATCATTAAATGATATTAAAGCATTTTCAGTTACTGCAAATCTAAAAATTAAACATATTTTTGGTGATTATAATCTGTCATTATTTGATAATAAAAAATCTGATAGACTTATTTTAGTATTACAATGAGTTATTTAGCGTTAATATTTTCGGTGGTTTTTGGATTTGGATTGGTATTATTAATTAAACCAAAAACTAAAGTCATTCAGTTACTTTTGTCTTTTAGTGGGGCATATTTACTTTCAATCACTGTTTTAAATTTGATTCCTGAAGTTTTTGAAAATCAAAATAAAAACATAGGCCTATTTATTCTTCTAGGGATTGTTATTCAAACCATTTTAGAATATTTATCTAAAGGTGCTGAACATGGACATATACATTATCATAAAAATGACAATAATATGCCTTGGTTGCTCTTTATAAGTTTAAGTATTCATGCCTTTTTAGAAGGAATGCCTTTAGGTGTTGAAGCAAACAATAATTTGTTATGGGCAATTGTAATTCATAAAATCCCTATTGCAATTATTTTAGGAATCTTTTTTAAGAACTCACAGTTATCGAATGTTTCAATTTTTATTTTTATATCTCTATTTGCATTTATGAGTCCATTAGGCAGTTTAATTGCAAATGAATCTTCATTCCTTCACCAATATGAAGTACAAATAAATGCGATTGTGATTGGTGTATTTTTGCATATTTCAACTGCAATCTTATTCGAAAGCACTGCAAATCATCAATTTAATTTTAAAAAATTTGTTGTGATTTTAATTGGATTTGGATTAGCATTTATTAGTTCTCAAGTAATCTGAAATAATTTTTTCTCAAATTATTTACGCATTTAATAACTAGAAGAAATCTATTTAAAAACTATCTTCAATTAATTTGCAACTTCATTTAAAAACTTAATTCGCATCAAACGTAATTCTTCCTCATCATAATCACCATCAAATTCATCTAATGCGTCTTGAATTTTATCACTTTCAGCTTCTAAAAAATAATCGTGAATTTCTTCTTGCTGATCTTCATCCAATAAATTATCAATACAATACCCTATATTAATTTTTGTGCCGGAATAAATTATTTGCTCCATAACTTTAATTAACTCATTCATTTCAAGTCCTTTTGATTTTGCTATATCTATTAAAGGAAGTTTTTTATCTGTATTTTGGATAATAAACAATTTCAACCCAGAGTTAACTCCGGTGCTTTTAACAATTAAATCATCAGGCCTGGTAATATCATTTTCTTCCACATAGCTTTCTATTAGTTTTACAAATTCTTTACCATATTTTTTAGCTTTACCATCCCCCACTCCATGAACGTTAGCCAATTCTTGAATAGTAATAGGATACTTAATTGTCATATCCTCTAAAGATGGGTCTTGAAAGACAACAAATGGAGGTACTCCTTGTTTTTTACCAATACTTTTTCTGAGATCTTTAAGCATTCCCATTAATTTTTCATCTGTTCCACCACCTTTACTTTTAGAATTAGTTATTATACTTGAATCATCTTCATCCGCATAAATATGGTCTTCTGTCATCATAAATGAAATGGGGTTATTTATAAACTCTTCACCATTTTTAGTTAGTTTTAAAACACCATATTGTTCAATTTCTTTATAAAGAAAGTTTGATACTAGAACTTGTCTAATTAAGGCCATCCAGAATTTATCTTCTTTATATCTACCAATACCAAAAAAATCTTGTTTATTGGTTTTATGAGATATCAACAAGGCATTTTCTTTTCCAATTAAAGTATTAATTATTTCTTTTGATTTATACTCTTCTTTGGTGTTTTTTACAACCTCTAGTAAAATCTTTACTTCGTCTTTCGCTTCCGATTTAGATTTCGGGTTCCTTACATTATCATCCATATCAGCACCATCACCCTTCACATCATCAAATTCTTCACCAAAATAGTGCAATAAAAATTTACGACGCGATATAGAAGTTTCACAATATGCAACAACTTCTTGTAATAAAGCATTGCCTATTTCTTGTTCAGCAATAGGTTTACCCGATAAAAATTTTTCTAATTTTTCAATATCTTTATACGCATAATACGCTAAACAATAACCTTCTCCTCCATCGCGACCTCCTCTGCCAGTTTCTTGGTAGTAACTTTCTAAACTTTTAGGAATATCATGATGTATAACAAAACGAACATCAGGTTTATCAATTCCCATTCCAAACGCTATGGTAGCAACAACAACATCAATATCTTCCATTAAGAACATATCTTGATGTTTTGCTCTTGTTTTTGAATCTAATCCAGCATGATATGGTACTGCTTTAATGCCATTTACTTGTAAAACTTGTGCAATTTCCTCTACTTTTTTTCTACTTAAACAGTAAATTATACCAGATTTATCTTTATAATTCCTTACAAACCTAATAATATCCTTTTCAACATGAGAGGTCTTTGGTCTAACATCATAAAACAAATTTGCTCTGTTAAATGAAGCTTTAAATGTTTTAGCATTTGATATTCTTAAATTTTTTAAAATATCTTCTTGTACTTTTTCAGTAGCTGTAGCTGTAAGTCCAATAATAGGAAAATTACCTATTTTTTCTATAATATTCTTTAAATTTCTATAATCAGGCCTAAAATCATGTCCCCACTCAGAAATACAATGAGCCTCATCAATAGCAAAAAAAGAAATCTTTTGTTTTTTTAAAAAATTAATATAATCTTCTTTGGTCAATGATTCTGGAGCAACATATAATAATTTGGTTATACCATTCTCTATATCACTTTTTACCTGGGCAACTTCTCCTTTATTTAATGAAGAATTTAACACATGTGCTATTCCATAATCGGCAGAAATTCCTCGAATTGCATCAACTTGATTCTTCATTAAAGCAATTAAGGGAGAAACAACTATTGCCGTACCATCTAAAATTAATGCTGGTAATTGATAAATTAAAGATTTACCTCCTCCAGTAGGCATAACAACAAAAGTATTATTTTTATCAATTAAACTGTTTATTGCCTCCTCTTGTAATCCTTTAAATTTACTAAATCCAAAATGTTTTTTTAATTCTTTATGGAGATCAATTTTTGTCACTTTCATCTTCTTTAGTATCTATTTTTAATATTTTTGCAGAATTATTCATTAATTATAAGTAAAAAAATAACAATATAAATTGTATCATTACATTTGTACCTATAAATATAATGTAATATTTTTAATTTATTAAAATAAAATATATTGAATTACAATAAGGATATTTTAAAAACTGCAAAAGAAACAATTTTAATAGAATCAAAGGCCATTCATAATTTGGTTAATTTTCTTAATGAAGATTTTGAAAATGCAGTAAAAACAATTTATAAGTCTAAAGGAAGAGTTATCGTTACCGGAATTGGTAAAAGCGCTAATATTGGCGCTAAAATAGTAGCTACTTTTAATTCTACAGGAACACCAGCTATTTTTATGCATGCTGCTGATGCCATTCATGGCGATTTAGGAAATATACAAAAAGATGATGTGGTTATTTGCATTTCAAAAAGCGGTAATACTCCTGAAATTGAAGTTTTAATTCCATTGATTAAAAATTACGGTAATAAAATTGCTGCAATTACTGGTAATGTCAAATCATTTTTAGCAAAGAACGCCGATTTTGTTTTAAATTCTTATGTCGAAAAAGAAGCTTGTCCTAATAATTTAGCACCTACAAGTAGTACAACAGCTCAATTGGTTATAGGTGATGCTTTAGCAGTTTGTTTATTAGAATTAAAAGATTTTTCAAGTAAAGATTTTGCCAAATATCATCCGGGAGGAACTCTTGGTAAAAAATTATACATGCGTGTTAATGATCTTGTTTCAAAAAACGAAACACCTCAAGTCAATCCAAATTCTCCTGTAAAAGAAGTTATCATGGAAATTTCTAAAAAAAGACTTGGCACTACAGCTGTGATAGATAACGAAAAAATTATGGGCATTATAACAGATGGAGATATTAGAAGGATGTTAGAAAACAACAATACTATAGATAAATTAGAAGCACGAGATATTATGGGCACGAACCCAATCACCGTAGAATCGGATGAAATGGCAGTAAAAGCATTAGAAATAATGCAGAACAATAATATAACTCAAATATTAGTTACAAAAAATAATAAATATGTTGGTGTTGTTCATTTTCATGATTTATTAAAAGAAGGAATAATTTAAATTTTATAATAAAACATGAGCAAACAACAAAATGACATGTCATTTTTAAACCATCTTGAGGTTTTACGTTGGACTTTAGTTCGATCATCATTGGCTGTATTTGCTTTTGGTATAATTGCTTTTATAATGAAAGATTTTATTTTTGAAAAAATCTTATTGGCACCCAAAGATCCCAACTTTGTTACTTACCGTTTTTTGTGTTCTGTTTCTCAGAGTTTTGGAACTAATGGACTTTGTATTGATGAAATACCATTTATAGTACAAAGTCGAACCGTTGCTGGCCAATTTTCTGCGCATATATGGACTTCTATAGCTTTTGGATTTATTATGGCGTTTCCATATATTGTTTATGAAGTATGGAAATTTTTAAAACCTGCTCTATACGATACTGAAAAGAAAAATGCGAAAAGCTTTATTTTTATTACATCCTTTTTATTTTTTGTAGGAATTCTTTTTGGATATTATGTAATAACCCCTCTTTCAATAAACTTTCTTGGTAGTTATCGTGTTGCAGATGAAGTAAAAAATAATTTTGACCTTAGTTCATACACAGGATTATTAAAAGCATCATGTCTTTCTTCTGGTTTTATTTTTGAATTACCTATAGTTATCTATTTTTTAACAAAATTAGGTTTAGTAACCCCGGAGTTTTTAAAAACATATAGAAAGTATGCACTTGTTTTAGTATTGATATTGGCTGCTATAATTACACCACCTGATATTATTAGCCAAGTAATTGTTGCTATACCTATGATTATTCTTTATGAAGTTAGTATAAAAATATCAAGATATATTATCAAAAAAGAGGAAAAGGAAAAGAAAAAGAAGGATGATAAAAATGATGTAATAAAAAAGTCTAGAAAGCCTATCCAAAATTAATTTATCAAATTAGTATTAGTATGATATTACGAGCTGAAAACATAATGAAAATATATGGTAGTAGAAAAGTTGTTAAAGGTATTTCTCTACAAGTAGAACAAGGTGAAATTATTGGTTTACTAGGACCAAATGGGGCTGGAAAAACAACCTCCTTTTATATGATTGTTGGGATGATTAAACCCAATGAAGGGAAAATATTTTTAGACAATGAAGAAATCACTTCTGATTCCATGTACAAAAGAGCTCAAAAAGGTGTAGGATATTTAGCTCAGGAAGCTTCTGTTTTTAGAAAACTATCTGTTGAAGATAATATTATGTCCATTTTACAATTCACTGATTTAAGTAAAAAAGAACAAAAAGAGAAACTAGAAGCACTTATTACAGAATTTGGATTAAATCATGTTAGAAAAAATCGTGGAGATCTCTTATCTGGTGGTGAGCGTAGAAGAACAGAAATTGCCAGAGCACTAGCTTCTGATCCTAAATTTATATTATTAGATGAACCTTTTGCTGGTGTAGATCCTATTGCTGTTGAAGATATTCAAAGTATAGTTGCTCACTTAAAAGATAGAAATATTGGGATATTAATTACAGATCATGATGTACATGCAACTCTAGCAATTACCGATAAAACTTACCTTATGTTTGAAGGTGGCATATTAAAAGAAGGAACTCCTAAAGAACTTGCTGATGATGAAATGGTTAGAAAGGTATATTTAGGCGAAAGCTTTGAATTAAAAGAAGTAAGGAAAGAATTAAAAAAGCCTTATTAGCCAGCGGCTAATAAGGCAAACAAACAAATCTGAAAATTTTATTACAAATTTTCGTCAGATACTTTAAATATTACCAGAATGTTCTCCGGTTTCTATTCCTATAATTTTCCCCTTTTCATCAATTAGTAAATAGTGAGACCAATTTTGTTTCTTCACTTTAAACTTATAAACGTTTCCATTACCATTTTTAGTATATGTAACCTCACTAGAAATATCATATCCTGAATAATCTTTTAATGATTCCTTTACTTCAAGTGGTGTTTTTGTTTTAGTTGTTTTATAAACTTTTTCATTTCTTGTATTTTCAGTTTGAGCTTGCATGTTTTGCGTGCTAAAAACTGTAATACATAGTACCGCTATTAAAATATTTAGTTTCTTCATTGTGAAAATATTTATTTTATTAATATTACTTTCCTAAACTTTTTCTTTGATCTATCCGTAAGTTGAAAAACTTAAAATAACAACCAATAGGAAATACAGAATTATTCTTGTTTTTTTCATAGCATTTTATTTAAAAATCACCATCGAGTATTTTTTGATGTTTCAAAATCATACCCTAATGTAATTAAGTGTGTTCCTCCATGATTTAACTCATTTGCTTGATTTATATTGTATTGGAAAGCATAACCTACATAAAAATCATCCTTTTTAAGACCTAACATTGGCACAATTGCTAATGGTTCAAAGCTTTGGTCGTTTAAAAATCTTGCACTAAATCCAGCCCAATAATATCCATCATCAGTCATTTTTTTACCTTTTACATTAATATCGGAAATAGATCTTGCATCACTTTCATAATATTTAAAGTAAAGTGATGGTTCTATTTCATATTCACCTTCATCTAGCTCAAATATATATCCTGTATAGATATAATAATTACGAAGTTTTTTAGGCTCTGTATCATCAAATACTTTTACACTTTTATTTAAAATATTAGATGCGTTTACACTGATGTAAAACCTTTCTAATCGATATAAAAATGCCGCATCAAAATTTGAATTGAACGAAGAAATATCTCCTCCAATATTCGGGTCGGTATCTGGGTTATAATAATCATCACTAATATTGTTGAAACCTGATACATCAATTTTAAACTGTGTAAATTTATACGACATCCCAAAAGAAATATATTGCGAATTTGCATCATTTATGGTTAGGTGATGCGCAAAAGACAATTGTCCACCAATTTGTGATGTATTTCCGTTCGAATCTCTATATAAAACTCCCCCTGCCCCAGATTTTTCAAATACATGGGTGTCGTAGGATAAAGTTTGTGTATTTGGAGCGTCATCTAAACCAACCCATTGAAATACACCACTTAATCGTAATCTATTCATTTTACCTTCACCTGCATATGCTGGTGATATAATAAATGGATTTTCAACCAAGTATTGGGTATAAGGCGCCAATTTAAACTCTTGCGAATAGCTTTTAAATCCAGCCGCTAATAGTATTGCTAAAACAATTATTTTTTTCATCGGTGTCTTTATTATTATCTAACTAAACTGAAATTTCCTTTATATTCTCTATTATCTGATTGTTCATTAAGTGTAATGAAATACCAGTAATCACCACTTGGTAGTGCTTTGCCTTTATAATTTCCATCCCAAGAGTATTGTAACCCTTTATAGCTGGCAATTAATCTTTGATATCTATCAAATATTTTAACAGATATATTTGGATATGGCTGAATATTGATTGGATACCATGTATCATTTATACCATCTCCTTCCGGAGTGAAGAAATCTGGAATTTCAATATCTAAAAATTCAATAAACATGGTAATTTCTGCAACACATCCTCTTTGATCTTTAACATAGAATGTATAGTCTCCATCTCTTTTGATTTGAAACACATTGTCTGAACTAAAATCATCAATAGAATTCATACTATATTCATATGCAGGCTCACCGCCAGATGCTTGAATTGTATATTCATTGATATACGTATTTAGAACCTCAAATGAAATTGGAACATACTCAGCAACTATTACTTCAACAGGTTCATCACTACATCCAAATTCATTGTGTTTTACAGTTACTTTATGCGTTCCTTTACTTACATTCTCAAATATTCCAGAAGTATTATTTGTGTTACCATCTAAAGTATAGGTTACATCATTTTGATAGATAGGATCCACCTGAGCGATTATCATATTATTAGCTCCTTCACATGAAAAATCAGTATCAGCTGTTAATTGAAGATAAACCAATTGATCTATTTCAACCGTATTCATCGTTTCACAAACGTTAAATCCATTATCTTTTTTAACCCATAATTCATAAATGCCTTTTTCTAAACCATTGAAATTTGGGTTATTTTGGTAATTGGTACCATCTAAACTATAGGTTACCTTATAACCTTGGTCGTTTGTTAAGTCAACATTTATTCTACCATCAGAATCTCCAACACATATAACATCTTCTTTTGAAATTTCATAAACTATTTCTTGATCGAATCCAACAAAAACACTGGTTGGTGTTATACAACCATTGGCATCTTTTACTAATATTTCATATGTTTTCTCAGTTGCTACAGAAAAAGTATCTTCTGTTTGGTAAGTATTACCACCGTCTATACTAAATTCGTAAGGTGGAACACCACCTGAAGCGGAAGCTTGTAAGCTACCATTTAAAACAGAACCATTACATGTAGTTGCATTGTATAATTTTACAGATGTTGCTTCTAACAAGGTTGGTTGTGCAATAGAAAATTTAGTTATATCAAAACAGCCATCAGCATTTATTGTTTTTACATCATAATTACCAATATCTAAATTTGTAAATGTATGTGTATTAGAAGAAGTTCCGTTTTTCGATTCAATTAGATTTCCTCCTTTATATAGTTCATAACTAAAAGAAGCAGATGTTTCATTAACCGTAATATCAACTTTCCCATTTACCGCATCTTTACATACTACATCACTTGGTGTTACGGTTACATCAAGACCTAAAACAGTTACGGTTCTAATGGTTTCTGTACAACCTGTTCTTCTTTGTGTGGCCGTATAAATTCCAGCACCAGTTACAGTTACTTCTTTTGTATTACTAATAACAGTTCCGGCTTCATCTGTCCAGATATAAGTATCATAACCATCATCTCCTTCAAAAGTCAATGTATTATTACAAAAGAATAATTCACTGTCAAAAGAACATGAACTAGTGTCAACAAAAAGATCCATTGATCCCACGTTACCTAAACCACAGCCATTGATGCCATTTAAACCAGGTTGTCCTGAAATATTCTGACCTGAAGTCTCGCCGTCATAATAAGATGTTATACTATTTTCCAACAAATTAGTACATGCGTCTGTATAATCAAAACAATCGTTTGATGCAGATACTTGATAACGAATATCATGTGCTGACGATAAAGATTCTCTTTCTACTAAAGAATTATCAATATTAAAACGTAATTCTCTTGTTGTGTTATTATAAGTATAAGTTACACCTGATGGAAGTACAATACTACTTTCATCTAAGGTCACATTAATTGGTAAAACGTTTAATATGTAAGTATTTAGTGCATTATCGGTACCAATATTTTGGAAGTTAATGTTATACCAAACTGTTGAACCTAAAGGAACAGGTGAATTATGTGTTATTTGATTCCCCGAAGTATCTTCTACACTAGTTAATACTTGTAAATTGGGTTCTATAATATTTATTGAAAATGTATTTAAAAAAGTATAGATCCAGTCTCCTCCAATATTATTGGTTACCCTTACAGTTGCTCCTGTTTCATTATTTCCTATTAAATTATTTCCTGAATTTAAAGCTGTTAGATCCAATAATTTTTGATCCCATCCTAATGTATTGGTACTGTTTAAATTTCTATCATTTACGATAACTCCATCTTTTGTAATTTTACTATTAAAAAAGTTATCTACATTATTTTCGGCATCGTATAAAGCTGTGAAACCTGCATTGGCATCCGCTTTAAAAAGCATTTGATCACCAAACCATCCTAAATCTCCTTCTAATGCAGCAACACCAACTCTACCTTCAACAGCTCCAGATGGTGGAGTAACAAATCCTGAATAATTAAAATCAAC
>Ga0209013_10003957_pt1 | contig 13064 bp, 13 predicted proteins | sample Cruoilmetagenom2_FD_187291 | JGI IMG/M metagenome (GOLD analysis project Ga0209013, IMG submission 187291) | Oil polluted marine microbial communities from Coal Oil Point, Santa Barbara, California, USA - Sample 2 (SPAdes) (version 2) | ecosystem: Environmental > Aquatic > Marine > Oil seeps ... | reverse complement strand
ATTACATGAAAACAAGTTTGGTGTAGAGATCGATATGGCAAAGCGAATGTATATCTATGCAAAAAAGTCTGCCCACCTCAATCCGGTAGGGATACATTTCCATATCGGTTCACAGTTGACGGAGCTGGGCCCGATTAGAGAGGCATGTGTTATTGTGGCAGATCTGGTTCGCAGTCTCAAGGCGATTGATATCGATATTAAACTCTTTGACGTCGGTGGCGGATTGGGCGTCGTCTACAAAGATGAGACGACCATTCACCCACAGGCCTATGCCGATGTGATTTTCGAAGCAACCAAGGGGATGGATATGACGTTGATCTGTGAACCCGGCCGTTATATGTTGGCAAATGCCGGATACTTTGTGACAAAGGTGCTTTATGAAAAAGAGAATGGCGGAAAACGTTTTGTGATCGTCGATGGCGCAATGAACGATCTGATTCGTCCTACGCTTTATGACATGTATCACAAGATTGAAGTAGTGGGTGCGCCAAAGAGGGAAGGAGAGGTGCTGACGCCTGCCGATGTGGTGGGGCCTATCTGTGAAAGTGGTGACTTCTTTGGGAAAAATATTGACTTACCGCCACTGGAGCATAATGACCTTTTGATTATTCACAGTGCAGGAGCCTATGGCTTTACGATGGCAAGCAACTATAACACCCGAGGCCGCTCTGCTGAAGTTGCGATTGTGGATGGAGAGGATCAGTGTATTCGAAAAAGAGAGAGCTTTGATGACCAGGTACGACTTGAGTTGGCTTGTGACAGCAGTTGGCAGGATAAGAAATAGACTACCAGGAAGGACCACAGATGACACTCGATGAATTGAGAGAAAATATAGACCGGATCGATGATACCCTGCTAAAGTTGCTGAATGAGCGTATGGAGTATGTCCACGGTGTTGGCGAACTCAAAAATACCACAGGTGCACCGATCTATCGACCGGAGAGAGAACAGGCGATTCTCAATCGTCTTAAGGCGCAAAATGACGGTAAATTGACCGACCCTGCTATTGATGCACTTTTCCTTGAACTCTTTGCTGTTGCCAGAAATCTGGAGCTTCCCGAGCGTGTCGCCTATTTGGGGCCTGAGGCAACTTTTACGCATCAGGCAGCAGAGAGCCGTTTTGGTGCCATGAGTGCTTATCTTCCGATTGGATCGATCAAAGGGGTCTTTCGTGAAGTTGACAGCGGCAAGGCAAAGTTTGGTGTGATTCCCATAGAAAATAGCTCCAACGGCATCGTCAGCGACACGATTCAGTGCCTGACGCAATATGATTTGAAAATCATTGCGGAGGTGGTGGTGGACATTCACCATGTACTGGCAAGTACGGCAGATGATCTTCGTCAGATCAAAAAGATTTACTCTAAAGATATTGCTTTTGGACAGTGTAGCAAATTTCTGGAGGACTTTGGCCTTGATGAGGTGGAGCAGGTTCCTGTCGAATCAACCGCCAAGGCAGCAAAACTGGCAGCGAAAGAGCCCCATAGCGCTGCGATATGTGCCAGTGTAGCAGCGACGATGTACAATTTGCCAATCCTTTTTGAGAATATTGAAGATGATGGTGGGAATAAAACACGGTTTTTTATCGTGAGTGATTTTGATAATGCTCCCAGTGGTAACGATAAAACATCTATTTTGGTTAAACTGCCCAATACCCCGGGAGCTCTGGTTGAATTCCTCAATGATTTTGAAAAGGCGAATATCAATCTGACCAAAATCAAGTCACATATCGTGGAAGGTGTTTCGATCTTCTTTCTGGAGTTCAATGGACATAGGGAAGATGAAAAAATTCGCAGGATTTTTGACAAACATCAAGCATCGATTAAGCTTCTGGGTTCTTATGTCAAAGAGACAGACGATATATAACAATGAGCAATGAGTGATGAGCAATTGGTGGGAGATGGGATGAAAGCGAATAAGGTGTTGGAGTCGATTAAAAACTATGAAGCGGGGAAACCCATAGAGTTGGTGGTGCGTGAGTTTGGGATTGCTCCTGAAGCAGTGGTCAAACTCGCCTCCAATGAGAATCCGATAGGAACCAATCCTTCTGTGATGCGGGCGATTGCGGCAAGCGCTCACAAAGCACATCTCTACCCTGATGACAGTATGTATGAACTCAAAGAGGCTCTGGCAGTCAAGTATGGCGTGGAGGAAAATGAGATCATTATCGGTGCAGGAAGTGATCAAGTGCTGGAGTTTATCTCGCGGGCATTTCTCGACGAAGAGAGCAGTGTATTGATGACCCAAGTCACTTTTGCAATGTATGAGATCTATGCCAGGCAGATGGGAGCAAAAATCGTTCGCACACCCAGTTACGAGCATAAAACAGATGAGTTTATCGAAGCTTATCAGAAGTATAAGCCAAAAATCGTCTATATCTGTACACCGAATAATCCAACCGGTGATGTGATCAGTAAAGAGGATGTACTTAAAATCATTGAAGCCGTGGATAAGTATACTTTGGTTGTTGTCGATGGCGCCTATATGGAGTATGCCGCGGCAAAAGAAGCGAGACATGCGATTACTCCCAAAGATATTCTTGCTTATCCCAATGCGATCTATCTGGGAACCTTCTCCAAAGCGTATGGTTTGGGTGGGATGCGCGTAGGATATGGGATGGCAAATCAGGGACTGATACAGACCTTGGGAAAACTACGACCTCCTTTTAACATTACGACACTCTCTCTCCTTGCAGCGATCGAAGCACTTAAGGATGAGCAATTTGTCACCGATTCGATACGCTTGCATCAGGAGCAGGTCAAGCGTTATGAGGCATTTGCCGAAGAGAAAAAAATTCGATATATCGATAGTTATACCAACTTTATCACCTTTCTTTTTGATGAACCATTTAATTCAACTCAGATTGCCAACCGTCTGCTGGAGAAAGGCGTGATCATTCGTGATTTGGCATCGTATGGAATGAATGCGATTAGGATCACCGTTGGTACGGAAGAGCAGAATGATATCTTTTTTGAAAAGTTTTCAGAGGTTACTGCTTGAGACGTATCAGGATTGTTAAGGCAGGTGAAGTGGCGGTTTCCCCTTTCGTTCCGCACTCTTTTACCAAAAATGAAGAATTTTTAAGTACTATTGGGCTCATTGAAATCTTGCGTGCAAAAAGCAGCAAGAAAGCAATCCGAAAATTGGTAAAAGAGAAAGGGTTTTCTCACGATGCAGAGAAGATACGCTTTGCCAGGAAGATTATAAATACAATGTTAGATGAGATAAACAATGGGAAATAGAGAGATAGATATCAAAGCATACACTGTCGAAGAGCTCGGTGCTCTTGCTGAGGAGATCAGAGAGAAGATCCTGGAGACTGTCAGCAAAAACGGCGGCCACCTCAGTTCAACACTGGGCGCAACCGACTTGATCGTTGCGATGCATTATGTTTTTGATGCAGAGAGTGACCCTTTTATCTTTGATGTGAGCCATCAGGCTTATGCCCATAAGCTTTTGACGGATCGCTGGGATCGTTTCGATACACTGCGCAAATTTGACGGGATCAGCGGTTATACCAAGCCAAAAGAGTCACCCTATGATTACTATTGTGCCGGGCACAGCTCTACTTCGATCTCGTTGGCAGTAGGTGCAGCCAAAGCGATCGCGCTCAAGGGGGAAGAGCGCACTCCTGTAGCCTTTATCGGCGATGGAAGTATGAGTGCAGGGATGGTCTATGAAGCGCTCAATGAGCTGGGCGATCGAAAATACCCGGTAGTGATTATTCTCAATGACAACGAGATGAGTATCGCCAAACCGATTGGTGCAATCAGCAAGTACCTTTCTCAGAGTATGGCAAGCCCTCTTTACCAAAAGATGAAGAAAGGTACCGAAAAGATGCTAGAGCATTTTCCGGAAAGCGCGACTTATATGGCAAAAAAATTCGAAGAGTCTTTCCGGCTGATAACCCCGGGCTTACTCTTTGAGGAACTTGGTATCGAATACATCGGCCCGGTTGACGGCCATGACATTGAAGCACTCGTCGAGACAATGGAGGTTGCCAAAGCACTCAACAAACCGGTGATTATTCATGCGCAGACCACCAAAGGAAAGGGCTATGAGATAGCCGAAGGCACCAAAGAGCACTGGCATGGCGTGAGTGCTTTTGATCTCAAAACCGGGAGTTGTGAAGTTAAGAGTTCTGCAGCCAAAGCAGCCACTGCCATCTTTGGTGAAACATTACTGAGACTTGCTGACGAGGATGAAAAGGTGGTTGGTGTAACGGCTGCTATGCCAAGCGGCACAGGACTGACGGCGGTGATGGAGAAATATCCTGACCGTTTCTGGGATGTGGCAATTGCCGAGCAGCATGCGGTTACCTCGATGGGTCCTCTGGCAAAAGAGGGCTTCAAACCTTTTTGTGCGATCTACTCCACCTTTTTGCAAAGGGGATATGATCAGGTAATTCATGATATTGCACTGATGGATTTGGGGGTAGTCTTAGCTATTGATAGGGCAGGAATTGTCGGAGAGGATGGAGAGACACACCAAGGGGCATTCGATATCTCTTTTCTCCGTGCGATTCCCAATATGACACTCTTTGCGCCCAGTAGTGAGACGACGATGAAGCTGGCGATGGAATTTGCAAAAGAGTATGTGCATCCCTGTGCTTTCCGTTACCCAAGAGGAGCCTTTATGGCAGAAGATTGTGCTGCTTCACCATTTGAACTGGGTAAATCTGAGTTGCTCAAAGAGGGTAAATCAGTACTCTTTTTAGGGTATGGAGATGGTGTAGGTCGAGCGATCGAAACAGCTAAACACCTCAAAGGTATTGATCCGGCCATACTTGACCTTCGGTTTGTCAAACCGTTGGATGAAGAGAAACTCAGAAATCTTGCAGGAAAATATACACAATGGTTTGTTTTTAGTGATAGCGCCAGTATGGGGGGTGTAGGTTCAGCATTGCTTGAGTTTCTCAGTCGAGAAGAGATCAACGATATATCACTGACTACCTTTGAGTATGAAGATGATTTTATTACCCATGGCAATACAAAACTTGTAGAGGAGTCTCTTGGGATTCTGCCGGAACAGCTTGCGGTTAAGGTTACGCAAAAAATAAATAAGACCTAAAGCACAAAATTTTAAAGAATTAATAAAAAGGAAAAAAATGTCAAAAGAGTATATTTTTACAAGTGAATCAGTGACAGAAGGACATCCTGATAAAATGGCGGATCAAATTTCTGATGCCATCCTGGATTATATCATCGAGAAAGATAAAAATGCGCGTGTGGCATGTGAGACACTGCTGAGTAATGGCTTTTGTGTGATTGCAGGGGAACTGAAGACACATACTTATGCCCCAATGCAGGAGATCGCCAGAGAAGTGATACGGGAGATTGGATATACAAATGCATCGTATGGGTTTGATTATCGCAGTGCCGGCGTTCTGAACGGTGTTGGAGAACAGAGTCCGGATATCAACCAGGGTGTCGATCAGAGCAGTGGTGAGATTGGAGCAGGAGATCAGGGTTTGATGTTTGGCTACGCCTGTCGAGAAACTGAAGAGTTGATGCCTCTGCCTATTTCTCTGGCACACAAAATCACTGCCAAATTGGCGGAAGTGAGAAAAAATGGTACGGTTCCTTTTCTTCGACCAGACGGCAAGGCGCAGGTCAGTGTTAAGTATGTCGATGGAGAGCCTGTCGGTATTGATACGATCGTTGTTTCAACACAGCATCATCCGGATGTAACTCTGGAAAAAGTTCAAGAGGCAGTCCTGAACGAAGTGATCAAAGAGGTAATTCCCGCTGAGCTTCTTACGGATGAAATCATTTATCATATCAATCCAACCGGTCGTTTTGTCATCGGTGGCCCACAGGGAGATGCTGGGCTTACAGGCCGTAAAATTATTGTTGACACTTATGGTGGCTCATGCCCTCACGGCGGCGGTGCTTTTTCAGGGAAAGATCCCACCAAAGTAGATAGAAGTGCTGCTTATGCTGCTCGACATGTGGCTAAAAACTTAGTTGCTGCAGGTGTATGCAGCCGAGTTACGATCCAGATCGCCTATGCCATCGGTGTCGTAGAGCCGGTTTCTATCTATGTCAACACGCACGGTACATCCTCTATTGATGATGCCAGGATTGTTTCCTGTGTCGAAACATTATTCGACTTGACACCCAAAGGGATCATTGATTCTCTTGATCTGCTCAGACCAATCTATCGTAAAACAGCTGCTTATGGTCACTTTGGGCGAGAAGACGAGAGTTTCAGTTGGGAAAAATTGGATAGAGTCGATGAAATTCGATCTTATCTGGGATTCTAAAAGAGTATTTTAAAGAATAATTTAAACAACTTTAGCTATAGTTTGATGAACTTTGATTCTAAGGAGAAAAAATGGCTGTAATAATTACAGATACCTGCATTAACTGTGCAGCATGTATAGATGAGTGCCCCGTAGAGGCGATTGTAGATGAAGATGATAACCCAACGGGTGAAGAGATCTATTATGTTTATGCAGATAAATGTGTTGAGTGTGTAAGTTACCATGATGTTCCAGCTTGTGCTGAAGCATGTCCAACAGAGGGATGTATCCAGTGGGATGATCCTACAGAAGGCATGCCTGTTTCTGAAACAAGAGGCGAAAAAGGTACACCAGTCATCGAAGACTAATTCTTACCTTGTCGGGCGCTTGCCCGTCAAGATTTTACTACTATAATTTAATACTATTCTAATCTTTTTTTAGCTAAAATTCCGCCCAAATACTTCTGTGGTGTACATTTTATACTACATAATGAAGTAAATCATAAATGCTAGGAAAATAGAACATGGAACAAACATTATCAATCATTAAACCTGATGCTGTAGCAAAAAATGTTATCGGACAAATACTTGCAAGATTTGAAAATGCAGGCCTTAGAATTGCTGCTACAAAGAAAATTCGTCTAAGTAGAGTCGATGCAGAGGCATTTTATGCTATACACGCTGAGCGACCATTTTTTGGTGAGCTTGTAGAGTTTATGATCTCCGGTCCCGTTGTTGTGACAGTACTTGAGGGTGAAAATGCTATGGCAAAAAACAGAGAATTGATGGGCGCAACCAACCCTAAAGAGGCAGCTGCCGGTACGATCAGAGCAGATTTTGCTGAGAGTATCGATGCCAATGCAGTTCACGGAAGTGATTCTGTTGAAAATGCAGCGATTGAAATTGCTTTCTTCTTCGCCCAAAGAGAGATCAACTAGGTTTTATCTGTGACCATACCATTCAATAAAGTCTTACAGACTGCCAAGCCTTTTCATATGGAGGCAGATGGCGTTATTTTTGATGGCATTTTACAGAAGTCAGGTTCACATCGAGTGAGTCTGCTTGGAGAGATAGAGGGTACGGTAGCAGTTCAGTGCAATCGCTGCGGAAGCTCTTTCGACTATCTTTATAATGCGCCGCTCAAGCTGACGATCAGTGACCAAATCATAGAAACCAAAGATGATTTGGATATAATCGAGTTTTTAGACGGGGAAATTGATATTTCATTTATCCTGACGAGTGAGGTTAATACACTTAAAAGTGCATATCACTATTGTAAAGCGTGCGAGCATAGTGCTGAGGCATTTGAAGCAGAATTTTAAAAATTGAAACTAAAGCAGGAGTTCCTGCTTTTAAAGTGAAAATAATTACAAAGGAAAAATTATGGCAGTACCAAAGAGACGCGTCAGTAAGACGAGAGCAGCAAAAAGAAGAACACACTACAAATTGACACTCCCAAGACCAGTGAAAGATGCTGATGGAACTTGGAGAATGCCTCACCATATGAATATGACAACAGGCGAATATAAGTCCTGATGCAGGGTAAAAACCCACTGATTAGAATTGCTATCGATGCAATGGGTGGGGATTTTGGTCCCGAACCTATCGTAGATGGTACAATTCAGGCACTAAGAGAGAAGAGTTTTATGCCCATACTCGTGGGCGACAAAGAAGAGATTCTCTCCCTTCTTCCCACCAGTTTTGTCAGCAGAGTTGAAATTGTCGAAGCATCTGATGTTATCGCCATGAGTGATCAGGCAACCAATGCACTTCGCAGAAGAGAATCTTCGATCTATAAAGCAGTTGAGTTAGTACGAGAAAAACATGCGGATGCAATCGTATCTGCCGGTCACAGTGGGGCAACAATGACGCTCGCAACACTGCGAATGGGTAGGCTGCCGCACATTTCCAAGCCTGCACTGGCGACTTTGATGCCGACACTGGGGGCATCTAAAACACTGGTATTGGATGTTGGTGCTGTCGTGGACTGCAAAGCACAAAATCTCTATGAGTTTGGGGCGATGGGCGAAGCCTATGTTGAAAAAATTATGGGCATCGCCAAGCCACAGGTGGGACTTCTTGCCAACGGCGCAGAGTCGAGTAAAGGCAATGAGCTGACCAAAGAGGCTTTTAAGCTTCTGGAACATTTAGATGGTTTTATCGGAAATGTAGAGGGAAGAGATATTTTTAATGGCTCAGTCAATGTGGTTGTCTGTGATGGATTTACCGGAAATATCCTTCTTAAAGCCAGCGAGGGAGTTGTTTCAACCATCTTCAGCATGATGAAGCAGCAGATACGGAGATCCCTTCCGGCAAAGTTTGGCGCACTGCTGATGAAGAAAAAAGTCTTTGCTTCTTTGAAAAAAGAGGTGGATTATGAAGAGTACGGCGGTGCACCTCTTTTGGGTGTCGATGGTTGCGCGATCGTTAGTCATGGCAGCAGCTCTGCCAAAGCGATCAAAAATGCTATATTTCAAGCCATCAGTTATACCAAGTCAGATGTCAATGCGACGATCGAAGCACTTCTTACAGATGGAAAAAGAGGGTAGCGCCGCTCTCCCTATCTCCTGCCACCTCCTTTTTCACACTTAATTTTTACGAAACTATCAATATTTTATGGTAGAATGATAGAACTTTTATCCAAGGATACTCATGTCATTATCTACTCCTGTTTATGCCTCTTTCCGTTCCATTGGAGCCTATGTTCCCGAAAAGATTTTAAGCAACAGCGATCTGGAAAAAATGGTCGATACGAGCGATGAATGGATCACCAAAAGAACAGGGATCAAAGAACGCCGTATTGCAGCAGAAGATGAATATACCAGTGATATGGGAAGCAAAGCTGCCCAAGAGGCTATTTCAAGAGCGGGAATCAGCAAAGAAGAGATCGATCTTGTCATCTGCGCAACGGTAACACCGGACTATTTCAACATGCCTTCGACGGCTTGTGTCATCTCAGATAAATTGGGTATCCATAATGTCCAGGCTTTTGATATTTCAGCAGCGTGCAGCGGATTTGTATATCTTCTCTCTGTTGCTAAAGCATTTATCGAATCTGGAATGAAAAAAAATATTTTAATTATTGGAGCAGAAAAATTCTCCTCTATCGTGGACTATACCGATAGAGCAACTTGTATTCTTTTTGGTGATGGTGCCGGAGCAGCGATCATTTCGGCAACAAGTAATAAAGAAGAAGGGATCATCGATATACACGCCAGTGCAGACGGTTCTTATGCAGATTTTCTGGTGACACCTGCTCCCGGTTCGATCAATCCTGTGAGCCAGAGTGTGATCGACGAGGGTCTCAATTTTGTTCAAATGAAGGGGCATGAGACTTTCAAGCTTGCCGTCAGAACACTCACCAGGGATGTTGTGGAGATATTGAAAAAAAACAGTATTAATGCCAAAGATATCCCCCATTTTATACCGCACCAGGCAAATTATCGTATTATCAAAGCAGTGGGAGATGCACTGAAAATGACAGAAGAGCAGGTGGTGCTGACTGTAGGAAAATACGGAAATACTTCCGCAGCATCTATCCCAATGGCGATTAATGATATTTATGAATCAGGAAGACTGAAAAGCGGTGACCTGATGCTTCTGGATACTTTTGGCGGTGGTTTGACATGGGCAAGTGCCTTACTCCCATTTTCAGGAAAAACTATCGAGCAATAATACGGTGCGAATCGGTTTCATAGGAGATATAGTCGGCAAGCCAGGGCGCTTGATGATCGGTAAACATTTAGCGCGTCTCAAGCAAGAGCATTGTATTGACTTTACAATCGTAAATTATGAAAATGCCAGTCATGGATTTGGTTTGACAGAAAAAAATTGCAAAGAGTTGTTGAGCTATGGCATCGATATGATGAGTGGCGGCAATCATAGTTTTGACAAAAAAGAGATTCTTGGACTTTTTGATACCTACCCCTTAATCCGTCCTATCAACTATCCCAAAAGCGCTCCAGGAGAGGGGCTTTTCCAAACCACTATTCTAGGTAAAGATCTGGCAGTGATCAATCTGATGGGGCACTATACGATGCCCATGGTAGACAATCCTTTCACAAAAATCATTGAAATTATCGAACTGTTGGAGTCAAAGGGTATCACCCATATTGTGATCGATATGCATGCCGAGGCCAGCAGTGAAAAACAAGCTCTCTTCCATCTTCTCAGGGATCGTGTCAGTGCCATATTGGGGACACATACTCATGTCGGTACAGATGACCTGCAGATCGCAGCAGGATGCTGCTATGTAACTGATGTGGGGCTCACAGGGTGTCGCGACAATGTGATCGGAATGGAGATTGGTGCCCCCATCAAGCGTTTTCTTACTGGTATTAGCAGCCATTTTGATGTTCCGGATGAGTGTAGAGCCATGCTCCAAATGGTAGTCTTTGAACTTGATAATGCCGGTCGATGTATAGGATCACAGAAGATAAAACTTTTAGATAATGAGCGAAAATATCTTACTGAAGCGATAGAGGAAGATCAGTAATCCTATACCTTTTTCTTGATCCGCACCTTTTTAGGATCGAAAAGATTGAGTACCTCTTTGATCATAGGTTCTTCCAGGATATTGGAGGGCTCTTTCTCTTTGGCGGCTTCTGTTTCTCCAGCTTCGGGCATAATGCAGCTGCTTTTCATCTCGATGGATTCGATCATCGAACCGGAGTCAGTATTGCAGTTCTCTTGGGGCTCACTCTTCTCTGAATTCTCTAGAGAATCATAATTTTGGGCATTAGCTTTTTTTTTAAGTTCTTCGGATGGCGAAGCGTTCTCCCTGGGGATGTTAACAATTTTAGTCTCAATACCAAAAAGATCCTGTACAAACATTTTGATCACAGACCAGTGGGTAATCAGCATTTTTTTCTCGTCCCCCTGTGCCTCTGACTCCCAAGTCAGTGTACCGTTCTCAAAACTTTTAAAATGAATGTTATGCTTGAGGCACTCTCCCAAGTCATAGTCCCGGTCATAAACTTTTTCAACAAATGTTTCAAAAGTCTGTTGATACCGGGTATCGCCTTGCAAGCTGCTGATGCTTGGCTTCTTCTCTTCTTGCTCTATGGTGGGAACGGGAGAAGGAGTATGAGAAGAAGGTGTTTGTTCGACAGTCTCCTCCTCTTTTTTTGTCTCCTCTTCTTCATTTTCGAGTGTTTTCTTCTTGAGAATGGTGGGAACCTGGATATCTTCCTCACTGATCGTGATCACTTCATTTGTCTCGACCGCAGGGGGAGCAGGAGAGATGACAATATCAGGTATTTTGATCCCTTTGAGTTCTCTTTCAAGTGCTTTAATCATCAGATCAATATCTTTGATTTCGAGCGCTTCCATCATCTTAAAGAGGGTCAGCGAGAGGATAAACTCACCATCTCCGCCAAGGTTGAGAAGGGATTTGGTATCAGCAAGAATACGGAAAAAGCGTTCGATGATCATAGGTGGAATTCTGGGGCTTTGGGAGAGAAGCAACTCTTTGAGGAAGAGGATGAGTTCATCGATGATCATCTCTGTTTCGTAATCTGCCGCAAGTCTTACAAAGGCAAGAATCTCAGTTTGATTTTTCTCCATAATGTTCTCAAGCAGATTTTCCAAAAGCATCGGCTCGATGATCCCGAGCATCCCCGTAACAGTCGTAACATCGACAAAGTTTTTGGAGTAGACAATCGCCTGATCGAGGAGTGTCAGTGAATCCCTGAGGCTTCCTGCACCGCTTCGTGCGATAATCTCCAGAGCCTCCTTTTCGTACTCGATACCCTCATTGTTGAGGATATGCTCAAGGTGCTGCAATACCAATTTTGACGGAATCTTTTTGAAACGGAAGTGCTGGGTGCGGGAGAGGATGGTTGCAGGCAGCTTTAATGGATCTGTCGTCGCAAGAATAAATTTGATAAAAGAGGGAGGCTCTTCAAGGGTTTTGAGCAGTGCGTTAAATGCCTGAGGCGTAAGCATATGCACTTCATCGATGATGAAGATTTTGTAGCGTGCGGAGCTTGGTTTATATTTGGTATGTTCGATCAAATCTTTGATATCATCGATTCCCCGGTTGCTTGCTGCATCCATTTCGATGATATCCATATGTCTATTCTCGTTCGCCATAATACAATGTGTACATTGGTCACATGGATGAGAGCTTTGTCCTTTTTCACAAAGCAGGGCTTTGGCAAAGATTCTGGCAGTAGAAGTTTTTCCGCTGCCTCGAAGCCCTGAGAAGAGATAGGCGTGGGAGAGTCTATCACTATCGAGTGCCTGACTTAATGTTTGAGAAACGGCATCCTGCCCAATCAGATCATCAAAAGTGCCGGGACGATACTTTCTTGCTAAAGCTAATGACACAAAGACTCCTCCTATAATTTATAAAATATTGTAGTCAAAATTTACTTTCGATTGGTATAATTAAGCATAATGAAATTTTTTGAAGTGGAGTTGTAATGCGAAAAGATAGGCGAGAGAGCGGCAATGTAGAAGATAGAAGATCAAGTACAGGTGGAGGACGAGGAAGTATTTCTATGGGCACGATTATGATGCTGGCGCCTCTCTTTAAAAATCTGATGCGAAGTAAGTTTGGATGGGCCATCATCGCAATCGGTGTCGTGGCTTATATGAATGGGTACAATCCTTTGGCGCTTCTAGGTGTCGGTGGACCTGTGCATAGTCAGCCTGTTGACAAGGTCAAGGATGAAAAAGCGGCCAAATTTATGAAAACCGTTTTAGCAGACACAGAAGATGTATGGCGTGAAATATTACCTCAGTATGGTTTGCGCTATACCGACCCTACCATGGTGCTTTATCGCGGGCAGACGCGAAGCGGTTGTGGTCATGCCAGCGCG
>Ga0209013_10003956_pt1 | contig 13066 bp, 9 predicted proteins | sample Cruoilmetagenom2_FD_187291 | JGI IMG/M metagenome (GOLD analysis project Ga0209013, IMG submission 187291) | Oil polluted marine microbial communities from Coal Oil Point, Santa Barbara, California, USA - Sample 2 (SPAdes) (version 2) | ecosystem: Environmental > Aquatic > Marine > Oil seeps ... | reverse complement strand
TTTCCCTGGCTGCATACGATACAGGACTCAGGATGGTTGGCCATCATCAGCCGAATAATATTTGTTCTGTGTGTTTTTATGGTGGGGGAATCTGTCCGGATAGTCATATCCTGAGCAACGGGCGTGACACATGAGGCCATAATGCGCCCACTTTTTTCATCCTCCACGAGGCAGAGCCGACATGCACCAACCGGTTCCAGATCGGGATGATGGCACAGGGTAGGAACCTTGATACCGTTTTCCAGGGCTGCATTTAAAACACTGGTTCCCGAAGGGCAACTGATATTTTTTCCGTTGATTGTCAGTGTAATGTCTTCCAAAAGGCAGGCTCCTCATTTATCTCAGTTTGGCCGCATCAAGATAGCGCCTGAGCTTTTCTTCACTCCCAATAGTGATAATATGAATCCCCTGGCAGAGGTCTTTTAGCCCTTTCACGGTGTCGGCAAAAAGCTCGATGCTGGCCCTTTGCTTGTCCGGGGAACCGGCCAGTTTCTTGATCATCCAGTCCGGCACCAACCCCGATTTGAAATGGCGGTTAAGGAACTGTGCCATGCCCGCCGTCCTGATAATCATCACCTCTGCAATAACCGGGACACCAAATGTATTAACTTGTTTCAGGAATTTCTCAAACAGGGCCACGTCAAATACCGGCGTTGTCAAAAAGTAGCCAGTACCTATCTTTGTCAACTCCTCCATCTCCTTCATTTCCAGATCAGGCACGTTTTTTCCCCATCCTGATTCAACGCCCGAGCCCAATGTGAAATCGGCCTTGGAAGGAAGTTCTTTTCCATCAATTGTTTGCCCTTCCCGCATATGTTCCATGACCGAGGCCAACTTTCCTGAATCCACATGAAAAAACATCATCTCCTGGAGACTGTCCCCTGTGATCCGATAATCTTCTGTAAACACTAGAAGATTCTCAACACCTGTTTCATGGGCCAGCATGAGATCCTTTTGCAGTTGTGGGCGGTTCTTATCCCTTGTGGTGGTCTGGTATATGGACTCAAATCGGTTCTTTTTCAGGAGATCACACATCTTGATGCTGTCTCCCACAACCCCCTCGATTTCCAGTTCCGGTACGGTGACGCCATCCACACGTCCCCGCACAAACTCCAAACGCTTGATGAGTGCCTGTGGGTCCTCATCAATAGGCGTCTGCACTTCAGAAGTAACAACAAATCTGCCTTTTTTCAGGGCTTCTTTCAGTTTCATAAACACCTCCTTAATCAAAGCAGTCCAAGCAACCGGGCAACCTCCTCCTTCAATTGAGGCAGAGGCAGCGGTTTGGTAAAACAGACATCCGCACCATACTCCTTCATCTTTTTGAATTTCTCTTCATCAAGATATGCCGACAGGACGATAATTTTTGTGTCCCTGGTATCCTCCCTGCTTTTGATCTTCTTGCAGACCTCATAGCCTTTTATATCCGGCATCATGATGTCCAGTATTAAGAGATGGGGCTTGAAGTGATTGACTTGTATCCCGGCCTCAAAACCGTCCGAGGCCGAAATCACCTCATAGTTATGCTCATCCTCTTCCAAGGCCTGTACAATGGTTTCAACAATGATAGGGTCATCATCCACTATCAGAATCTTAATACGCTCATCCGCCATTTCTTCCTTGGGAATTGGTATCCCCTGTTTTTTCATAAAGCCTTCAAGGTCTGTTTTTTTAATTCGCCGATGCCCCCCGACTGTCTTATACGCTTCAATGTGCCCGGACTCGATCCAGTTAATAATGGTTTTTGACGAAACATTACAGTATTTGCTCGACGTAAAAACGGTCAGTATATCGTCCATCAGACAGGTCCCCCATGTTTTTTAATTTTTCAGTTATTACCATTATTATAGTTTTTTCCTTTTGTCAACCATTTTTTTTCGATTATCTATCATTTTTATTAACTATAATATCTATAATTAATATAATACCCCCCCCCCCTTTTTTTTTAACCCTGGTTTCTCATCAATTTGCTGAGGAATTCAGAAGGGGCTGGGTTTTTATTAGTTAGTGTCTGAACGAAAACTAGGAATTTTTCCAAGAGCAAGGAAGGCAAAAGTTATAACCACGGGAATACATTGGGTATTTTGAGGATTAAAATTATTATCTGACCTGTCTGCGTGCAGATACGCACAGGCAGGCGCAGACATTGGCGAAAAGGAAAGTTTTCGTTCGGGCACTATTTAGCTGTTACGTGATTTTATTGAGGACGGAATATATTTATCTGTAGCCTTGTTCTCAGAACCTGCTGTAAGCGCAGGCAGGACAATAGTAAAAGTTGTTCCGGAACCTCTTTGGCTCTCGACCTTGATATCCCCTCCATGGTCTTTTATGAATCCATAGCAGACAGATAGACCAAGACCGACATCTTTTACATTGTCCTTTGTAGTAAAAAACGCATCAAAAACCCTGTCGAGGTTTTCTTCCCTGATACCTGTGCCGGTGTCTGATATGTCAATATGGACGTTGTCACCTTCCGCCCTTGATGTCACGGCCAGTACGCCTCCTTCCGGCATGGCATCTCTGGCATTGGAGATCATATTCAAAAAAACTTGCCTGAGCTGATTCTTCGAGGCATGAACCATTCGCAAGTCGTCTGTAAAAGATGATGAAATACTAATGCCGTGCTCGCTCAACTGCTTCTCATGGAGAAGCAACATCTCATCCAGAATAGTGTTGATATCAGTCGGTTGCCTTTCTTCTTCGTCAGGCTTCGAAAACGAAAGCATCTTGCGCAGCATTTCGGTGAGTCTCACTGTCTCGGATAATGCCATCTCCAGGATCTTTCTCCTTTTGCTCTCAGGAGAAATCTCAGTTTTCATTAACTCTAACGTGTTCATAATTCCGTAAAGGGGATTATTCAGTTCATGGGCGATCTGCGAAGTCAAACGCCCCATGGCCGCCAGCTTTTCAGATTGAAGCAACTGTTCCTGCGTCTGCCTTAGTTTTCGTTCCATCTCCAATCTGTCCTTAAGATCCACGAAAATACCAACAGAAGCAACCTCTTTACCATTAGCATCGTAAATTATGACTGCCGAAAGATCCCCCTCAACAATTCCCCTATCCTGTCTTACATAGACTATAGGATGAGATCTCAACTTACCGACACCTCCATACTCAGGGCTCCGCATCATTTTCATAATCTCTTTAGCCACCCCCTCTGGATAGATGCTTGTAATATTCATCCGACCAATAACATCCTCACGGTCATAACCGAGCGTCTCTTCTGATGCCTTGTTCCAGATAATTATATTTCCCTTCATGTCAGCGGCCATAATGGCATTCGGAGAACTCTGGATAATATTGTCCATAAAATCATGTGCTTCTATAAGCTTCCTCTCCATCTTTTTTCTTTGGCTTTGATCAACATTGAGTCCTTCATACCCAACGATATCCCCCTGCGGATTATAACGCGCATGGCTTGTGTGCAAGACCGAGATAGGCGTTCCGTCCTTCCGTTTAAAATAGACTTCCAGATCAATCACTTTACCGTCTCGCTCCATCATCTCCTGAAACTTTCGACGATCTTCTGGTCTTAAATATAGGTCTTTACCTATATCAATCTTAAGAAATTCCTCTTTATTCTTGTAACCCAACATGTCCAGAAGAGCCTTATTGGCATTCAAGAACTTCCCCTCTTTGCTGCTGATATAAACCCCGCAACCCACATGTTCAAATAAGCTCTTATAATCTTCCATCGAAGACTTGATTATATCTTCACGCTTTTTTCTCTGGGTAATATCTCGCAATATACTCAATTTTGATAAAGTTCCATCTGCATTCTTCAGAGGTAGTTCAATAATATCATAGGTCTTTTCTTTATCCTGAGGGTGATATTGCCAGTGGATTGTCTCACCGCTAAAGACCTCCTTTGCCCTGCACCAGGGACATATTTCGTGAAGGCGGTTTATAGCCTGATAGCACTTTTTTCCGATGCCTTTTCCAAATTCCCTAATCATGGCCTTGTTCATGAACTCCAGGTTATAATCATCATCGGTTATATAGATACCGTCCTCCATTGACTCAAAAATGGAAGCTACCCTCTTAGTCTCTTTATCCATCATAATACGTTTAACTCCCTGTTTATAGAAAGGCACTCGGTAAAAAATCATAAGAAATCGCTTTTTCAGTAAGTAATATAGGAAAATTGTCTTTGTGAATCAAGGAAAATAGAACCATAATACATGCGATTTTAGGCTGGATAATGGAGTTGGGATTTTCGAGTTTTATAGTTTGGGGAATAATAAGCCTTTGGAGAGATAGAAAATAATTGAAATCCACATCATTTGGGCATATAAACTCGACAAATAGGAGCTTTACGCCACCCTTGGGATAAGAATTTGAGTATTTCTTGAATGCCCACTCTCAAAGTACGCTTGCAATATCCTTTTCCCCAGATCTAAGGCGCCAATGGTGAAGCTGTAGTACTTTACCGCGAACCCTTGGCAACTTTGGAGATGGAGTATCCTCGGCTGTACCTTCAGGTAATTAAAACGGCAGCTTTTCACTCGTTTCTTGATAGCACTTACGGTGAACTTAAAAAATGTAAGTTGAAAAGGTGGAAAAGGTCTATAATTAATGATTTTAAACCCATTTTGACATTTTTTTTATGCAGCTAAAGGGTTAACTCGGACTGGCAAATCCACTGCGCTCCTTTGCCCGCCGACTATGCGGCTGAGGAGCTGATAAAAAAAGGAATAACGAATGGCTGATCATGTATGTCCCGTCTGGATTGGTTATCTTCTTGTTAGTCCAATTAGAAAATTGTTTCAAAATCCCGATAAAATACTTGGCCCATACATTACAGAAAACATGACTGTCCTTGATGTTGGTTGCGCCATGGGATTTTTTAGTCTGCCTGCTGCAAAGATGGTGGGCCGCCATGGAAAAGTAATCTGCCTCGATCTTCAAAATGAAATGATTGAAGCACTTGAAAAACGTGCGTCAAAAGCCGGATTAATAAATAGACTTGAACTCCGCATGTGCAAAGAAAACTCACTCGGTCTAAATGATATGACCGAAAAAATTGATTTAGCTTTTGCGGTCGCAGTTATACACGAAGTTCCTAATACTTCTGCTTTCCTCTCAGAAATATACAAGACATTAAAACGAGGGCATAAGTTCTTAATTGTTGAGCCAAAAGGACATGTCTCAGTGGACAATTTTGAGAAAACCATTTCCATTGCCAGAGAAAATGGATTTATAGTAATTGACAGACCAAGAACTCAGTTTGACAGAATTGTCGTGCTAAAAACATAGATATTTAACATCGCGTTTCACCCGACAGCGGTATAGCTTCACTGAACAGACGCCGTTGAGTTGTATCAACTGAGAAAAAATATTAGATTTTTCTTGATTTATTGGTATGAGCTCAATAAATAGGAGTGTTACGCTACCCTTGCCCCCTATTCATTGAACAGATACATTTCAAGATCGAGTTCTCGAACAAATGCGTTAATATATTTAGGGTAAATTGGTCACTACCTCTCGGCAAGCACGGCAGGCGCGGGGGCAAAAATGAATGAAGAGTTCCTAACAACTTTAGGGTAATATATGGATTGGAAAAAGAGAACATATTGTGGAGAGCTAACCTCTTTCCATGCGGGGCAGGATGTGCTGCTCATGGGTTGGGTGGATGCCATCCGGGATCACGGGAACGTTTTGTTTATTCACCTCCGGGACATTCGTGGGATAGTCCAGGTGGTTTTTGATCCTCGGATAAACAAAAATACTTATGAAAAAGCCCTATTATTAAAAGAAGAATATGTGATACAGGTCCGAGGAGCCGTTGCCCAAAGGGAGAGAGACACAGAGAATCCAAACCTGGATACCGGAAAAATAGAGGTGTTTGCAAATGATCTTCTAATATTTTCCGAATCAAAGGCATTGCCGTTCCGGATTTCAGAGAAGGCAATGGTCTTTGGGGAAGAGATTCAGGCCAATCCAAATATTGTGGAAGAAGAGCTTAGGCTCCAATACCGATATCTCGATCTCCGCCGTCCTTCCATGCAAAAAATTTTTATCAAGAGATATGAAATATCTAAATGCATCAGGCAGTATCTTGATCAATTAAATTTCATAGAGATAGAAACTCCTTTTCTGACAAAAAGTACGCCCGAGGGCGCCAGAGACTATCTTGTTCCAAGCCGCGTCCACAAGGGCAAATTCTATGCCTTGCCACAGTCGCCACAACTTTTTAAACAGCTCATAATGATTAGCGGGATGGATCGTTACTTCCAGATAGTCAGGTGTTTCAGGGATGAGGACCTTCGTCCCAACCGTCAGCCGGAGTTTACCCAGCTTGACCTGGAGGCCTCTTTTATTGATGAAGAGTTTATATACCAGGTGGTAGAGGAACTCACGGTCAGAATGTTTGAATTGGGAGGCATCACATTGCCCAGACCCTTTCCGAGAATGACATATCATGAGGCCATGGACCGCTACGGCACTGATAGTCCTGACCTGCGTTTCGAAATGGCATTTGAAGATATAACGGACATTGTTCGAGATACGGAATATGCCGTTTTCCGCCAGGTAATCAACAGTGGCGGCCAAATCAAGGGCTTTTGTGTTAGGGGACAGGCTGCGGCCTTGAGCAAGAATGTACTTCAAAATGAATATTCAATGAAGATTGCACCTTCCTTTGGGGCACGGGGTATGACCTGGATGAAAGTTGTCGACGGAAGACTCCAGTCAAATATCGTTCAATTCTTCGGCCCGGCTGAACAAAACGGCCTGGTGAAACGTTTTGGCGCTGAGGATGGAGACGTCCTCATAATGATTGCCGACGTCTCACGCGATCTGGTCAACAGAGTGCTTTGCAGGCTTCGGATCCACGTGGCTGACAGGCTGTGTTTGATCCCTGAAGATTGTTACAGCCCATTGTGGGTGACTAACTTTCCTTTATTTGAATTGAAACGCGGTGAGTTGAGTTCACAGCACCACCCCTTTACCATGCCTGATAGAACCGAGTTTGACCCTAATGACAGAAAGGCATTACTCAGCCTAAATTCCAGGTCATATGACCTTGTAATGAATGGTGAAGAGTTGGGAGGCGGCAGTATTCGTATTCATGACATGGGCATACAGAAAAAAATCTTTCAGGCACTCGGGTTAGGGCGGGAGGAGGCAGAGACCAAGTTCGGTTTCTTCCTCAAGGCACTGGAGTATGGAACTCCTCCTCACGCAGGGTTGGCTCTGGGTATGGACAGGGTCATCGCTATGATCTTGAGGGCATCGTCTATTAGGGAGGTCATGGCCTTCCCCAAGAACCGAAATGCCTCCTGTCCTTTGACTCATGCACCCTCTCTTGCAGAAAAGTCACAACTCAAGGAACTGGGAATTATCAATGGCTCCGACATAAAAACGTCCATAGGAAGACCCAGGACATCAACCGGGAAAGACCTTCCAGGTTATAGTCGTAAAAAGATATCCGGAAAAGAAGTCAACCACGTGGCAAAACTTGCGCAATTAAGTCTGTCGAAATCTGAGACCCGCTTATACCAGAAGGACCTTAACGTGGTATTGGAACATTTTGAAGCATTACAAGGATTAGATACGGAAAAAGTTGTTCCCATGAGCCATGTGTTGGAATTAAAGAACGTGTGGCGTGAGGATAAACCGGGAAAGGAAAAAAAGAAAGACCCCCTCTTGTCTAATGCACCAATGAAGGAAAGGAATTATTTTAAGGTGCCTAAAATACTTGGAGGCTGACCGAGAATAGCTTCGTAGCGAGATCTAGCGATAATTTTGAGGGCAAGGCGACAAGACCAAAACGGCCGTAGGCGTAGCATTGGCCTACGTTGAGGACGTTTTGGACTTGACAACGCAGCCATCAGAATTTGCAGCCGATCGCAGTAGAAATCTATTCTCGGACTGCCTCCTATGGGTTTAGGGCTCGGCGCAGAAAGGTTAACAAATGGAATTGTGCGACAAAAGCGCTTCGGAACTGTCAGGAATGCTCAAAAAAAGGGAGGTCAGTTCGAGGGAAATTACCGAAGCTGTGTTTAAAAGGATTGATGAGAAGGAAGGAACCATCAATGCCTATATTACTACAACGCGTGAAACAGCCCTAAAACTGGCAGACCTTGCGGATAAAAGGCTTCAAAGTGGACAAAAGGTTTCTCCACTGAACGGAATACCTATCGCGATAAAAGACCTGCTGTGTACCAAAAACATAAAAACCACATGTGGTTCAAAAATCCTCAACAATTATATTCCGCCGTATAACGCCACTTCTGTAAAAAAAGTACTACAGGGAGGCGCCGTATTAATAGGAAAAACGAATATGGACGAGTTCGCCATGGGTTCTTCCACGGAAAACAGTGCCTTTGGGCCGACGCACAACCCGATACGCCCCGACTACGTTCCAGGCGGCTCCAGTGGAGGTTCCGCGGCAGCAGTTGCGGCAGGAGAAACTATTCTAGGCCTGGGTTCCGATACCGGCGGGTCTATTCGACTTCCTGCTGCATATTGCGGTATTGTTGGGATAAAACCTACCTATGGCAGGGTCTCCCGCTATGGATTGGTTTCTTATGCGTCGTCGTTGGATCAGATAGGACCCCTTTGTCGAACAGTCAAAGATTGTGCCATGTTGCTGAATGTTATTTGCGGGTATGACAAACTGGATAGTACTTCTGCTGACATAAAAAAGCCGGACTTTCTCCGTTCCCTAGGCAAAAAGATTAAGGGTATTAGAATAGGCCTTCCACAAGAGTACTTTGTTGAAGGCATTGACGTTCAGGTGAAAGACCGGATTATAAAGGCCGTCAACTCATTGGATAAAAACGGGGCGGAAATAGTCGATATTTCACTGCCTCATACATCTTATGCCATCAGTTCCTATTATCTCATAGCCACTGCCGAGGCTAGTAGCAACCTGGCCAGATATGATGGTGTAAAATACGGTTTCAGATCGACCGGCAGAAATATTACAAATTCGATGAAGATGTATGAAGAGACAAGGAGTGAAGGATTTGGCAAGGAGGTCAAGAGAAGAATAATGCTCGGAACATATGTCCTTTCCGCCGGATACTATGATTCCTATTACCTGAAGGCCCAAAAGGCCAGGGCCCTTATTAAAGAAGACTTTGATAGGGCCTTCAACGATGTCGATTGCATTGTGGCGCCTGTGTCCCCCTGTCTCCCTTTTAAACTGGGGGAGAAGCTGGATGATCCCTTGCAGATGTATTTAGTTGACATATTCACTGTTTCTCTCAACCTATCAGGGCTTCCCGGAATGAGTATTAATTGTGGAAAGGTCAATGGCCTGCCTGTGGGGCTTCAAATAATAGGCAAGGCATTTGATGAAGAAACGCTGTTGCGTGTAGGCCATGCATACGAGAAAATTGTAGGAAGGCCATAAATGGATTACGAGACTATCATCTGTTTTGAAACACATGTGGAACTGAAAACAAAGACAAAACTCTTCTGTAACTGTCTGGTGAAATACGGCGCCCCCCCGAACAGTCAGGTATGCCCGGTATGTACGGGCCAACCAGGGGCGCTCCCTGTCTTGAACAAAAAAGCCGTGGACTATTCGATCCGCGCAGGACTGGCCCTTGATTGTACAATTAACAGGCGATCTCAATTTGCCCGCAAAAACTATTTTTATCCTGATCTACCCAAGGGCTATCAGATCTCACAATATGAAAGACCTTTTTGCGAAGATGGCTATCTGGAAATCACAGGAGATGACGGTCTGCCTTATATTGTCGGGATCAAGCGCATTCACCTGGAAGAAGATGCCGGCAAACTCGTTCATTCATCCAGCACCTTTAAGACATCGGATTACAGTCTTGTGGATTATAACAGGTCAAGCATCCCTCTCCTCGAGATCGTTATGGACCATGAACGAAACCCCTTACGTTCAGTTAACGAAGCTCGTGTCTACCTCGAAAAGCTGAGGCAGATTCTAAGGTACATTGAGATAAGCGATTGTATGCTGGAGAAGGGACAGTTTCGTTGTGATGTCAATGTTTCCATTCGTCCCAGGGGATCTCAGGGATTTGGTAATCGCGTGGAAATAAAAAATATGTCTTCTTTTAAATATATTATGGATGCCCTGCAATACGAGATCAAAAGGCAGTCTGAAGTACTTGAGGCCCATGGCAATATTAACCAGGAAACGAGGCTTTTTGACGAAAAAAAAAGGATAACCCTGGCCATGCGAAGCAAAGAGGATGCGCCTGATTACAGATACTTTCCAGACCCTGATCTGGTGGAAGTCGATATTGATGGGGAATTTATAAAAAATATTCAAAAAAACATGCCTGAAATGCCCGATCAAAGGGTAAATCGTATCATTGAGGCATATGGGATACCCAAAAACGAAGTCCTTATCTTGACAAAAAACAAAAATATTTCCGACTTCTTTGAAAACTGCGCCTCATTTTGCAATGACAGGAAAAGAGCGAGCAGTTGGATCATAAAAGACCTATTTAAACTCCTAAATGATGCTTCAATCCCGGTTGAAAAATGTTTGATCTCACCAAGAGACTTCTCTCTCCTCATTACTTTTCTCTCTGAAGGACATGTTACTGACAAAATAGGCAGGATCGTATTGGAGGAAATGTTTAAGACCGGCGAAGGCCCTGATGCCATCATAGAAAAAAGAGGCCTTAAACCTATTGACGATAGCGATACACTGGAAAAAATCCTGGATGAAGCAATTTCTGAAAATCCTGAGGTCCTGGCCCAGATTAAAATGGGAATGACGAAATCCATTAATTTTCTGATTGGACAGATGATGAAAAAGACTGAAGGAAGGGCCAATCCGAAAAAAGTCAGGGAATTACTTCATAAAAGGTTTCGTAAAGTGGTATAAGCTCAATAAAAAGGGGCTTTGCGCCGCCCTTGGAATAAGGATTTGGGTATTTGTTGAGCAGATACCTAAAGTGCTCTATTCACTCCAGGACATGTATGTTCTTTTTTTTACACATATCCTTAAGAATCCTAGGCCACACAGTGACACTAACCTCTCCAATGTGCGCTTTTTTTAGCAGGTACATGTAGGTACGGGACTGCCCAATGCCGCCGCCAATGCTTAGCGGGATCTCCAAGTTAATAATGGCCTGATGGTACGGCAACTCAAGAAAATCAAGCTGGCCGGTCATCTCCAACTGTTTCCTGAGCGTTTCGGCGTTCACTCTGATGCCCATTGATGTCAGCTCGTGGCGGCGCTTTGTAACCGGGTTCCACACAAGAATATCACCGTTAAGGCCATGCATGGGCATACCGTCTGCTGATATCGTCTCAGTAACCCAGTCGTCATAATCCGCGGCCCTCATTTCATGAGGATAGCCGTCCTTAAGCGTCCAGCCTATTCCATAGATAAAAACCGCCTGGTATTCCTTCAGTATCTCCGTCTCGCGTTGCTTGCGCGGCAGGTCCGGGTATTTATCAAGGATTTCTTCGGCATGGAGGAACGTGAGATCTTCAGGCATGTTTGTGTATCTATCCGTCTTTAGCTGAGGGAACAGTTCCTGGACATGGACCTCAGCGCCCTTAAGGACCTTCCAGATCTTTTTTACGACATCCGTCAAAAAATCAAGATTACGCTGATCCGCCGTGATCACACGCTCCCAGTCCCACTGGTCCACATAGGCACTATGATCGTGATCGAGGAAGTAGTCCTTGCGCACAGCTTTCATGTCTGTGCACAGGCCCTCTCCCGCCCCCATGCCAAATTGCTTGAGCGCAACACGCTTCCATTTGGTTGCGGCCTGCACTACTTGGGCATCGACAGGATTTTTGTTGTAGTCATTTGAAATATGAAACTGGATCGGAGTACGAGATCCATCACGGTCCAGGAAATCATTTACACCACTTTCGACGTCTACAACCAGGGGAACCTGAACCATCATCAGGTTGAGTTCCTTGCACAAATTTTCCTCAATGTAATTTTTTATTGCAAAAATAGCCTTCTGCGTATCCTTTGCGGTTAATATGGAACTGTAATCCTGTGGCAGGATTTTTTCCAACTCGTCATAGTCGCCGATGCCGGGACCAGCCAGGTCTGCCTTTTTGTCTACCATTATCTTCAATCCTCCTATTGGGGCTCATTACGAACTCTTATTATACTTCCAACTCTGCCGATCCATCCTTTTTACAAAATCTACAAGGTAGTCCACCAGGACCTTCTTCATCTTTTTACCCTTCTCCTTTGTCCCCTTTTCAGGGGCCCCGCTTGCCCCGTAATCGGTGAGTTCCTGAAAGTTCCACATTAGCTTCACATGGGGATCCATCTCCGGTATCATTCCTTTGGCCTGGCTCATATCCACAAGATCTGGAACAATGGCCAGGGCAATTGATGTCTCTCCCTCTCCTCCATGACCTAACCCCTCCCATACCTCGAACGTGTCTGAAGGAAGGAGGCTTCCTGCAGTCACCCACCACGCATCCAGGACAGCCAGCCCTATATCCGGGAATTCCAACTTAATATCCCTGGTTGCGGCTTCAATACACGGAATATTTCCGTCATGGCCATTAATCACCAGCACCTTCCGTATTCCCCAGTATACCAAGGACTGGACAACTTCCTTTATGACACGTGTAAGGGTATCGTTTGAGAGAGTAATGCACATGGGCTTGTGACGGTAGTGCATACTCATACCATACCACAAAGGAGGTGCTACCATGGTATTCTCCAGTCTTTGGGCTACCTCTACGGCAATATCATAAGAGACGAATGTATCTGTTCCAAAAGGAAGGTGCCCCCCGTGGCATTCGCAGGAACCAATGGCCAGGAGTGCCTTGTCAAATCCTGCTTTTTGAAAACTTTCCTGATTGTATTCCTCAAGTTTGACATGCTTCATAATATCCCCCCATTTTTATAAATCTGTATTGGGCAGCCTCCATCTTGACATTGGAAGCCGCCCACATATCCAATTTCCCGGAAAATTTTACTTCTTAGGAAGCCATGTTTCCAGGAGTTTATACTTGCCGTTCTTCACACCAATTACTGCCACTGCCTTCAATGGCACCCCACTGGGTCGGGTATATGAAATCTCGCCAGTGACAGCCTTATAGCCTTTTGTCGCAGCCAGGGCCTTTCGAAGGGCTGTTTTTT
>Ga0209013_10003955_pt1 | contig 13070 bp, 13 predicted proteins | sample Cruoilmetagenom2_FD_187291 | JGI IMG/M metagenome (GOLD analysis project Ga0209013, IMG submission 187291) | Oil polluted marine microbial communities from Coal Oil Point, Santa Barbara, California, USA - Sample 2 (SPAdes) (version 2) | ecosystem: Environmental > Aquatic > Marine > Oil seeps ... | reverse complement strand
TTTGCTAAAGACTCGTGAATATGAGATGATTTGAATATGCATGGATCCACGAATAAAACCATATGTATGTGAAATACTATATGGATAAACAAATCATATAAGTTTTGTGTAAATGCAAGTTGTATTGGGTAGTGAATACTAGAAAGAATACGTGATATTAATAGGAGGAATTTGAAATGGAAGAAAAAATGGGTAGTATTGAAGTAGGAGAAATCCTAACGGTATTAGATGAAGAAGATCGCGAACAAGAGATCGAAGTAATCGGGCTTTTAACAATTGAAGAAAAAGAATATGCAGCAGTTGCATTTGCGGAGGATACGCAAGAAGAAACCGACGAAGACATGGATGTATTCTTTTTCCAAGTAGTTGAAGGTGAGGACTTAGCGGAAATCGAAACAGATGAAGAATTTGAAAAAGTATCTGCAGCATTTCTTGAAGCAGAAGAAGCAGTAGAAGACGAAGAATAGAAAAACTAGAAAAGAGAGGATAATCTCCTCTTTTTTTCAATTACTAGTAGGATAGCTTTGGTAGGAGGTAAATGGAATGTTACAAAATGAAGGTAAACTAGATATTGGCAGTACATTTAAAGTATTAGATGAAAATAACCAAGAACAAGAAATGAAAGTTGTAGGATATTTGACTGTAGAACAGATGGAATATGTTGCAGTCATTTTCCTAGAGGATATACAAGAAGATTCTGAAGAAGATATAGGTATTTTCTTTTTCCGGTTAGATGAAGACAAAAACTTTGTCATGATGGAAAGCGACGAAGAGTTCGAAAATGTATCGGCAGCATATATCAAGCTAGAGAAAAATAACTTTGCTAAAAAGAAAAAAAGATAAATACTTGTAACTTTAAAGCATGATACCTAACACAATAGGTATCATGTTTTTTATATACATCTTCAGGCGGAGATACAACCGTACCTAGGGGCTAATTTTAATATAGCTATAATAAGATAAAATGAATAATAATAGTAAAAGATAAGGGGGTAGAACTAGTGGATACGTATAGATGGAAAGTTGAAGAGGAACTATTTCTTTGGAAAAGGAAGATGACGAAACGAAAGGGATTAATAGGTCGTACGTCTAAGAATGTACAAACAAAGGTTAACGGACTTATTCCTGAAAAGGTCCATCAAGTGATAACGGAAAGTATTAAGAATATGGTAAAGGTGACGCTTGTTGGGTCAAATATAAAAATGAAAAAAAGGCTGCCACTGGAACTTAACCTTCAGGAGCGAGATGAACTTTTACAGGAAAAACTTACTACGTTCCGAAAAACTGCTGTAGTAGAAGGAGCAGGGACAGGAGCAGGAGGTATACTCCTTGGACTCGCTGACTTCCCGCTACTATTATCAATTAAGATGAAGTTTCTCTTTGAAGCAGCGACGGTTTATGGATTCGACACGGATGAATACGAGGAAAGGTTATATATATTGCATATATTCCTTTTAGCTTTTTCTAGTGAGGAAAAAAGAAAAGAAACGCTAGAAATTATGGAGCACTGGGAGCAACAAAAGAGCTTAATTGGCGAGATGGATTGGCGAGATTTCCAACAGGAATATCGGGATTATATTGATCTAGTGAAAATGCTCCAATTACTACCTGGAATAGGAGCGATGGTAGGAGCTGTTGCTAACTATAATTTGCTCGATCAACTTGGTGAAACAGCGATGAATTCATACCGACTTCGTTTATTGTCAAAAAATGGTCTTGAAATAACAAAGGGCATTGACTTTAATAATTAGATTCCATACCAAATTATTGGTATTTTCTCTATCTTGCAATCATAGACTTCAAAGACTGCAAAAGAAGGAGAGATTTTTTTATGAGTTTTAAATATGTTGGTATCATACTAGGCGCTTCTGCACTATCAATCGGACTTTTTTCAGCGAACGTCCATGCAACTACTACACTGAAAGAACAACCCCCTGTACAAATTCAAGCAGCATCAACAGACAATGTTTTTACAAAAGAGGATTTGATCAAAAAGTTTCGAGGTCTATTTCCAAAGCAATTCGATTTCTTGAAGAGTTCCGATTTCCAGATGAACGGTGGTTATTATTTTCCTGGTGACGAGACAATGCGTTATGATCTATACTTCACAAAAACAATCGATGGAAAACAGTTATATGGTAATGTTTCGTTTGTAGGTAAAGATTTACAAATAGAAAACTTCTCTTATCAACCTGCAACTGTAACAGAAGCGCTTTTTCCAGCTAAAGTTTCTAAAGTGGAAGCGCAAAAGATAGCCGGAGATTTTATGAAAAAATATCTAGATGGCGGAGAATATCAATTAGAGACGGATTCTTATGGCTATTATCCAAATCAGATATTAACGGAACCAATACGATATTCATTTTCCTACACTCGTTTGAAAAACAAAGTTTCTGTTACTGACCAACGAATTGAAGTTTCCGTTCTAGGAAACGGTGAAATTGTTGGCTTTTATAGAAATCCAGAAACTAACAAAGCATCCACTTTTGATGACGTAAAAAAAGTAAAAGCGAAAGATGGCGTATTAAAGAAGGTAAAAGAAAATATATATGTGGAAAAGCAATATCAAGTAGAAACAGATTACCAAACTGGTGAACGACATGTACGACTAGTATATCAACCGTCACCAAATTTACTTGGTGTTCATGCTTCTTCTGGAAAATACTTAACTTCCAAAGGATACTCAGTAGATTTCCCTAAAAAATCTACGATTTCGCTGCTTTCTTCCAAGCAGCTCCCAGCCAACTATAAGAATGGGATCACTATAGAAGAAGCAAAGAAAATGTCCGAGAAATTACTGAAAATAGATTTGAAAAATGTTAAGTTGAACATCGACTCTATCAGAGAAATGACTAATTATAACGGACAGGAAGTTATTAGTGTTCAGTATATGTATAATTTTCCAAATGGCGGTACTGGAGCAAGTATAGAGATAGACAAACAAACAGGTGAAGTAATCCAGTATTATAATATGAAGAGTGAGATTTTAGCGCAGATGGGTGAGAAGCCAAGTGAAGCGAAGCCTCTTTCCGAAAAACAAGCGCTTGAAAAAGCAGTGGAACATATGAAAAAGTGGATTCCATCTTACCTTCATAACTATGCAAAACCTACAGAAGTAGCATATATGGATGAAATGCAGGGTAGCTTTATGTTTAATTTCCCGAGAGTTGTAAATGGAGTTGTGGTTTCGGGTGATTCTATTAATGTCGGAGTGGCGAAGGATGGTTCACTAAATAATCTTTATGTTAATTATCAAGAGGTGAAGAGTTGGCCATCACCAGAAAAAGCAATATCAGAAAAAGAAGCGAAGGAAATAATAACTAAGGCATTGAGTTTAAGACTTAACTATATGAAATCCAATCAAAAAGAGGGAAATAACCACTATGACCTAGTTTACTCTCAATTATTTAATGAGAAATCTTTTAGTACTTTAGATGCTTTAACAGGTGAGTGGCAAGTGCTTAATGGAGAGAACAATACAACTGTTATTTCCCATCCTTGGGCGCAAGAGGAACTAAATTATTTTATAAATGCAAAAATCCTTGATGTCAAAGATCCAAAACAGTTTGACGGAGATGCTGCTATTTCCAAGGGAGAAGCGCTAAAAGTAATGATGAAATCACTTACTTATATGTATGATGGCTATTATTATCCTGAGCAGGACAATCAGAAACAATCATTTGACAATATCGATCCTAAGCATCCACTATACCAGTCGGTCGAGCGTGCTGTGGATATGGGAATCCTAAAAGCCGATACAAAGAGTTTTGCAATAGATGAGCCGGTAAGTAAAGAACAGCTAGCAGTTTGGTATATTCGTGCATTAGGTCTCGAACAGGCTGCCAAAAATTCGACTATTTATAAACTTCCTTTTACAGATGCTGATAAAGTACAAAAGGAATTATTAGGTTATGTCGCACTCGCTAATTCATTAGAATTATTGGAGGCGGAAAAAGGAGTATTCAATCCTAAAAAAGAAGTAACCTATGCAGAACTAGTAGTTTCAACAATTCACCTTGCTCACAAGATTTCAGAAAAAGGAAGAACTTTTCTTTATTGATATTTAAGCAATTTAAACAGCTTTCAATTATTTAAATTTACGTTGCTTTTTGGATCTCTGGATGATATTATCGGATTATAAATACGCATATTGGTCACATGTTACTGAAATTTTCAGGCATGGTGGTAAACTGTGAGGGAATAATACTATTATTCTTTTCCATTACCCCATGCCTTTTTATGTTCTTTTAGGTCTCATGGAGCAATATATTTTAATAAGACAATTTCCATAATATCTTTATACAAAGGAGTTCTACTAATGTTTGCTAAATTCATGAAAAAAAATAAAGTACAAGTATTCTCACCACTATCTGGTCAAGTGATTCCCCTAGAACAAGTTCCAGATCCAGTTTTCAGTCAAAAAATGATGGGTGAGGGAGTAGCAATTATGCCAACAGGAGGAGATGTAGTAGCACCGATTGATGGGACAGTTGTATTAATCTCTAAAACAAAGCATGCGATCGGTATTCGTACAAAGGACGATACCGAAGTGCTAATTCACGTTGGTTTGGAAACAGTCACGCTAAAGGGTGAAGGGTTTACTGTATTTGTAAATGAAGGTGATGTAGTTTCTACAGGACAAAAACTAATGACAGTGGATTGGGATTTTATCAAAGATAAAGTGCCAAGCATTATTACACCAGTAGTAATTACGAATAGTGCAGAAAGAACTGTAGAATATACTGATGCGTCAGCAAGTGTAGCGGGTGACACATTGGTAATGTCTGTTTCTTCGAAGTAATTCAGGTTGGATAGTATGTGAAGGAGGCTGACTTTCCATTAAAATCACAAAGATACTTAATAATAACGCTGTGATTGTTCTACATGATGGACGCGAGAAAATAGCTATTGGCTCGGGTATAGCTTTTCAAAAGAAACGGAATGACATTATCATTGGGTCCAAAATTGAAAAGATTTTTGTTATGCAAGAAAATGATAAGCTAGTGCAGCTATTAAGTCGAATTCCAGAAGAACATTTTACTATTTCAGAAGAAATAATTACCTACGCCGAAGCGTATTTAAATACAAGATTAAATGAGCATATTCATATTGCTTTGACAGACCATATCTCTTTTGCTATTGAAAGAGCAAAGGATGGCATTAATTTAAACAATAGACTGCTTCATGAGATTCGAGTTCTATATAGAGCAGAGTTTGAAATAGGTCTTTGGGCAATTCAGCATATAAATAAAACGTGTCAGGTAGAAATGCCTGTAGATGAAGCGGCTTACATAGCGCTTCATATTCACACGATGAAAATTCAAGGGGGGGATTTACATCAGACAATAAGACAAACCAATTTAATAAAGGGCATGGTTTTATCGATTAAAAAGTACTTGAATATTGAAATTGAGGAAGACGATATTTCCTATCATCGGTTAATCACCCATTTACGCTTTGCATTAACACGGTTAAATCAATCTGAGCTTCATATGATGGATGAAGAAATGTTAGTGATGATTCAAAAGAAATTCCCGGTTGGTTATAGTTGCGCAAGCCAAATAGCAAAAGAGCTTAAGGCGGACCATGGAATTGAGTTTCCCGAAGAAGAGTTAGGTTATATTGCACTGCATATTGAACGGTTAAGAAAGCAAGTTTCATAATTCGGCATTATTTTATACTATTATATTTTTATTAAAAATCAGTTAAAAGGAGATGAATAAATTATGATGAAGTTTTTACAAAATTTGGGGCGTTCGTTAATGCTTCCAGTAGCTGTTTTACCCGCAGCTGCAATATTAATGGGGATTGGATACTGGATTGACTCGGATGGTTGGGGATCAGGAAATGTATTTGCAGCCTTCATGATAAAAGCTGGTAGCTCGATTATTGATAATATTCCTATTCTGTTTGCAGTAGGAGTAGCGATAGGGATGTCCAAGGCAAAAGATGGGGCAGCCGCTTTAAGTGGATTAGTAGCTTTCTTAGTTGTAACTACGATGCTTTCAAGTGGGACTGTTGGTTTATTACAAGGAATCGATGTAGAGAGTGTTGATCCTGCATTTGGAAAGATTAATAATGCATTTATAGGTATTCTTTCTGGTATTGTTGCTGCAACAATGTATAATCGCTTCAGTCACGTGAAATTACCTGATTTCTTAGCATTCTTTAGTGGAAAACGTTTAGTACCTATTATGTCCGCTGTTGCAATGTTAGTTGCTTCTGCAGCACTATTTTATATTTGGCCAATCGTTTTTGGTGGACTAGTTAACTTTGGTGAAGCAATTAGTAGTCTAGGAGCAGTAGGCGCTGGGCTTTATGGCTTCTTTAACAGACTATTAATACCAACAGGATTGCATCACGCATTAAATGCAGTGTTTTGGTTTGACACTGTTGGTATAAATGATATCAATAAGTTTTGGAGCAGTGAAGGCGTTAAGGGTGTAACTGGTATGTACCAAGCCGGATTCTTCCCGATTATGATGTTCGGATTACCAGCAGCAGCTCTTGCAATGTATCACACGGCTAAAACAAAAAGAAAAAAACAAGCAGCTTCTCTTATGCTTGCAGCTGGTTTTGCGTCATTCTTCACAGGTGTAACTGAGCCACTTGAATTTTCATTCATGTTCTTAGCTCCAGCACTTTATGTAGTTCATGCAGCTTTAACAGGTTTATCTTTATTCATCGCAGCATCCTTTAACTGGACAGCAGGCTTTGGATTTAGTGCAGGGTTAGTCGATTATCTTTTAAGTCTTCGAATTCCAATCGCTAATTTCCCGCTTATGCTATTGCTACAAGGGCTAGTATTTGCAGTTATTTACTATTTCTTATTCCGTTTCTTAATCTTGAAGTTTAACTTAAAAACTCCAGGTAGAGAAGACGATACAGATGAAAGTGAAGAAACTGTTGTAGTTTCATCTGATGATAAGTTTTCAAATATGGCAGCTAGAATCTATGATGGGCTAGGTGGGGATGCCAATGTTGCATCTGTAGAACACTGTACAACTCGTTTACGTGTAGAAGTATTAGATATGGATAAAGTCGATCAAAAGAAAATTAAAGATACTGGTGTTCCAGGTATTAATATAGTAGGTCCGAAAAATATTCAAGTTATTGTTGGAACAAGCGTACAATTTGTTGCAGACGAAATTGAGAAAATACGTAAATAGTAGATAATTGAAAAGCTGTTTAATTTGGGTGTCCATATTAAACGGCTTTTTCTTTATGGTGATGCAGATTCTATTTATCATTTTGGGATTATTAATCTATACTGTTATTAAGCAAACTGCGGAGGTGTAGTAATGAGTAAAACAATTCTAATATCGAACGTGACTATTGTAAATTATGATCGTGAAATTACAGGGGATCTATTTATCCGAGATGGTAAGGTAGAGAAAATTGGACAAGCTTTACAAGTGGAGGCAGATATCTTTTTAGATGGAACTGCAAAGAATTGGATAGTTATGCCAGGTTTTATCGATATGCATATTCATGGGTCAGCTGGTTTTGACATGATGGATGCTACAGAAGAAGCGCTTAGAGGAATGTCTCGTTCATTAGTAAAAGAAGGTACGACTAGCTATTTGCCAACTACTATCACTCAACGGGTGGATGCGATTGAAGCAGCGCTTGAAAATGTAAATGGCTTTGTAAATAATGCAGATGAAGCAGAGGTTTTAGGGATTCATGTAGAGGGACCATATATTTCTACAAAATGGGCTGGAGCACAGCCAATTGAACATATTAGCGAGCCCTCTATTGAACAGTTTCTAAAGTGGCAACAACTTAGTGGAAATCGCATTAAACAAGTGACCGTTGCTCCCGAAATAGTGGGTGGTTTTGAATTTGTACAAGCCATGAGTGAGGAAGGCATTATCTCTTCAATCGGACATTCAGATGCTAGTTCAGATGAAGTTGAAAAGGCAGTACAATTAGGAGCTAAGCAAGCTACCCATTTATATAACCAAATGCGTCCATTCCATCATCGTGATACAGGTGTAGTCGGATCAGTTCTGCTAGACGATCATATGAAAGTGGAAATCATTGTTGATTATATACATAGTCATATGAAGGCAGTGAATTTAGCATACCGTTTGAAGGGTGCTGAAGGAATTATTTTAATAACAGATGCTATGCGTGCTAAAGGATTAGAGTATGGGGAATACGATCTTGGTGGACAGACTGTTTATGTCACAGAAAAAGGTGCACATCTGTCTAGTGGCGCATTAGCGGGAAGTATACTGACAATGGACCAGGCTGTTCGTAATATGAAGCAAACGACGGGTTGTTCCTTGCAAGAACTGGTATCGATGTCCTCTACTAATGCAGCGAAACAATTGAAATTATCCCATAAAGGATATATTGATGAAGGCTTTGACGCAGATTTGGTTATATTGGATTTGGAATTGAATGTACAAAAAACAATCTGTCGAGGAAATATAGTATTTGAAAGTTAATGAAAATAGAGGTGATCAAATGCAGTCCTATTGGAAGGAAATAAATAGTTTACTGGAGCAGGTTGCAGAACTGGAAAAAGAAAATATAGATAATACTTCTAAGCTAATTGGTGACCGTATTAAAAAGGGGGGAATAGTGCAATTATTTGGTTGTGGACATTCCCATCTTTTAGCTCAGGAAGCATATTACCGTGCAGGAGGGTTAGTACCTGTTGCTCCGATTACCATAGAGCCTTTAATGTTACACAAAGGTGCGTTGACTTCTTCACAGAACGAGAAAGATCCTACGTTCATCGAGCGTAATAATGACAACATAAGCTTTCAACCGAATGATATTCTAATTGTTATTTCTACTTCTGGTCGCAATCCAGCTCCAATAGATATGGCTTTCTTAGGGAAAAAGGCGGGTATTTTAGTTATCTCTCTTCAGTCTTTAAATTATAAGGACCAAGAAGGTCGACACGCGAGCGGGAAGCGCCTAGAAGATGTAGTGGATATCGTTTTAAATACACATATACCTGTTGGCGATGGACTTCTGAGTAACAAGGGATTGCAATATGGTCCATCTTCTACGGTTGTTGGGGCTGCTCTTCTTAATGCACTTATCTCGCAAATTATCGAGGAGATAAGTAAGGAATCTGATCAACTACCAGTGTTTAAAAGTGCAAATCTCTCAGATAGCCAATCGCATAATGAAGAGATGATGGAAAAGTATAAAAATCGAATAGATTTTAACTAAAGTATTATTAGTGCTTGTTTGCTCTCGATTTGCATCAAATGACCAAATTGAATATAATGATAATTTTACTAACGTAAAAATTTAGCAATTAGTGAGTATGCGCAATTCAGAAAAAGGTGGTTTTCAGTATGGCATTAGATTTAGAAGTATGGGAAGACAATGATGCTCTATATAGTCGGGCACAAGAAATATTTTCAACACAGATAAAGAATGGTGCAACTACATTTGGATTAGCAACGGGCGGGACGATGATTCCACTTTATGAAAAGCTGCGAAGTAGTGCGTTGGATTTCTCTCACTGTAATAGTGTAAATCTAGACGAGTATGTGGGAGTTCCTCAAGGACATCCAGCAAGCTACCATACGTTTATGCAACAACATCTCTTTGAGGCAAAACCATTTAAAGCTACATATATTCCAAATGGAGTAGCTGAAGATGTACATGCAGAAGCATTAAAATATGAAAACGTGTTAAAATCACTAACTGTCGATATGCAATTATTAGGTGTCGGAGTGAATGGGCATATAGGTTTCAATGAACCAGGTACATCCTTTCAAAGTGAAACAGATGTGGTTGAGCTAACAGCTTCCACTAGATCTGCAAATGCTAGATTTTTTGACTCGCTTGATGAGGTTCCAAAGCAAGCGATTACGATGGGCATTGCTTCAATAATGAGAGCAAAATGCATTCTTCTAATTGCAGTAGGAGAAGAGAAAAGAACTGCAATTGAAGCGTTATTAAAAGGAGATGTAACGGAGGATATTCCGGTTACACGGCTTTGTAATCATCCCAATGTTATTGTGTTAACTGATTTGCAAATTAATAACGACTAAAAATAGCATAGTTACAAGGAGCGTTCGAAGAGTCCATTTTCGAACGCTTTTTTGTATGTATGAAGAAGCAGTGTTTATTGTAAATACATAATGAGAAATAGAAAGAAGGAATTTTCGGATAATTGCAGAAGTAGGTATAGATGAGTTTGTTTATAAGGAGGGAATTACTATGGAACGAAATACTTCACTAGACTATGCCCAAAAATTAGATGAGCAAGATACTTTAAGGATGTATCGACACGAATTCTATGTCCAACCAAATACCATTTATATGGATGGAAATTCCCTTGGGTTACTCTCTAAGCGAGCAGAAAATTCAGTATTAACCCTACTAGATTCTTGGAAAGAATATGGAATAGATGGCTGGACAAAAGGGCAGTATCCTTGGTTTTATTTCCCTGAGTTATTAAGTGAGATGTGTGCTCCACTAGTAGGAGCCTCAAAGGATGAAGTAATTATAACGGGCTCTACAACGGCAAACTTGCATCAGTTGGTTGCTAGTTTTTATCGACCCGAGGGAAAGCGTACGAAAATAGTTGTGGATGAACTAAATTTCCCATCTGATATATATGCTATTAGTAGTCAGCTGTCCTTGCATGGATTGGATACTAAAGACCATATGATAATGGTGAAAAGTCGAGATGGCTATACGTTAGAGGAAGAAGATATTATTAATGCGTTGACCGATGATGTGGCTCTAATAGTACTACCTAGTGTGCTATATCGAAGTGGTCAAGTATTAGACATCCAATTGCTCACGGAAGCGGCGCATAAGCGCAATATTATTATTGGTTTTGATTTGTGTCATTCAATAGGATCTGTACCACATGAGTTAGATAAATGGGATGTAGATTTTGCTTTTTGGTGTAACTACAAGCATCTGAATGGTGGACCTGGTGCAACAGGTGGCTTATATGTGAACCGTAAGCATTTCGGAAGAAAGCCTGGATTAGCAGGGTGGTTTGGGTCAGATAAAGAGAAGCAATTTGATATGTCTACCCAAATGGTACCAGCAGCTGATGCTGGTGCGTATCAGATCGGGACTCCTCATATACTAAGCAGTGCACCATTATTAGGTTCGCTAGAGATGTTCCAAGAGGTTGGAATGGAAGCAATTCGTGAAAAATCATTAAGACTTACCGATTATATGATGATGTTAATTGATTTGGAGTTGGGTGAGTATAATTTTGTCATTTCTAATCCGCGTGAATCAGAAAAGCGTGGAGGTCATATCTTTTTAGTGCATGAAGAGGCGGCACGTATATGTAAAGCGTTAAAAGAGCATCAAGTCATTCCCGATTTTCGTTCACCTAATGGTATTCGCCTGGCACCAGTTGCATTGTATAACTCGTTTGAAGACGTTTGGAATACTGTGCAGATTTTAAAAAGGATTATGGAGGAAGAGCTGTATAGAAAATATGAAAACAAACGTGATGTCGTTGCTTAATAAGGAGGGATGATATGCAAGATGAAAAGAAGGAAAGTGGCATTCATACAGATTTTAGCAATGATATGACGTATGGAGAATATTTGCAACTGGATAATTTATTGTCTAGTCAGAACAGATTATCTGGACATCATGATGAAATGCTGTTCATCATTATCCATCAAGTTAGTGAACTTTGGATGAAGCTTATCCTACATGAATTGACTAGTGCCATTCATGCTATTCAGGCTGATAAGATGCAATCTGCCTTTAAAATGCTAGCAAGAGTGACGAAAATTCAAACACAAATTATTCAAGCTTGGGATGTTCTTTCTACATTAACACCGGCAGAGTATCTAGAGTTTCGAGATAAGTTAGGTAAGGCTTCTGGATTTCAATCTTTTCAATACCGACAAATCGAATTTGCTCTTGGCCATAAGTCCAAACATATATTAAAGATTTACGAGCAGGATGAAGAATTGCATAGAGAATTAGAAACTGCTTTTCTTGCACCGAGTATTTATGATGTTTCGATTCAAGCATTAGCTAGAGCGGGGTTTCCGATAGCTCCTTCATTATTGAATCGAGATTATTCCATTTCGTATGTGGGAGATGAATCAGTAGCCAATGCATGGAAGGAAGTTTATCAAAACGTCGATCAACACTGGAATTTATATCAACTAGCAGAAAAGCTAGTAGACGTGGAAGACTGGCTTCAACAGTGGCGCTTTCGTCATATGAAAACGGTTGAAAGAATAATAGGATTTAAGAAAGGCACTGGGGGATCTTCCGGTGTGAATTATTTACGACATGTTTTAGATCATCGTTTTTTCCCGGAACTTTGGGATTTACGCACTAATTTATAGGGGGTCACGGATATGAATAAGGAATGGATCGATATTACACAAACTATCTCTACTAGAATAGCTACATGGCCAGGAGATACACTCTTTGAATATGAACTAACCGCTACAAAGGATGATGGTGGTGCTGCAAATGTTGGGACGATTACAGCAAGTTTGCATACTGGAACACATGCAGATGCCCCATTTCACTATGTAAGTGAAGGGAAAACGTTAGATATGCTAGACGTTAATATGTATATTGGTCGTGCCAAAGTGGTGAGTGTCGTTGGGGCTACGGAAATTGGTAGGGAGGAGTTAGAAGGGTTTGATCTAACAGGTGTAGAACGTTTGCTTTTAAAAACGACGAATACTGCATCTCCTGAAAAATTTCCAGACAGGATTAATACGTTGAAGGAAAATATTGGCCCTTTTTTAAAGGAAAAGGGTATCTATCTCATTGGCACCGACCAACCTTCCGTGGACGGTATCGAAAGTAAGGAACTATTAGCTCACCATTCGCTGTTTAACAACGATGTATTTATAATTGAAAATCTTTTGCTCGAAAAGGTAGAACCAGGTGATTATGATTTAATCGCTCTGCCCTTGAAAATTGAAGGGGCAGATGGAAGTCCCATACGAGCTGTGTTAAGAAAAGTATAATACCAAGGGTAGATATAGCACTTAGAAATGCTAGTCTATCCATTTTTTCTTTTGGTTCTATTAAGGAGGAGCTTGAATGAAAAGATTTTTATTTATTTTCCTTTCAACGGT
>Ga0209013_10003954_pt1 | contig 13071 bp, 13 predicted proteins | sample Cruoilmetagenom2_FD_187291 | JGI IMG/M metagenome (GOLD analysis project Ga0209013, IMG submission 187291) | Oil polluted marine microbial communities from Coal Oil Point, Santa Barbara, California, USA - Sample 2 (SPAdes) (version 2) | ecosystem: Environmental > Aquatic > Marine > Oil seeps ... | reverse complement strand
TTTGTCATCGCCTTCGGTGACAGAGAGCAGGGTGATGTTACGGTGTTGCCCCAGATCAAAACTGGCCGGGCAGACGAGGTTGCCAACATTCTCGATAAACAGGATATCAATGCCTTTGAGATCCATATGATGCAGCGCATCATGAACCATGTGGGCATCAAGGTGACAGGCACTGCCGGTCGTTATCTGTAGTGCAGGAACCCCCTTGTCACGGATGCGCTGGGCATCATTTTCGGTTTCCAGGTCGCCTTCAATAACGGCGATGGAGAATTCGTCACCGAGGGCATCGATGGTGGCTTCCAGCAAGGCCGTCTTGCCGGCACCGGGAGAGGACATCAGGTTAATGGCGAGTATAGATTGCTGATCAAAGTGCTGACGGTTGTGTGCTGCCTGATGATCATTCTCGGTCAACAGGTTTTTCAGCACGGTGATGGCAGACTTGCCATCTTCGGTGCGGGCCAGTTTGCCGTTATCCGTTACCAGGTGTGCATTGCCGTGTGTCACATTACAGCCGCAGGTATCACACATATCGGTCTCCGTTCTCTTTTAAGTATCAAATTCCACTCTGGTCAGTATCATTTCATCGCCACTGACCAGTTCAGTATGGTAATTACCACATTCGCCACAGAGCAATCTGTTGGCACTGGCCTCCGATTCTACTCCGCATATCTTGCACCTTACTCGTACTGCCATAGGTTCTATGAAAAGTTCAGCACTCTCCGCCACGGTCCCGGCTGCCGCCAGCGGATAGGCATGCTCCAGCAGCGGTATCTCTGCTCCGGATAACGGCCCAACTTTAAGCCAGATGGTCCTGACGGCTACCGCCTGATTATCTCTTGCGAGATCTTCCACCTGGCCGATCAGCGCCTGGCATATGGACAGTTCATGCATGCTCTAGCGCGAGCATCTCGTCGTAGATCTCCCATGCCGAACGGGCCTCCTGTTCCGTCATTTTCTGGATCGCGTAACCGATATGTACCATGACAAAATCACCCACAGCAATTTCATCCTCCTGTAGCATGAACAGATTAACGTCCCGCTCGACACCTTTTGCTTCGCAGCGGGCAAGGAAACGGTCGATAGATTTTATTTGCATTGGAATGCCAAGACACATAGGCTAGGTCCTGTAAGTAATATATGAATGACTATAGCATCTGATTAATGACAAAAATATTGATTTAAATCAAAAACAGAAAATCTGAATATAGGCATACTGATCGTATGAAAACGCTGGTGCTGGCTATTGGCAATACACTGCTCACAGATGAAGGGGCGGGTATCCATGCGCTTCAGGCACTGCAGGAACAGCATCCTGAACCAGCGGGTGTCACCTATATGGATGGCGGAACGCTGAGTTTTACACTTGCCGGTGCAGTAGAAGATGCTGACAACCTGATTGTTCTGGATGCCACCCAGCTGAAATCCGAACCGGGCACGGTCGATTGTCTGATTAATGAAGAAATGGACAGCTTTCTTGGTAGTTGCAAACGCAGCGTTCATGAAATAGGCCTGCTTGACCTGCTTGATATATCCCGACTGACCGATAATTTGCCAAAAAGGCGTGCGCTGGTGGCCATTCAACCTGATGTGATCGACTGGGGCGAACATCCAACGGAACAGGTGGCGGCCGCTATTCCTGTTGTTGTCGACAAAGTGCTTGGTTTGATGAAGGAATGGTCTGAAGCACCCGGAGCCAGCGAGGGACGAGCGCAATGAACGGAAAATCGTCCTGTAGCGAAGAAACGGCTTGCTCTGATGAACTTTATACCGGCAACGTTACCCCTATCCTGAATGAAATCAGGCATGCCCTGAAAAAACTGCTGGAAGAGGGTGAATCCACAATCATTGATCTGCGTGCCCTGCCTATGGGGCCAGGTGAAGAGCAGCAGCTTGAATCCCTGCTGGGCATCGGTGAAGTGACAGCAAACATCGATGCCATGGGGCCATCCACAGTCAACGAAACTTTGTTTGCAGGTGTCTGGCTGATTACACACCGCAATACCGAAGACGCAATTCTGGGTAAATTTATCGAGATTACCCGTTATCCATCCATACTTGAATCACAGACAGTAGACATGCACAGTGCCCTGAAAGCACTGCCTGATCTACTGACTGAGAACGGCTAAGACAAGGGGACTCAAATGGCTGACGACAGAACACTGGCAGATATACTCAGGTCACAGGGCATTTCACGGCGTGGGTTTCTAAAATTCTGCGCGACAACTGCCTCGATGATGGCCCTGTCACCGGCAATGGTACCGAAGATTGCAGAGGCGCTGGAGAATGCGAAACGTCCTTCTGTCATCTGGCTGTCATTTCAGGAATGTACGGGATGTACCGAGTCATTGACTCGCTCGCATGCGCCAACCATAGAAAAACTTATTTTTGATGTCATCTCGCTCGATCATCACCACACCCTGATGGCTGCATCAGGACACGCAGTAGATGAAGCCATGCAGGAGGCAATGAAAGAAAACTATGGTAAATATTTGCTGATTGTTGACGGTTCTATACCTGTTGGCAATCCGGCTTATTCAACTATCGGCGGGGTGAGTAATCTGGAAATGCTTAAAGATGCAGCGAAGGGCGCAGCGGCCATCGTCTCTGTCGGTACCTGCGCAGCCTTTGGTGGACTACCTTATGCTAAACCCAATCCAACAGGTGCGGTTCCAGTTACTGAAATTATAAAGGATAAACCGATTATAAATGTTCCGGGCTGTCCACCGATTCCGGTTGTTATCACCGGTGTACTGGCTCAGTTCCTGACCTTTGGTAAGCTGCCGGAAATGGATGAGCTGGGTCGCCCGATGGCATTTTTTGGCAAAAATATCCATGATCGCTGTTACCGCCGCCCATTCTATGAACGCGGGGAGTTTGCCGAGACCTTTGATGATGAGGGCGCGAAGAAAGGCTGGTGTCTGTTCAAGCTTGGTTGCAAGGGGCCTGTCACTTATAACGCCTGTGCCACGACAAAATGGAATGAAGGAACCAGCTGGCCGGTAGAATCAGGCCATGGTTGTCTGGGCTGTTCACAGCCGAACTTCTGGGATATGGGCGGTTTTTACAATGCCCTTTCAACACCAACAATTGACATCGCTAAAACGGCTGCTGTAGGGCTTGCCGCAGGTGCGGCCATTGGTGTCGCTGCAGGAGCATTGAACCGCAGTAAAAAAGCCAAAGCGGCCAGGGAACATGAAACGGTCACGGTCAATGATCTGGAGAAAGGAGCAAAATCATGAATTCTATGGATTTCCTGCTTTGGGTAAGAGGCCCTGGACTGGCTATTGCCTCGATCATCTTCGTCTTTGGCATGACGTTGAGAATGTTCGAGATTTTCATGCTGGGTCGCAAGAAAAATCTGGCTGAACTACGCAGCTCCGGGGTCAAGGAAGGATTTCGTACCATAATCACGCGCTCTGGAGGCGTCGACACCTACACTACGAAACGTACCATGTTCACGCATATTTCCGGCTGGGTGTTCCATCTTGGTATGTTTACCGCTATTTTCCTGCTGGCACCGCATATTGAGCTATTTAAATCTTTTCTCGGTTTTGGCTGGCCGGCTCTACCAACAGCGATTGTTGACCTTGCCACAGTCATCGCGTTAATCACCTTGCTTGCCATATTGTTTCACCGCCTCACCAGCCCGGTGATGAGGTTCCTGTCAGTGGGGCAGGACTACGTGGTCTGGGCGTTGACTTTCCTGCCATTATTGACCGGTTACATGACCTACCACCACCTGTTTTTTCCCTACACGTGGCTACTGGGCATCCATATCTTAAGTATTTGCGTACTGCTGGTAGTCTTTCCGTTTACCAAGTTAACGCATGCTGTCACAGTGTTCACATCGCGCTGGTATAACGGTTATATGGCCGGTCAGAAAGGAGTAAAACAATGAGCGAGGCAAGCCTGGAACGAGGTCTGACTGACCTGAAAGCACAGATTGATGCACCGGTTGCATCTTTCTTCAGCAGCTGTGTCCATTGCGGTATGTGCGCAGAAGCCTGTCTTTTTTATACCGAAACGAAAGACCCGGTCTACACACCGATACACAAACTGGAACCGATGCGGCGTCTGTGGGAACAGGAATATACCCTGCTCGGTCGCTTAAAAAAGCTGCTGGGAGTGAGCAAGGCGGTAACCGATGGAGAGCTGGAGGAATGGCGTGGACTTGTTTATGACTCCTGTTCCCTGTGCGGGCGTTGTACCATGGTCTGCCCGGTGGGTAATGATATTGCCTATATGATCCGCAAGATGCGCGAAGGCATGTCGGCATCCGGCAATGCGCCGGAGGGGCTGATTGGTGCCGCAACGCGGGCAATTCAGATCGGCAGTCCTATGGGGGTGAAGCTACCTGCCTTGCAGGCCCAGGTCAGGCACGCAGAAAAAGAACTCGGTTTCGAGATACCATTTGATCTTGAGGGTGCGGAGTACATGGTGCTGATGTCCTCTATGGAGATCATGAATTATCCTGAATATTTGAGCGCCATCGCAAAAATATTTAAACAGGCAGGCAAGATCTGGACTCTCTCATCAGAGGCTTTCGAGGCTACCAATACAGGGATTCAGATTGGCTCTTCCGATATCGCCAGGGAACTGGTTAGCCGAATTGTTAATGCCGCTGACAAACTAAAAGTTTCAACGGTTATCAGTCCTGAATGTGGCCATGCATATACCGCTATCCGCTGGGACGGGCCTAACCTGATGGGGCGCCCTTTCGGTTTCAAGGTCAGGCATATTCTCGAGGTGCTGGATGAATTCCGTGAACAGGGTTTACTGAAGACAGAAGGTTTCGAGAATGCGAAAATGACCTTCCACGACCCGTGCCAGATAGTGCGCCGGGGGGGCGTTATCGAACAACCACGACGCCTGTTGAATATGGTTGCAAAGAACTTTGTTGAGATGGAGGATGCCGGCAAGATGAACTGGTGCTGCGGTGCCGGTGGTGGCGTGAGTGCCAACGAAGAGGCCGATGAACTCCGTATCAAGGCCTTTAATCGCAAGAAAGCCCAGCTGGATGAACTAAATGTCGATACTCTGGTAACAGCCTGTGCCAATTGCCGCATTCAGCTTGAAGACGGTCTCGAGATCAATGATATGGATATCCCTGTTGTTGGATTGACTGAAATGCTGGCCGAACACCTGGTCGAAACAAACAAGACAGAGGGGTAAACAGTGATGTCTGGGATTACCAATGATAGCGAATTCAGGAAGGTACTGGATGGGCTTAGCCTGGTGCAGCAACGCGCAGTGGGTGCACGTTTTATTCAGAGTGTCAGAGACCTTAGCGATGACGAACGTATTGATTTTGCCATCAAGATTGCACAGGATGCGGATGCCAGTGAGCATGAGATGGCCTCCGCCTTCAAGTCTGCCAAAAGTGCGGCACTGGATTGCTATACGCGTTGCGGGGCCGATGCTGACTGGGCTATGCAGGCCGGTTACTTCGTTGCTCGAGCTGCAGGTGCTGTCGTGACGCCTGAGAAAGACCTGGGTGGCAGCAATCCAGCCTGGCAGACTGCTATGCATTGCCGTATGGCACGTACCTGTGCGGTAATTGATAGCGATGCGACTGCGGAGCAGCAGGAGACTGAACAGCAGCATCGAATCCTTGATGATTTTCTGAGTACCTAATTTCTGAACGCCTAAAAGAGAGTGAAACCATGACTGAACGCGTTGTCGTTGATCCGATTACCAGAATAGAAGGCCATTTACGTATTGAAGCGCAGATGGATGGGGATAAAATTGCCCAGGCCTTCTCATCCGGCACCATGGTGCGGGGAATCGAACTGATACTGCAAGGCCGTGACCCGCGTGATGCCTGGGCCTATGCCCAGCGTATCTGTGGTGTATGTACACTGGTGCACGGCATTGCCTCGGTGCGCTCGGTAGAGGATGCACTGAATTACACTATTCCAGCGAATGCCCAGATCATCCGTAACCTGATGATCGCGGCCCAGTACGTGCATGATCATGTGATGCATTTTTATCATCTGCATGCACTGGACTGGGTGGATGTCGTGTCTGCTCTGGATGCAGACCCAAAAGCCACCTCAGAACTTGCACAGACAGTATCCCCGCACTGGCCCAAGTCGTCACCGGGTTATTTCTCGGACATGAAGAAAAAACTCAAAGGCTTTGTTGAAGGCGGGCAGCTTGGCATCTTCGCCAAGGGCTACTGGGGGCACCCGGCTTACAAGCTGCCAGCAGAAGCCAACCTGATGGCCGTTGCGCATTATCTTGAAGCGCTGGCATGGCAGCGTGACGTGGTCAAATTACATACCATCTTTGGTGGTAAGAACCCACATCCGAACTTCCTGGTCGGTGGCGTGCCGTCTGCAATCGATCTCAATTCCGACTCGGCGATCAATGCCAAGAAACTCGCCCAGGTACAGGAAGTCATTGATAAGATGATGGTGTTTGTCGATCAGGTCTATGTGCCCGATACGCTGGCCATTGCCGGTTTTTACAAGGACTGGGGCGCACAGGGTGAAGGGGTGGGTAATTTCATGTGTTATGGCGACCTGCCGGCAAAAGGCATGTCAGACCCGTCTTCCTACATGATTCCAGCCGGTGTGATACTTAACCGGGATTTGTCTACTATTCACCCGGTCGATATGAACAACGCAGATGAGATTCAGGAGTTTGTTTCCAGTTCCTGGTATGACTACAGTGGCGGCAAAGACCAGGGCCTGCATCCCTACGATGGTGAGACCAAACTGGACTATGAAGGCCGTGGTGGTCCGACGCCTCCCTATGAGCAGTTGAATGTGGATGATGGCTATTCATGGCTCAAGTCTCCACGCTGGAAAGGCAAGGCAATGGAAGTGGGGCCACTTGCGCGAGTGCTGATGTTATATGCCTCTGGTCATGAACAGACCAAAGAACTGGTGGGCATGACCCTGAGTAAACTGGACGTGCCGGTTGAAGCATTGTTCTCGACTTTGGGCAGAACCGCAGCCCGAACACTGGAAACCAAGGTCATGGTTGATGCCATGCAGAACTGGTATAACGAGCTGATAACAAATATCAAGGCAGGTGATACAAGAACATTCAATGAGAACCTGTGGGAGCCTTCTTCCTGGCCTGCTGAAGCACGCGGGGTAGGTTATATGGAGGCACCGCGTGGTGCACTGGCGCATTGGGTAGTCATCAAAAACGGTATCATTGACAACTATCAGGCCGTGGTGCCAAGCACCTGGAATGCGGGTCCCAGAGATAGTGAAGGACAGGCAGGCCCTTACGAAGCAGCTCTGCAGGGGCACGCATTGCATGACCCCAAACAGCCAATCGAAATATTACGAACCATCCACAGTTTTGACCCGTGCATTGCCTGCGCGGTACACATCACAGATCCAGACGGAGAAGAAATTATGCAGGTGAAAGTGACATGAGCAATAAAATCATGAAGGTAATCGGTTTTGCGATGTTGTTGATAGCGGCACCCTTTGCAGAAGCTCATACCGGGCTGGCTCAGAACGGGTTCATGTCAGGTGTATCGCATCCTTTGCTGGGTCTGGATCATCTGCTGGCGATGCTTGCGGTAGGAATATGGGCTGGCAGATTGGGTGGTAAGTCGAGCTGGGGTTTACCGCTAGTCTTTATCGCTATTATGTCAGTTACAGCCATAGGATCGAACATGGGCTTACCAGGCCTGGGCAGTATGCTGCTGATAGAAAATGGCATCGCTGTTTCATTACTGCTGCTCGGCCTTTTTATTGTATTCTCGATTAATCTACCAACGGTTATTGGCATGATAACTATTGGCCTGTTTGCGGTCTTCCATGGTGTCGCGCACGGCACAGGATGGCCGATGGCTGCTTCACCCTACTGGTATGTATCCGGGTTTATCTTCAGCACCGTTTTATTGATGAGTGCGGGAATAAAAACAGGCGCTGCCAGGGCTGAAAGATTCCAGTTATTGATCAGAGTGGCGGGCATGCTGATTGCCGGCACAGGCGGCTGGATGTTGCTGGCAAATTAAGAATAAAAATTTCTAAGCAGATAAAAAAGGTAACTCTTGCGCACTTGAAGGCGTGGTATTATCCAGGTGTCAGTCTAGAGCGTAGACCTGATGACAGAATCTGTAGGTGCGAATTCATTCGCACAAAATATTTTAGCTATTGATATCAGGGATGTATTTGCCGCTATGTTCGAATGAATTCGAACCTACAGAGCTTGCACGGTATTCGACAGCTCCCAGAAACTTTATAGGGTAAAACAGCCTTTGATAAATGTCTGCCCCAGTTTTGAGAGCTGGCATTTTATATTCTACCTATACGGTATACTTCCCCCCGGAATTTTGTATTTAACTTATCACATGAAAAGAGAATAAAAATGAAAGAACTTGCAGGCATCATCCGCTTACCTTTTCTGCTGCTGGCACCTGTCTGCGTCTTCCTTGCTGCCGGTCTGGCTTTTTCTATGACAGGAGAGATTGACTGGGGGCTGTTATCACTAATTTTATTTGGTGCTATTTCTGCACATATTGGTGTTAACGCACTCAATGAATACCAGGACTTTCAGAGTGGACTGGATTTGCAGACAGAACGCACTCCTTTCAGCGGTGGCAGTGGTACCTTGCCAGAAAATCCCCATCTTGCCCCGTTGGCACTGAGGATTAGTATCGTTGCCATTGTGTTGACGGTGATATCCGGGCTGGTGCTTATTTATCTGCAGGGATCGGAATTGCTTTTGCCCGGCCTGTTAGGCCTTGCGCTGATCGTATTATATACAAAGGTCATTAATCGCTACCCCGTACTGTGTCTTTTATCACCCGGCCTGGGTTTCGGTATTTTAATGGTTGGTGGAAGCTATTTTGCATTGACCGGGTCCTATAACAAAGAGGTGTTTCTGGTATCTTTAATTCCATTTTTTCTGGTCAATAATCTGTTGCTGCTGAACCAGTTTCCTGATGTCACAGCAGACCGTGAGGCAGGACGGAAGCATATCCTTATTCAACATGGCTTCAAGTCCGGCAGCCTGGTGTATCTTCTCTTTTTGCTGCTGGCAGCGCTGGCACTGATAGCATCCGTTTATCTCGGTATTTTGCCGTTATACAGTTTGTCTGGTCTGCTGCTAATTGCTGTTGGAGTACCTGTATATCGCGCAGTCAGTAAGGACAGTTCAAATATCACGGCACTAATACCCTATATGGGTGCAAATGTGGGTATGGTGTTGTTGATACCCGTGCTGCTAGGTGCCATTCTTCTCTATTAATACCGTTTCATTGTAGTACGCTTTATATTTGTTTTATGCCTGTTCAATTGTATTTCGTGCGTGATCAGCGTGTTGTTAGAGATTTTATAAAATAATTATTGGTGCCTGGCTGTCCGAATACACTGGACATATTAATCCTCTTAAGTAAAAGGAAATCTATAGTAATAAAGGAGCTTCCAGAGCCCTCAACATTTCGTCTGGGTTGAAGGGTCTTTTGCCAGTGTGTGTTGATTGGCCAGCAACATGAACTACATATAGTACATTTGTACTTACCTCAGTTTGGACTGGTCAATGCTTGCACGTCCGCTGCACTCGCAAAAATCTAGTATCTCTCCCTTGTATTAAAGTTCAGAGCGGCTAACTATTCATAACCGCAATCACGTGCCAGCAGGGCTAGCTGAACACGGTTTCTGGCACTGAATCGTTCCTGCAGGCGCTGCAGCTGATTGCGTATGGTGTTCGGTGAGAGCCCTAGCTCGCGGGCGATCTCCTTGTTGCTTTCGCCCTTGAGCAGGCATGAAATAATATCTGTCTCACGGTTAGTCAGCGACTCGCCGTTTGGCAGTACACAGGATTGTTTGCCACCTGTGAGGGCTGCCTGGTCGATACTATCAGAGGGATGGCTGGCGCGGGTGAACAGGGTCCTCACCAGGCTGCCGGAGACACGGCATTCGCCTTTTGCAGCTGCCTTGATAGCCGCTATCAGCCGTTCGGGGGCGGCATCTTTCAGGATGTAGCCACAGGCGCCGGATCGAATGGCTCTAATGACCACCTCGTCATCATCACAAATAGTGAGGACGATTACCTGCAAATCAGTCTGGATCGAAAATAGCCTGGACATCCCGTCAACGCCGTTGACGCCGGGTAAGTTATGGTCCAGAAGGACCACGTCGGCTCGCCTCGCCTTTAGCCAGCCGATGGCCTCCTCGATACTGGCAGATTCTCCGATATCGCTGATACCTCTGTCCGACTCGAGTAGATGCCGGATTCCCTGTCGGAAAATCGGGTGATCATCGACGACCAGTACTTCTATCGGTGAAGGGTTCTCGACAATCTGCTCAGTGTTTTGCATTGACTGGAAACTCCAATTCTAGCCTGAATCCGGCATTCGGCTCGTTCCGGGTTCGCAGGCTCCCGTTAAGGCGCTCCGCTCGTGCCTGCATGGTTGCTATGCCCTGGCCTTTGTGCAGCTGTGATGTATCTGCACCCGATCCGCTGTCCGAAATATCCAGCATAACCTGTCCGGAGGCATCGTCATAGTTACCGGTGATTACCGTCTTGCTGGATCCGCTGTGGCGGCGGGCGTTCCACAGGGCTTCCTGAACAATGCGGATGACCTCACGTTGCCGGTCCAGTGGAAGATGTAGCATTTCCTGTGGTAAGTGGCTATCAACAACCAGATCATGCCAGTGCTGAAACCGCTCCAGGAACTGTCTGAGGTTCTGCCAGAGGTCTGAGTCTTCCGGCAGCCGTAATTCAAAAATGGATTGTCGGATACTTGCCTTCGCATCCTGTAGCAGATTCTGGATGTGATCGATACGCTGCATCAATTTTTCTGTCTGATTCGGTTCGCCAACGAGTTTTGCAATAGCGTGAAACTCCAGTGCTACACCATTGATCATCTGTGACATGTTGTCGTGTAGCTCATCGCTGAGGCGCTGGCGTTCCTCGATGATCGTAATGCTGCTAAGGCGGCTGTACATTTCGGCATTGGTCAGTGCGATCAGAACCTGGTTGGCCAGGCGCTTGAACAAGTCCACATGCAAGGGTTTAAAAAAATGTGGACTGGTCGCAAAACTGCACAAAACACCGCGCGCCTGGCCCGGACCACCTACTCTCACAATGATGGCGCTGCGTGTGCCCGTTTTTAGTATGTGTGTCAGCGCATCCGGTTCACAAAAAACCTCGTTCTCAGGCATGGCTAGCGGGTTCTCATCAGTGATCTCTTTTAAGAGATCATCGATCAACAGCACAGAATGGTTGATGACATTTGGAGCAAGCAGGGCGAGCACTCTGCCTGCCAGCTTGATTTGGTCACCTTCACAAAACGGGGCAGGGACCGCACCGGTTGCTTTCCGTATTCGTGCAAACTCCTTTTCTTCTGGAAGATATTCAAGAAACCAGGAAAAGCTGGCCCCCATCAGGTCAAGGCCCTGGCGTACAGCATGATCAAGTATTACGTCCAGGTCTAGCGAGCGGGAGATGTCGAGTCCTATCTCGTACATGGCTTCAGCAGCATCGCGCTGCTGCTTGACGGTGGCAATCATGCGCGCATTGCTAATGGCAGCATAAATGTAAAATCCGACACCGCCAAGGTCATTGAGCTGCTCTTTTCGGAAAGCCTGCCTGGGTCCCGAAACCAGCTGCAGCAGACCACAGACTTCATTCGGGGCGGACACCGGGATGCAGATCATGTTCTGACGACGATCAAGTTGAACCCCTGTTTTTGCCATTGCCTCGCGTAGACCATGATGGATTAACTGAGCTTTGCCTGTCATCTCAATTGCCCCGGGTTGCCAGCCGCAGATTCCGGCATCGAGCAGAGTGCCCGGTTCAAGTACATTCCCAGGCAGCCCGGACACCCGCATCACTTTGAACGGCTCCTCCTCGTTATCCCGATAGGTGAGTATGCCGATGCTGGCCCCGGTGTGCTCCATGACGACCTGAAATACGCGGTCGGTCACCAGCTCGGGGTCCTGTTTTCTCGACAATTCATCAGCAATGCGGTGACAAAGTCGGACGCAACGGAGGTGGAGCTTGCGGCTATGCCGGGAGTGCCATGCCATCCACAGGCCTGCCAGCGCCAGAAGCCAGCCAATGATCAGACCTGCCAGTATAGGCTGACTCATCTGGCAACGACTTTATTAAACAGGTAAGAAAAGCCTGTGGTACTACCGGGTGAGTTATTTGAGCATTGGCGGAGATGTGTCATAGTCATTAGCATCTTAGCAGTCGCATGCAGCATTAAACCAGTGTGGTTATTGCCCTCTACAGTCCCGTATAACAATTTCCCCTGATCAGGGAAATAGTATGCAGGAATTTTGATCACTTGTTATAGGGTTCACAATAAGTCGGATCAGTCGATTTCGAGTTTTTCATAATGTAACGACACTGAATGGGAAGTGCAGCCTTTGCCATAATGGTGAAAAACAGCAAGCCAAAGGCCCAGATTCCCACGCTAATCATAATTTCGAGAAAATTCGGTGTGTACTCGTATATCTCGCCAATCGGGGTAGGGACAAAGCCCGGTATAACCAGCCCCATTCCTTTTTCTATCCATATGCCAATAATAGTGAGGCCAAACGCGATGTTCATGGTGAACGGGTTTTTTCGCGTCCGGTGTATCATCAATATTGACACGGCTATCAGTAGAAACGTAATAGCAGTCCAGATCCATGGCGTCAGGGCAGCATGACCATGCAGGCCGAAAAACAGGTAGCGCGCACTGGCTGCATGTTCACCTTCATTGTAAAAGTCAGTAAAGATCTCGGCTCCGATAAAGAACAGGGTGACCTGCAGCGCTATGGAGGTCACGATTGCAAGGTGATTGATGACGCTTTGTGAGACAGGGTAACTGCCCATGCTACGGATGATCTGCAGTCCAATCGCCATGATGGCAGGACCGGACGCGAAGGCAGAGGCAATAAAACGGGGTGCAAGCAGGGCATTGCTCCAGATGAGCCGACCGCTGTTGGAGGAGTAGAGAAAGGCGGTAACCGTATGAATAGAGATCGCCCAGAAAATGGCAATCAGAACAAGGGGGAAATAGAGAGATTTCTTTGGTTCCTTGCCCCGGTAATGTGAATACAGAATATAAAAAGAAATTGCCAGGTTGAGCAGAATGTATCCATT
>Ga0209013_10003953_pt1 | contig 13074 bp, 9 predicted proteins | sample Cruoilmetagenom2_FD_187291 | JGI IMG/M metagenome (GOLD analysis project Ga0209013, IMG submission 187291) | Oil polluted marine microbial communities from Coal Oil Point, Santa Barbara, California, USA - Sample 2 (SPAdes) (version 2) | ecosystem: Environmental > Aquatic > Marine > Oil seeps ... | reverse complement strand
TTGTATCCTTCGCTATACCCAGCCGTTTGTTGAAATAGCTGAAACTGCCGCCGGTACTCAAGGTCGCAGAGGTAAACACGCAGTGATCAACATTGGTAAAAAGGGTGGCCTGCAGGTCGTCTGCCACGTCAATGGGAGTTGCGGACAGGGTAAGATTTTTATCGGTACGTTCAAACCAGTGAATGTAGTGTTGCTCCTGCTCGCTGTCGGCGTCAAAAAAATGGGCAGTGATGTTTTCCAGGCGCTGAACAAGGTCCAGGCAGCGCTGCATGTACTGTTCCCATGGCTCGTCCTGTCCTTTTATTGTGTCAAGCCCATCGGCGAGACTGTTCAGGGCGGCAAGCACCGTGTCCTTTGCCTGCTCAAGTTCGGGCTGTTCTGTTAGCAGGTCGGCCAGGAGGAAACGGCCTTTCTCCCTGGGAAAGCGTGCGACAAACTGCTCGGTTAGTCCGCCAAGGGATCCGGCGGCAGACAGGACCTGCTGTTTTTTTGCTGACCTGGATTTGTTCTGCAGGCTGCGTTCGATGTCTGCAATAAGATCAATGACCTGGTACCTGGAAAAGGAAAATCCGAAGAAGGTGGTGGCCACATTTTCCAGATGGTGGGCTTCATCAAAGATAACGGATTCATAGCGAGGCAGTACCTCGCCAAAACCGCTGCGGCGGACGGCAAGGTCTGAGAACAGGAGGTGATGGTTGACCACCAGCAGACGGCTGGCTGCGGCCTCGCGGCGAAGGCGGTTTAAAAAGCAGCCGGTTGCATCAGGACAGTCTGAGCCCAGGCAGAAATGGGACAGGCAACAGAGTTTCTGCCACAGGGCTGAGTTGCCGTGCAACCATGGCAGTTCTATCCGGTCCGCAAAAACTGTTGTTTCAAGCCAACCGTTAATGTCGTCAAATTCGTTGTTTGCAAACAGTTCATGCTGGCCGCCTCCTGTGAGCTGGTGCCAGCGATACAGGCAGAGGTAATTCTGCCGACCCTTGACGCACATGGCCTTGAGGTCTGGATCAATGTACCGGCGGATAAAGGGAATTTCACGTTTCAGGATCTGGTCCTGCAGGTTACGGGTATTAGTGGATATAACCACCTTGCGACCGCTGCGTACGGCCGGCACCAGATAGGCCAGCGTTTTGCCCAGTCCGGTTTCCGCCTCAACCACCAGGCAGTTGGCCCTGGCCTGTACCTCATCGTTAAACGGCGGTCCGTTTTCGCAAGCCAGCAGGTCGGCAACAGCCTCGGCCATTTCCTGCTGGCCCGGCCGGGATTCGTAATCCGACAGGTGGCAGGCAAGGAGACCCTGCGGTCCAAAGATCTCTTCCATTTACCGGTTACCTTCTGCCAGGATGTCCCGGGCAACGGCCGCAACTTCGGGCGCCGGATCATCTACCATTGTTTTGACCAGGGCAAGGGCATCATCGTTGTTGATTATGGCCAGCACGCTGACCGCCTCACCTCGGGTCCAGTATGCCTCGTGCCGGAGTGCCCCGGCAAGGGAGGGAATGGCAAGGTTTACATCATCGGGTCGTTCTGCAACCAGGTACTCAAAGAGGACCGAGACACCAAGCCGGACAGCAAATCGTTCGTCATGCAGCAGGTTCCCTACCCACTGGTAATAACGGGGTTCCTGTTTGAACATGGCAACAATATTTTCCACATGGCCCATTTCAAGAAAGTCAGCGATGACCTTGAGCAGTTCTTCATCACTGACCTCAGCGGGGTGGGATTCCCGGTTGATTTCATTTTTCATTGTTGTTTCAAAGGCGGTACAGAAAAAATTTTTAGGTTCAATGTTATTTGTGCAGGGAATCGCAGGGCGGGCACAGCCTGCCCTGCCGGACAGGATAGAAACAGGAAAAACCACCGTTTACTAGCCGAAACTATTGTTTACCACGGAGTCCTGAACCAGGCAATCCGAGAATTACCAACACCACCTTGACACAATGTTTTTTCAGAAGTAAACAACTGCTAAGGTATAAGGTTCAAAATTGTTTTTTACTTTGCCATAAACCTTATACTATAAACCGTAAACTCGTATACCGTTTGCCGTCATGCCTGATTCTGAAATTAATCACCCGACAACGGCTTCGCTGCCCGATGATCAACTCCTTGAAGGTGAGGAGGTCATCCTTATTGTTGATGATTACCCGGACATCGTTCTTCTTCTTCAGGATTTTCTCCAGCAGCATGGTTTCCCAACAGTAACAGCAGGTTCCGCCGCGGAGTTGCGCCAGGTATTTGCGCAGACCCCTGTTGCCCTGGCCCTGCTCGATATTGGCCTGCCGGACTCCGACGGCACAGAACTTATACCGGAAATTAAAGCAGCCTATGGTGACACCTCCATCATCATGCTCACTGCTGTAACCGATCTGCAGACTGCCTTGGAATGTTTACGGCTTGGTGCAGACGATTATCTGACCAAACCGGTCCATTTTGCACCCTTTCTGGAAACGCTTCGCAAGGTTTTGGAGAAACGAAGGCTGACCATCAACAACATTCGTTACCAGAAGGAACTTGAACAGGCAAATTTTCGTATTCAGCTCCTGCATGAGCTGGCCATGAGGATGAACTCCGCCTACCTGAGCATGACGGATCTGGATGAAATCCTGCAAACGATCCTGGTGGGCATCACCGCTGAGGAAGGACTTCAGTTCAACCGCGCCTTTCTTGCCCTGTTTGACGAATCGGGACAGGCCCTGGAAGGGCGCATGGCCATCGGCCCAGGATGCCGGGAAGATGCAGGGCGGATCTGGCAGGAGATGCAGAGCCGTAATCTTCACTTTCATGATATTCTTGACTCCATCAAAGATCACTGTTTCCTGCAGGATTCCGGCGTGAATCGGATTGCCAGGGCGCTGCGTGTTCCGGCCGATGATTCCGATCATGTCCTGATTCGGGCGGCAACAGAACGCAGAACAATCAATGTGCTGAACGGACACAGTGACTGCGAGGTGTCGCTGGAATTGATCGGCCTGTTGCAGGAGGATTGTTTTGTTGTTGTGCCGCTCTATTCCCCGAGCCGGTCACTGGGGGTTATTATTGCCGATCATTTTGTGACCGGAGCGAGAATAGATTCAGAGCTGATTCTTGCCCTGGAGAGTTTTGCCGGCCAGGCAAGCCTTGCCATAGAGCATTGCCGGTTGTACACGGCCATGGAAAACAAGATTCATGAGTTGGAAATAGTGACCCATGAGCTGGAAAAGAACAAGGACCTGCTGGTCGAGGCGGAACGCTACTCTGCGGTTGGCCACATGGCAGCTAAGCTCGCCCATAATATTCGCAATCCGATTACCTCCATCGGTGGGACAGCCCGATTGCTTTCCCGTAAAACAGACGATCCTGAATGGCTGAAATTCCTGGACATGATGACCCGTGAATCGGCCAAAATCGAGGATACCCTGGAAGATCTTTTCAGCTTTGTGGAGCAGGGCGCACCGGAGAAAGAAAAGGTTGCTCTTCATCCTCTCATTAACAAGTCGTTGATGCTCTTTTATAGTGCCATGCAGAATCAGGGCATAGATTATCAGCTGAATATGCCGGACGCGGAACTTATAGTTAATGTTGATCCCCACCTGATGCAGCAGGTCTTTGTTCACCTGATTCGCAATGCAGTGGATGCAATGGTAAACGGCGGCCAACTTGTCATTGAAGTAGATGCAGATGTCGAACAGGTACGTATTATAATACGAGACAGCGGACACGGTATTGCAGAACATGAGCTTAAGCGGGCAACGGATTCGTTCTATATAACCAGGACGTTTGGTGCCGGTATGGGGTTGGCCCTGGTTAAACGGATTGTCAAGGACCATAACGGAGTGCTTACAATTAAGAAAGCTGCTGCCGGAGGTACGGAGGCAACTGTAAGGCTGCTCTTATGAAACGGTATACGGTCAACGGTATGCGGTTAAAGATTAAACCCGTCACCAAGTGTAACCGGTTACCTTATACCGTATATCTTTAACCGTCCTTTCCTCTCCCCCACGAGGCTGCCATTGCTGCTGCAGCCAGTATTGCCGCTGCCTGAAACGATCGTTTCAGGGCCACCAGAAACTGGGGCGTGTACTCCGGTACAAAATCCTTCATATCCATGCCGCCGGTCAGCCGGGAAAAATAGATTGAAAAGATCAGTCCGGCCAGTGCTGTTCCGATCAGCATGCCCATGTTGCGGGCTGTGGCCAAGAGGCTTGCGGTAACTCCGGCCTGGTCATGATCGACGCCTGCCAGTGCTGCTGCAGAGTTGGGCGACAGGAACATGGCCTGGCCCAGTCCTAACAGGGCCAGCAAGCCGGCAAGAATAAACGGGGAGGTCGTAGCCTCGATGTTTGTCAATAACAGCAGGGCCAGCAGGCAGAAAGCAAGTCCGGCCGTGGCAACGATTCTTGCCCCTATTTTGTCATGAAGCCTGCCGGCAATCGGAGAAATAAAAAAAACACAGAACGGCAGGGCCATCATCACATATCCGGTCTGGTCCGGTGAGAGCTGTTGTACCGAGCGAAGGTAAAAGGGGGTCAACAGCAGGACGAAAAAGAGGACGGTGAATGAGAGCATACCGCTGAGCATAGCCATGGAAAAGAAACGCTTGCTGAACAGGCCAAGGGGGAGCAGGGGATAGGGATGTTTACGTTCGTGCAGGGCCAGCAGGAACCAGGTTGTGAAGGCAAGAATGATACCAGCTGTCAGTAGAGAGTACTCCGCGCGTTCAGCACAGCAGAGCGAAGTGGCATGGGTGGCAACGAACAGGGTCAGGCTGATGGCTACTGCCCAGAGCAGGGCTCCGGTTCTGTCAAAACGACGGTCCTTACCTTGCAGAGTTGTAGATTCAGTCGGTCTTGATCTGGTAGGGCTGTTTCGGCCCATGAGGTAGACTGTCAATCCAACCGGTACGGTGATAAGAAAGATAATCCGCCAGTGGGACCAGCGAATGAGCAGGCCGCTGATTGCAGGGCCTGCCATCAATCCAAGGGAGGTGGCAATGCCTATTTGACCGAGGCCTCGGCCGAGTTGTTCGGGTGGAAAGGCCGACTTGATAAGCGCCGGGCCCATGGCCATCATCATTGATGCACCCAGTGCCTGGATAAAGCGAAAAAGTATGAGCAGGTAGATGCCCGGGCCAAGGAAGCAGAGCAGGGATCCGATGGCAAAAATGAGGGCGCCCTGGTTGTAGATCCGTTCCTGCCCGTATTTTCCGGAAAGATGTCCCCAGAAAAGCAGCATGACCGTAATGGTGAGCAGGTAAATGATGATCACCCATTCGGTCAGGGCAAGGGTGGAGCCAAAGGCCTGCATGATGCTGGGCAGGGCCACGTTGAGCATGGAACTGTCCAGGGTGGACATGAAGACGCCGGTGGCGACCAGCAGAAGAACTAGGGTATGCTGCTCCATAATTGATGATGAATAAAGGTCAAAAAAAAACGGGCCCCTGTAAAAAGGGCCCGTTTGTTCTCACACGTAAGGTGTGAGGTGGATCAGTTCCAACTTAGAACTTGATAGCCATACGCAGGTACTGACCAAACATTCCGTCATCTGATACACCTAATGCGTTGACCTGTCCATCATAGTCGGGTGCGAGGTAACCAAGTTTATAGGTCAGATCGGCGCCTTCGGAGATGGTATAGGTTGCAGAAGCGGAAATCTCGAAAGCCTGGGCGATGCGATCAGCTGCGTCGACATCGTAATCAAAGTATGCCAGGTTTCCAGCCAGTTTGAACTGGTCGCTGAGTGTATACCTGGTAACGAGAGCGACAAAGTATGAATCGCCACCTTTGTTACCAACCTGGGTGATTGCGGTGATGGGCTCAGCAGCACCGACCATGATGAAGCCGAAGTCATCATCAGCCAGGTAACCATCATAGGTACCACCAATCATCAGGGAGGGCTGGAAAGCGCCCATGTCCATGGAAGCATCCAGGTACCAACCCCAGCCGTCATCCTGTGTGCCCTGTACGTCGGCTTCTTTGTAGGCGATTTCACCCTCAAGGCCAACCATGGCAATTTTACCCTCGGCATGGATGGAACCGAGAAAGCCGGATCTGTCCTTATGACCCGCTGCCACTAGAGGATATGAAATGGTGGCTCCTCCCATTTCAGAGTTAGGATCTGGAATTTCAATATCGATACTAGCTACATCATATTCACGCTGGTCATCAACATAACGGGCATAACCCTTAACAAACCAGTCGTCATTAATTTTAACAGATCCAACAAGACCGTATCCCATGAAATCATTGTCATCCCAGTCGTCAACGATGTTGGAATTCTCGTCAATTACATCAATGAGACCGATGAGGCGGACGTTGTCGACCTTCCAGTCCAGTTTTACACGGGTCGGCCGGTTGTCATAGGAAAAGAACTTGGAGTAGTCGGCCGGCATACGACCACCGGTAAAGACTACATCGCCCATGGGCACGCCGATATATGCGTAGTCTGCCCATACGTTCTTTCCTTCACTCCAGGCACCCCATCCCTGGCCGTCCCAGGTGAAATCGTCAAAGCGCAAACGAGCCTTCATGAAGGCACCGCCATTGGCCTTGGCATCAAATTTTACACGGATCCGCGAGTTGAAGCTATCCTGATAACCACTTAAATTCTCGGAAAAGGTGCCGTCACCATTTGGTGTATAGATTGCCTTGTAGTCCGATTTGCCGACGTAACGAACACGGGCATCACCACTAAGGTTAACCTCGGCAGATGCTGCAGACACCATGGAACCAGCAATCAGCAGGGCTGCTCCGGCAACAAGTACTTTCTTCATTTTTCAATCTCCTCTGTTCATCTTTGTTTGATGATTTTAACTTACCTTTATTCAGCAAGTTAACTTTATTTCTACTATCTATATGTACAAAATATTATACCTCGGCGGTTTCGTCAAGTTTTTTTTACCCTTGATACAACTTTTTTTACCTGCGAGACAGTTGATAGTATTATCTTATACCCCACTTTCCACTTGTCACTTGTCACTATTGGACAGTTGTCTTCTTTTGTCCCATTTCAAAGAGGTGGATGACGGAGTTTTCTGATTCCCAGAAGAACATGGGATAGCTGCTGTTGCTTTCCAGGAAAAAGAGGCTAAAGCGGCCGGATTGACTGTCTCCCCCGGCCAACTGGTAATCCGTGGTATAACCGGGAATCTTTTTTGTTTCCCAGAGGGTAGTCATCTCGGAACCGTCCCACTTCAGGGCACTGATTGAGGATCCTTCAAAGTAGCGGAGGCGTTTGAAAAATTTAACATTGGTCAGCCGGTTGCGGCCGATAATGATTTCAGGATTGCCGTCACCATCCTGATCCCGGGCAATCAAGCGGGTATGCATGTAGGTTGGTGTACGGCCACCAGGACGATTACTTGACAGGGTGCCGAGGAAATCCTTGCTTGCCCCGTATCCGGCCTCGCTCTTCCAAAGCGGCTTACCTGCCGGATCCATTACAACCAGTTTGTTGTTGGTGGTAATGCCGACAATATCCAATGTTCCGTCCTGATCCAGGTCAACCCGGATAAAGTCAAACAGGTTGAATCCCCTTGGGATCATGATCTTATCAGCTTTGTCCAGAGTACCTTCCGTGGTCTTTACCATCTCGTAAAAAGAACTGCCAACCGGACCAAGGGTGCTGCCCTTCTGGCCGATCAACACTTCCTTGCCCTGCTTGTTTTTGCCGGGTCGCAGGTAATAGGGTACATTCTCAAACAGGAGGTGGAACTTAGAGCCATCCCATTCAAAGACCTGTGATGACGGTTTATCGTTACTATTGGCTGCAATGTAAATTTCAAGTCTTCCGTTTTTGTCAAGATCTGCCAGGTTGACTGCATGAGGGGCCAGGTAATTGGGGACAGGCTGGTCGGCTACGTGTTGAAAGTGGTCGGAGCTGTAACGATAGATGCTCATGTTACCCTTTTCGACCAGTACAATTTCCTCTGTGCCGTTGCCGTCCAGGTCACCGACAGCCAAGGCCCGAACCTGAGTAGTAATTTTGTTACTTCGCCTTGAAGAGAGGACTTTGAATACGTCACCGTCAAGGCCGAGAATCGTGGCCGGCTGGTACAATCCTTCCCTGTATGCCCGGTCCGGGTGGGCGGTCTGGAACCCGCTTGTTCCTTCATCATCAGGGGCAGTACTGATAAGTTGTTCCGGTTGTTTTTTGTCAAACACCCGGGCGGCAATTTCCATGGAGATCTCATCCATGGCGGGAATAGCCCTGTCCAGAGAAGGAATTGTCTTGGAAAAGGAAGCTGGAACGGGCCTTTTCCGGTTGAACACGTAGATCATTATTTCATAGGATGTGTCCTGCTGCTCCAGGCTGCCGATAACCAGGTAATCGGCGGCTAGTTTATTAAGCATGTCCTTGAAGGCCTGTTGGTCGCCCGTTTCCATAAGTGCAGCCAGCTGTCTGGTTTCACTGCTCCTGTGAATGGCAACCAGCCCGGTTCGGTTTGTCATGCGGGTGGCCAGTATATCGGTAAGGCCATCCTGCAGATATTGCTGCGGTTTGGCTGTCTGGACGGTAAATGGCAGAAAAACTATTTTTCCGGGAGTATCCATCGTCTCTTCTTCTGCGCTGAAACTATTCGGAGCGGTCAGCAGGACAGCAAGCAGGCTGAAGAGGAGGGCGAGGCAAATAAAAAAACTGTGGGGCAGGCTGCAGGCTGACACTACTGACGGCCGGTTAAGAGGGTGATAGTGGTTCAATTTTATCTCCGCTGGTTAGGCTTTGTTAACCGCAGAGACGCTGAGGCCGCAGAGGGATTAAGAGCGAGGACTTTAATGCCGGTTGTGAGTGTAGAACGTTAAAGTTAATCAACAAACCAAAAGTCCAGCCACCAAGTCCAAGATTTTCCCCGTCAATTTTTTTAACTTTTTCCCTCTGCGCTCTCTGTGTCTCTGCGGTGCAGTTTTATTCCATGACCGCAATCCGGAAGCAATTTTCTTTTTCGGTTTGCGCTAAATGGATATCCCGTTCAATAAAAATTTATCCTCTCGAGGAGAGCTGATTAGCGATACCCTGCCCATGCAGGATTGTCAACAGGCTATCGGAGAATATACAAGTTGGAAAACAGGGGGGTGATGGGTGGTAATCCAGGTATCAGTATGAAAAGCTGATGGACATGCCGCCGTAAAAGATATCGTCATCAGCGCGGTTGCGCTCGGTGAAATTGGTGCTGTTGTCCTGGACGGTTGTGTCTGGGAGCGAGCGGGACCACTGCAGTTCTGGTGTGATGGTAAAATAATTCTTGTAGGACATGGGCAGGTTAAGGAGCATGGAGAGCATCCGGCCATCCTGATTATCAAAAGGGGTTTTCATCAGCATGGCTTTGGAGCCGACACCCATGGCAATGTTGTCGCTGACCTGGAAGGATTTGGAAAGGTCAAGGGCCAGATACCAGGGGTTGTTGTTTTCAAACGGATTCTGGTTGATTGAATCCAGGCCAAGCAATAAGGTTCCGGGCTCCTGATTTTCCTGCAGGGATGTGTAGATATAACCGGCGGAAAAGCCAAGTCGCCCGGAAGAACCACTGTAGGACAGGGTAATATTCCGACCGTCGAACTGGCCCTGTTCAGCCGGAAGCCCCTTGAGCAGGTTTTCCGACTGGGAGAGAGAAAAATCCGCTCCCCGTCCGCCCTGTGTATCCAGGCCATACATCCCGGCTGCCAGCAACAGGCTGCTGACCGCACTGTCCCACTGGGACGGGATATCCGTAGTCTGTCTGTCCGCAGCAGACGCAGTGCTGATGCAGATGGCTGACGCCAGCAAAGTAACGGTCAGGGATGTAAGATATTTTTTTACCATTAGTCTCAGTAGAACTTTTTAAACTTATCTATACTATACTGCCGAAATTGTGATTTAGCAATACAAAAAGTTGTACTTATGGGGCGCCGGTTCAGTTTTTTCATCGATCATCGAGAAAATCATGTCGCCTGCAGGACCCAAGGGCCTGTGGCTGGTAAACGGTTATTTCGTTGGGGCCGAGCATCTTGACAACGGAAAATGTCCATCTGGAATAACCAACCCCTACCTGTCTGCCGTCAGGTGCCAGAAGCTGGACCCCCCTGTACGGACAACTCCACCAGCCTAAATAGGTGTCAATCCAGAATGCCCAGTCGTCCAGTATCTTCTGGGTAATGTCTACCTTGCTCCAGACCTTACTCGTCATCGTGAATTGATTGTCAATGGCAATAATGGCGTCAGGCTCTGTCGACGTACCGATATAATAATAGGTGTGGTCTTTGAGCAGGGTAGGGGGAGGCTCAAATATACGGTCAACTTCCTGGCTGTATGAATAGGAAGAGGGGCCGGTGGTAACGCAGGCCGTCAGCATGAACAGGGCCAGGGCCGTTAATAAGGAAATCTGAACTGTTTTCAGGAGTGATCGGAACATAGCAGGAACCTCATTGTAAAAATATCATCAACGATGCAGCGTGGAGCAGGCAATCAACCCTATCTTTATTTTCATGATACATTAATCAATAATTATTATCAATACTTTTGTTTCTGTGTGGCAATTTCCGTTTTTTATTTCTTTCTTGACTGGCCACGGGTAGTATTTACAATACAGGGTGCCTGGAAGTTGTTGTTCCGTTTATCTGTTTATTGCTCCAGAGGTTACGATGGAATTTGAAGCTGCAACCCAGAGTATGGTTGAGCTGAAAGCTGCTCTCAAGCAGGCTCGCCGCAGGCCGCATGGAAATGTGCATCGGGGCAAGTTGTATATTGACCCCGGCGCTTTTACCACGCCCGGCTGTGACACCAACATCTGTATCAGCCGATTTTCCATCCTTGACTGTACCGGCAGTATTCACATCGGGCCCTGGTGTATGATCGGTGCCCGGGCCAGAATTTATACCCATGATCATATTCACCAGGGACGGCGGCCTCTGCTCGGTCAACAGGAAAGGCTGGGGGTGCTCTGGCAGGATAAATTTATCGGGACCGATGTCTGGATCCATGAAAATGTTCTGGTCCTCTACCAGGTAACGGAAATACCCGATGGAGTGGTCGTGGGCGCCGGTGCTGTGTTGACCGGCAATCCGGGGCCGTATGAGATCTGGGCCGGGGTTCCTGCCCGAAAAATCGGAGATCGCCGCGACCTGTCGCCCCGCGAAGTACGGGAACTGGTAGAACGTAAGCCTTTTACACTTAAAGAACACCTCAAGGAGCAATGGCAGAACACACCCTATACAATATTTTGATGTACTCCCACGACACCTATGGTCTGGGGCATATCCGGCGTACCATGTCCATTGCCTCCCATCTGCGGGCCGATGACGTCAATGTCCTTATCCTTACCGGTTCGCCCATTGCCGGACGGTTTTCCCTGCCGGAAAATGTCGATTTTGTCCGTATTCCCGGCATGATCAAGAAAACCAATGATGAGTATCAGTCGCTGTCCATCCGCATTGACCCCGAGCATGCCCTGAACATTCGAAAATCCATTATCCTGGCCACGGCCCAGACCTTTCAGCCGGACCTGTTCATTGTTGATAAGGAGCCGCTGGGGCTGAAAAAGGAGGTCCTGCCTACCCTGCAGTGGTTGAAAGAACACAGCCCCTCCACCCGCAGCGTACTCGGTCTGCGCGATATCATGGATGACCGTGACACCGTGCGCCGGGACTGGCTTCATAAAGATGTGTACCGTCATCTGGAGGAACTGTATTCCGAGATATGGGTCTATGGCCGGCAGGATGTCTATGATGCGGTTCATGAGTACGATATACCCGAACAGGTACAACAGAAGATATATTTTACCGGTTACCTGCCCCGGCGGGGTGTCTCTGCAAAAGTGGCTGCCAAGACCAGGGAAAAATTCTGTGCCCGGACAGGGGAAAAGATGATAGTTCTCACCACCGGGGGCGGCGGCGACGGTTTCAAGATGATGGATATCTATCTGGCCATGTTTGAAGAAGCTCGCCTGGATGGAGTACAGACTGTACTGATTACAGGTCCGTTTATGCCCATTGAACAGCGGCGGGAACTGTCAAAACGTGCGCGCAAACTCGGTATCAAGATCCGGCCCTTTTATCCGCGTATGGAAGAGCTCTTTGCCGCAGCTGATCTGGTCGTCTCCATGGGCGGCTACAACACGGTCTGTGAAATTTTGAGCCAGGGAACAGTGTCTCTGATTATCCCCAGGGATAGGCCGCGCCAGGAACAACTCCTCCGGGCACAGGCCTTGAAATCCCGTGGCTTAATTGATTGTATTCCCTGGCAGGAGCTTGCTGTGAACGGGCTGCGAAAAAAGATAACCGCCATGCTGGATAACCTGGATCAATACCGGTTGCCGATGCAGGGGTTTTCCCTGGACGGGATAGACTTTATCAAGGATAGGTTGCGCAAGTTTCGCAAAGGAGAGGCGTGAAATAGGGCAGGGGGCAGTTTAAATTAGCTTGTTGGTCATCAGTCCGAAAAAAGAGTCTTTTTTTTCAGCTGATATAAAAAACCAGCCCAGCTGCGCTAGGCAACCGTTGCAGGCAGCAAACTGCCAGCTGTAACCGTCAAACCAGCTGAACTCCATTGTCGGTCTGCCCTGAATTTGACAACCGGGCGCCTGCCGGAAACAGCGGATTTCAAAGGCAATGCCTGTTGGATTGAAAAACGCGTGTTCGTGTTGGCCGTTTACACTGATAGCCTGCTTGCTGGTGGTAATTGCTGAACTGCAACGACTGCAGATCAGCGGGATTTCTTCCTGTTCTTTTCCCCCGCTCTCCGACCCCGGCTGTAAGCTGCTTTTTTTGGTCTCTGTCAGCTGAATGCGGTACAGTTGCAGCGGCTGTTCAGTCCCCTGCGGGACGGTAATGCTCAACAATAGAATCCACCATATCGGCAATGGTATAGCTGTCCGGCTGGATGTCTACAGTCAGGCCGTTTTTTCTGACCGTTTCAGCGGTAATCGGACCAATGGCGGCGATCTTTACCCCGTCCAGCAACTGGTGCAGTTCCCTGTCATCAGCTGCATCCACCATGGTCAGGAAGTTGGTCACCGTGGAAGAACTGGTAAAGGTCACAAGATCGATGTCTCCCTCTGTCAGCTCATCCCGCAGCTCATCCTTCCGTCCCTGGGGGGGGACATTCTGGTAAACCGGGGCAACCGTG
>Ga0209013_10003952_pt1 | contig 13075 bp, 10 predicted proteins | sample Cruoilmetagenom2_FD_187291 | JGI IMG/M metagenome (GOLD analysis project Ga0209013, IMG submission 187291) | Oil polluted marine microbial communities from Coal Oil Point, Santa Barbara, California, USA - Sample 2 (SPAdes) (version 2) | ecosystem: Environmental > Aquatic > Marine > Oil seeps ... | reverse complement strand
CGCGCTCATTTGCCGATTATGCATTCCTGAATGTGGCGGGCGACCCGGCAGCCAGCTTTCTGCAGCGTTCGCCGCTGTCGGCCTGGCCGCACGCGTCACCCATTCCCGGTCTGGTCGGTTACTTCCAGGTCGATACTCACGGTGAATTCACGACACCGCTGTTGCCACCGACGGGGACTGTGGCTTCGACCTACGGTATTTCTGCAGTGGAACTGGAGCAGCGGCTGGCCTTGCAGCAGCAAATAGAGCAGATCCTCAGTAGTAACCGGCTGGTGCAGGGCAGCGATATTGCTACGGTGCATGGCGCCGTAAATGCAGCACGCCGTGACAAGCAAGCGGGTCTCGCAGCCCCTTTGGCTACCGGGGACAAGGACGTACTGGAGCAGCGTGCTCTGGATGATCGTGTCGTACCGGCAACGGTGGAACTGGCGGAAGAACAAGTGCAGGGTCAGGCCGCCTTCGACCGGCTCAACAAGGCAGCCGCTCCCCGGGAGCAGGAGAAGAAACAGCAGGCCGCCAGCACCCTCGGCCGGGTCGAGGATCTGAAACTGGATTACCGCTATCAGTCCGAATCGGCCGATGCAGTCCAGCGCCAGGTCACGAGCAGGGCGCCCGTCGCTGCCAAACGCGCCCGCAAGGAGCGCAGTGCCTTGCCGGAACCGGCGGATGAATCCGTCGCTACCTATTTTGAAGGCGCGCGCGAGGCGGATGCCCCGACACAGTCACGGCTTAAAAGCGAAATCCGCATCCGCACCTTCGAGAGCGAGATCGATCCATTCGAGTTCAGTCTGCTCGACAGTGGCCATTTTGTACTGTTCCGAAAAGTCTGGCGTGACGGGCAGCGTTATATACAGGGGGTACTGATTGAACAGCAGCCGTTTGTTGAGGGCTTGATCGAAACGATGTTCCTCGACACGGCGCTGTCAAACATGAGTGACCTGCTGGTTGCGTACCGGGGTGATGTGTTCTCGGCCTTCAGCGGGCAGATGGCGCGGCAGTATCTGTCCAGTGCCGAGGCATTGCGGGGTACGCTGCTCTATCAGAACCGCTTGTCATCGCCACTGGGCGATCTGGAACTGATCCTGAGCATCACCCGTCTGCCGGCGGGACCCGGTGGCAGGCTGATCACCTGGCTTGCGGCGATTCTCCTGCTGGTACTGTGCAGCGTCTTTTATCTGATGTACCGATTGGGGGCGGGACAAATCGACCTCGCGCGACAGCAACAGGATTTCGTCTCTGCCGTCAGCCACGAACTTAAAACGCCGCTCACCTCCATCCGCATGTACGGCGAGATGCTGCGCGAGGGCTGGGCCTCCGATGAAAAGAAAAGCAGCTACTATGATTATATTTTTGATGAAAGCGAGCGCCTGTCACGCCTGATCACCAATGTACTGCAACTGGCGCGCATGACCCGCAACAAGCTGCAGGTCGACACAAAGCCCCTGGCTGTGGCCGAGTTGATGGACGGCATCCGGTCCACGGTTTCTTCGCAGATCGAGCGTGCGGGTTTCGAACTGAATATGTGCTGCGAGACTGAAGCGGGGCAGGCCATCATCCAGGCCGATCCGGACGGCTTCACCCAGATCTTTATCAATCTGGTGGACAACGCCATCAAGTTCTCCGTCAGTGCGGAGCAGAAAGTCATCGACATCGGCTGTCAGCGACTGCGTGACGGCAGTGTGCAGTTCAGCGTACGGGATTACGGCCCCGGCATACCCGGGAGCCAGATGAAAAAGATCTTCAGATTATTCTACCGTTCAGAAAACGAACTCACCCGCGAGACTGTTGGTACTGGTATCGGCCTGGCGCTGGTGCATCAACTTGTCCGGGCCATGGGTGGCCAGGTGGATGTTGTCAACCGCGAACCCGGCGCGGAGTTCCGGGTGAATATTGCTGCACGTGACTCATAATGGACAAAAAAAGGCACCATTCGAATCTGCCCCCGGGTTTCGGTTATATTAACTGTGATAGAGGACAAAGATGAACATCTGTTTGAAAAATAATCCTACGTCCCTTTATTTTCTTTCTGGATAATTCTTATGCGATTACCTCATTTTATTCTCCTTCAGTGCCTGCTTCTTCTGGTTGTTGGCGGCATTGTCTACCTCCATAAAGACCGGGTCACTTTGGTAAGAAACCCGCCGGCATCACTGGCGCAATGGTACAAGCCGGAAAACGAGCGGCAGGTGTGGCTGCACACGATGTTTAAACTGCGACGCGAAATGCAGGCGGTGAGGTTTTATTCCGGGAACAAGGATGCAAAACATCTGGAAAAATGGACGGCATTATTAAGCGAGCATTACCTGAAAATAGGTGAGATGGTTCCAGAATGGAAGAAAAAACTGGACGTGGACGCGATCACATATTTACAGGAAAGTGCCGCTAGCAACCGCTACCAGGATGTGTCTCATGCACTCGATAATCTGAATGAAAGCTGTGAGTCTTGTCATAAAGATTACCGGGCCATTACCGCAACAATGTACCGTGCGCCTGATTTTTCCTTGATGGAGATTGGCCCGTCAACCTCACTTGAAAAGCACATGGAAGAGCTTACCCGGCAGGTAAACCAGATCAAGATTGCCTCTGAAGATGGCATGCAGGATGTTGCATTATCATCCTTGTCGGACCTGGAGAAAGGCATCAATGCGTTGGGTAAAACCTGTTCAAATTGCCATAAGAAGGATACCAGGGTGTATCCTGACGAAACGATTAATAAAACGATAAGCAGTCTGGGTGAAAGTCTGAGAACCGGGACACTCAAGGATCAGGGGCGAGAACTGGGTACCCTGGCGGTACTGGCTTGTGCCCGCTGCCACGGCACGCATCGCATCGCCTATGATACCAGGCAACTATTTGTCGACAGACAGAGTTGGGTTGAGCTGATAAAGCATTAAAGACAATATATAAATCGGCTATAAATAACGCGCCAGCAACCCCATTTCGTAATCCGGTCCATCCAGTGGAATCTGAACCCGGTAGCCGCCGCCCGGGGCTTCATTCATGGGGTTGCCGTCCATGTCGAGCATGTTCTCCAGGCGGAAAGTCCGGTTGCCTCCCGGCAGAATCAGCTCCAGTTCATCGCCAACGGAAAACTTGTTCTTGACGTCGATATGGGTCATGCCGTTCCCGGGATTGTAGCCGGTGAGGCCGCCAACGAAGCGTTGCTTGACACTGTCTGAATGACTTTCAAGATAGTTCTGGTAATCCTGGTCGGGGTGGCGTTGCAGGAAGCCGTCTGTATAACCGCGATTGGCCAGGTTTTCCAGTGTCCCCAGCAGTTGTGCATTAAACGGTCGGCCGGCCTCGGCATCATCAATGGCCTGACGGTATACCTGTGTCGTGCGTGCAACATAATAATGTGACTTGGTGCGGCCCTCGATCTTGAGGCTCTTGACGCCGATGTTGATCAGTCGTTCAACATGCTCCAGTGCTCTCAGGTCTTTGGAGTTCATGATGTAGGTGCCGTGTTCATCTTCTTCGATCGGCATTTGTGTTCCAGGCCGGCTGCTTTCCTCCAGCAGGTAAACCTTTTCAGCAGGCTCTTGTGCCGGGGTATCGACCGCCTGGATGTCACCACTGCTATCCACGCTGGCATCTTTCACCTGGTAATCCCAGCGGCAGGAATTTGTGCACGTGCCCTGGTTGGCGTCGCGGTGGTTGAAATATCCGGACAGCAGGCAGCGACCGGAATAGGCGATACACAGTGCGCCGTGCACGAACACCTCCAGTTCCATCTCGGGGCATTCCTGGTGGATCTCTTCAATCTGCTCCAGTGAGAGTTCGCGCGACAGGATGATGCGTGTAATGCCCTGTTGCTGCCAGAAGCGGACGCTGGCGTAGTTCATGGTATTGGCCTGTACCGACAGATGTATTGCAGTGTCAGGCCAGCGCTCGCGCACCATCAGGATGAGCCCCGGGTCTGCCATAATGAGTGCATCCGGACCCAGTTCCATGATGGGTTCCATATCCTTGATGAAGGTCTTTATCTTGGCATTGTGGGGCAGGGCGTTGCTGGCGAGGAAGAACTGTTTGCCGGCATCGTGGACTTCCTGAATGCCTGTTGCAAGGTTATCCAGGCTGGAAAAATCATTGTTACGCACCCGCAGGCTGTAGCGGGGCATGCCGGCATACACGGCATCGGCACCGTAGGCGACCGCGTAGCGCAGATTTTTCAGGTTGCCGGCGGGGGCCAGTAGTTCAGTTGTATTCACGGGAGCAGGGGCAGGGCAGTCAGTTAATAAGCTTGAAGCATTATTATAACGATATCTATTGAGCGTGTGTTATTCACCACACGACTGCAAGGGCAGTTGCCGGATCGGTTGTTCCCGGGACCGGCAGGCCGCAACGGGCATTTTGGGCTGAATTCGGTTATGTTGTGGGCCTGGATCCACACAGGGAGGGGGGTTCTCTTGACGCATATGGTTGGCTGGATTGTTGTGTTGGCGCTAATCGGGGGCGCCAGCTGGGGTCTGTTCGGCCTGTTGGCCGGTGGCCTGGCCGGATGGTTGCTGGGACTGCTGGTTACCAATAAAGAACAAAAAGTATTCAGTGAGCGCTTGCGCAGGGAGTTGCAACCACTGGCAGACCGGGTTGCCGAGCTTGAACAACAACTGGCGGGACCCGGCAACCGTGGCCACCAGGACGCAAAAAGTGAAGAACAGCAACAGGCGGAAGAAGGCCCGCAGGTCTCCACGCAAGTGCTCTCTGTCGATACGGTTCAGGCCCCGCCAGCTATTGAACCAGTGATGCAGAAAACTTTGGGGACGGTTGCCTCGGAACGAATGGAGGCCGGGGACGGTTGGGCGGAAAGTGCTGACGGTTCGCGTGCCGAAAGACCGGCGTTCATCGAAAAGATTGTCAGCTTTTTTAGCGGCGGTAATCTGGTCGTGCGCGTTGGTGTGGTGGTGCTGTTCTTCGGTGTTGCCTTCCTGATGCGTTACGCGGCAGAGCGCAATCTCATTCCGATTGAGTTACGTCTGGCGGCCATTGCCCTGGCGGCGATTGTTGTGCTTGTGATCGGTTGGCGCTTGCGCGAACGGCCCGGGCACTACGGCCTGGTATTGCAAGGGGGGGCGATTGGTGTTCTCTACCTGACTGTCTATGGTGCCGCCAAACTGTATGGCTTGCTGCCAATGGGGCTGGCCTTTGTTTTGATGGCGAGTATTGTTGCGCTCTCTGCATTGCTGGCGGTGTTACAGAATGCCCGGTCACTCGCCTTGTTCGGAAGTGCCGGTGGTTTTCTTGCGCCGGTACTGGCTTCAACAGGCGCTGGCAGTCATGTTGCGCTGTTCAGTTATTATGCGCTGTTGAATGCCGGTATTCTTTCCATTGCCTGGTATCGCTCCTGGCGTGAGTTGAACCTGCTTGGTTTTGTATTTACCTTCGTGATCGGCTCGGCCTGGGGCTATCACTATTACCGCCCCGAACACTTTGCAACCACCGAACCCTTTTTGATCCTGTTCTTCCTGATGTATGCAACGATTGCGCTGCTGTTCGCAACACGCCAGCCGCCACAGTTGCGCGGCTACGTGGATAGCAGCCTGGTGTTTGGAGTGCCCATCGTTGCATTTGCCTTGCAGGCAGCGCTGGTACGTGATTTCGAGTACGGCATGGCGATCAGTGCACTGCTGGTTGCAGGATTTTATGTTGCGCTTGCGAGTCTGCTGTGGCGGCGGTCCGGTGAAGGACTGCGTATGCTGACCGAGGCATTTCTGGCACTGGGCGTGGTATTTGGCAGCCTGGCGATACCGCTGGCACTGGATGGACGCTGGACTGCGGCGGCCTGGGCCATGGAAGGCGCGGCACTGGTGTGGGTGGGGATACGGCATCAGCGTCTGTTGGCACAAGTCTTCGGTGTGTTTCTGCAGTTCGCCGCGGGTGCGGCATTTCTCCTGGTGATCGGCTCGCCTGCTGGTGAATTACCTCTATGGAACGGTGTCTGGCTGGGTTCGGTTGTGGTGTCGGTGTCGGCGCTGTTTTCGTCATGGTTCTTATACCGGCATCCCGATAGCCTCAAAAAATATGCCCGCATCGTCAGTATGCCGCTGCTCTTGTGGGGACTGGCATGGTGGCTGGGATCCGGTTTGCGCGAAATGAACGCACATCTCAGTGAAGTGAATGAGGCGCATGCAACACTCCTGTTTATGTCATTGACGGCCCTGGCGCTGGGTTGGTTGGGTCGCCGTATACAGTGGCCGCCAGCGATTCTTGCCACGATCGCCCTGTTGCCGGTACTTGTTCTGGCCTTGTTCGGCGAGTTTGTTCTTATGCAGATGAGTCATGCATTCCAGGGCTGGGGTCTGGTGGCCTGGGTGGTGGCCATGGCAGCACATCTGCGGGTGTTGTGGCGTGGTACAGGGATATGGCCGAAGAACGTTGTGCGAATCTGGCATCCTTTGGGTCTTTGGTTGCTGGTGGCTATGCTGACCTGGGAACTGGATTGGGCAATACGTGAGACCGTTTTCCAGTCACTGACCTGGCACTGGATTGCATGGGCGTTGATACCCGGAGTGGTGGTCTATTTGTTGCTGCGCTTCGGGAACGATATCACTTGGCCGGTGGCGAAATATGCTGACGAATATCTGGGTATTGGCCTCGGCGTGCTGGCGATTTATTTATGGCTGTGGGCCATGGCGGCCGCCTTTCATGCCGGTGACTCGGCCCCGCTGCCTTATGTCGCACTGCTGAATCCCATGGATATTGCGCAGTGCTTTGCCCTGTTGGCGGCGCTGCGCTGGGTATTGTGGTGGCGAAAAACAGACACAGACAAGAACCGCCTGGCGTTGGTACCGCTGGTGATCGGTGGCTTGGCGGCGGGCGGGTTCCTGTGGCTGAATTCAGTGCTGGCACGTGCAGTGCATTTCTGGGGTGGTGTGGCCTGGAGTCCGGCTACCTTGCAGCATTCGGTCTTGTTTCAAACGGCCATTGCTATCCTGTGGACGCTGACTGCCATGGTAGTGATGGTCCTGGCGCGTCGCTGGGCCAGTCGCCGTGCCTGGTATGTGGGTGCCAGCCTGTTGGGGCTCGTGGTATTGAAACTCTTCATGGTCGATCTTTCAGGTGCGGGTACCCTGGAGCGCATCATATCGTTCCTGGTGGTGGGCGGTCTGATGTTGGTCATCGGTTTTTATTCACCCCTGCCGCCGCGCAGTAAAAAGGAGTCCGGTTAATGAGAGCACTGTTGTGGTTCGGGCTGGGTTTGCTGGCATGCAGTGTGTATGCAGAAACTGTCCCGGTGACGAAGAATGACTACGCCTATGGTCTGCCCATTGAATTCAGCGATGAGGCGGCGATCTACCGCCTGGCGGTACCGGAGATTGTCTACACGCACCTGATCAAGGCCAATTTCAGCGATCTGCGGGTGTTCAATGCTGCCGGGGAGGTTGTGCCCCACAGTTTACGGCAACCGGATGAGCCACAGGTCGATGAAGGTGAACCGCTTGTGGTGCCTTTTTTCCCTTATGCGGTAATCAAACCCGGAGCTCACAGTCCTGTGTTGGTACAGGTCGCCATCAATGATCAGGGGACTGTGGTCAGTTCCAGTGCCAGTGAAAAGACAGCGGGCGAGGAGCGGGTGAGTGCCTATCTGATCGATGTCAGTGCACTGGAATCCATGCCTTCCAGGCTGGCATTTAGCTGGGAAAGTCCTGAAGACAGTTTCGTCGCCCGTGTCAGCATTGAAGGGTCTGATGATCTTGGCCACTGGAATACGCTGGTATCACAGGCAAGCCTGGTGCGCCTGTTTTTTGCTGACCGCGAACTGGGGCGCAGGGAAATCGAGTTACCGGGCAGGGCGTATCAATATTTGAAAATCAACTGGCCTGCAACAACTGACGGTGTGCGTCTTACAGAGGTTCAGGCCTGGTTGACTCAGGAAACAGAACCGGTTGAACCCGTCTGGATTGAGTTAACAGGCGCGGCAGTTGCAGATGAGACGGGTGTATTTGAATACGGCAGCAGGGGCCATTTCCCCATTGAATGGGCTGAAGTCGTGTTACCCGAGGCTAACAGTCTGGTCGATATAAAGCTGTTATCGCGCGAGGAGGAAACCGGCTCGTGGCAAACACGCTATACCGGCAGCTTTTACCGTTTGCAGATTGATGGTGCGAGTCTGGCCAGTGAGCCGGCGAGATTCTCGCGGGTGAATAACCCGTTCTGGCGGCTCGAAGCGGTTGCAGATTTGTCCGGCATGGGTGCCACTGTACCGGTGTTACGGCTGGGTTACACGCCGCATCAGTTGCATTTTCTGGCACGCGGGGAGCCACCCTTTGTGCTGGCCTTTGGTTCGTATGCAGCAGCGGTCGGGCAAGGTCAGATCAATGCACTGCTGGCGCGTATCGACGAAGAGAAAAGTGATACCTTTGTCGGTGAAGCCCATGCCGGTAAAATGATTACCCTGGGTGGCAATGAAAGGTTGCAGGCACCGCCGGCACCATTCCCCTGGCAGCGGGTGTTGTTGTGGAGTGTGCTTGTCATCGGTGTCTTCGTATTAGGGACAATGGCCTGGCGACTGGGCAAGCAGATGAAGTAGGTGTTTCCTGATTGCTGTCAGGCAAGGATTCATAACAAACCATAATGCAGCCCATCGTCTCCATATCGAACCTGTCCAAGACGTACGCCAGTGGCCACCGGGCACTGAAGGACGTGACACTGGACATTGCCCATGGTGAAATCCTGGCGCTGCTTGGGCCTAACGGTGCCGGCAAGACCACGTTGATCTCGATTATCTGCGGGATAGTCAATGCAAGTTCGGGTTCAGTGACGGTGGCAGGGCATGACATCGTCGCAGACTATCGCACTACACGCAGCATGATTGGCCTGGTACCGCAGGAACTCACCCTGGGCGCCTTCGATACCGTTTGGAATACGCTGTGCTTCAGTCGTGGACTGTTCGGTAAACAGTCCAATCCGGCTTACCTGGAACAATTGCTCAGGGACCTGTCGCTGTGGGAGAAGAAAGACAGCGAGTTGATGACATTGTCAGGCGGTATGAAACGACGGGTGCTGATTGGCAAGGCCCTGTCACACGAGCCTTCAATCCTGTTCCTGGATGAGCCCACGGCAGGTGTGGACGTGGAGTTACGCAAGGACATGTGGACGCTGGTACGGCGCCTGCGCGAGTCCGGTGTCACTATTATCCTGACGACACACTATATCGAAGAGGCTGAGGCCATTGCCGACCGTGTGGGCATCATTAACAACGGTGAACTGTTGCTGGTCGAAGACAAGCTGGCATTAATGCACAAACTGGGCAAAAGGCAACTGATTATTGATCTTGAGGTGGCTGTGAATGCTGTGCCCGATACGCTGGTGCCCTGGGCAGTGGATCTGTCGGCCGCTGGCAGTCGGCTCACCTATACCTATGATCCCCGTAATACGCATACCGGTATCAGCGATTTGCTGCAGGCGATCAGGGCGGCCGGTCTGGAGCTGAAAGACCTGAAGACGACACAAAGTTCTCTGGAAGATATATTCATCAACCTGGTGAAGTCATGAACACGAATGCTGTCCGCGTGATCTACAAATACGAAATGTTGCGTGCCTGGGATACCCTGCTGCAGAGTTTTGCCTCGCCGGTACTGACGACCTCGCTTTACTTCGTGGTCTTTGGCTCGGCCATCGGCTCACGCATCGAAAAAATCGAGGGTGTACCCTACGGATTGTTCATTGTGCCTGGACTGATGATGCTGGCGCTGCTGACCCAGAGCATCTCCAACGCCTCCTTTGGTATTTACTTTCCCAAGTTTACCGGCACTATCTACGAAGTCTTGTCCGCGCCGGTGTCCTTCCTTGAGATCCTGCTGGGTTACGTGGGGGCCGCGGCGACCAAGTCCCTGATCATCGGCCTGATCATCCTGGCGACAGCCGGGTTTTTTGTACCTTTGCAGATCGCCCATCCCGTTTGGATGATGGGGTTCCTGGTCCTGACCTGCATCTCATTCAGCCTGTTTGGTTTCATCATCGGACTATGGGCGGACAATTTTGAAAAACTGCAGCTCATACCGCTGCTGGTCATCACACCGCTGGTGTTTCTGGGTGGCAGCTTTTACTCGGTCAGCATGCTGCCGCCCGCCTGGCAGACCATTTCGCTGTTTAATCCGGTGGTTTACCTGATCAGCGGTTTTCGCTGGAGCTTTTTCGAAGTCTCCGATGTGAGTGTGGGGTTGAGCCTGTCCATGGTCCTGTTGTTCCTGGCCGTCTGCCTGCTGGTTGTGTGGTGGATGTTCAGGAGTGGCTACCGATTGAAGCAGTAGTTCTTTACAGGACACAATGCAAACAGAACCGGAAAAGTTACTGAAAAAGCACCAGCAGCTGGTCCACTCTGACATGCTCAAGGTGACTTCGCATGTGCAAAGAACCGAGGGTGACTGGATTATTAACACGCTCATGATTGAAGGTTGCACGGCACCCTTCAGATTCAAACGCAAGCAGGCCTACAGGAATATCAAGGGCCAGCGCGTTAACCTGACCTACTATGCGGGCAGTGAAACAGTGGGTGGTATGGAGTTCGAGGTTATGAATGTAGTACGCATCAGGGTCGCCTGAGGCGGTGACGGGGAACAGTAGAACTCATAAGAACTGCAGGGCTGAATTCATTCGACCCTGCGACTATCCTGTTGTTTATACTGATAAATATATTTGATGGTACCTCCGGACAATTGTCCGGCCAGCCATACAGGCTTACTCTGCCAAACATCAGTGAATGATGGTCATGCACTGTCCCGGGACGCTGCCATGACCAGGGATGCAGTGATGAGGCAGGTATCGAATACTCTTTTGTTGACCAATCGCGCCGGGCGGGTGTACAGCCTCGCCTACAACCCGCACCGCATCCTGCAACGGGTACTGCTTGGCACCGTATTACTGGTAACCGTGATTCTCTACACCGGCTTTCGACTGGGTGCCGGTGTTGAGGCACGCAGGCAACTCGCGGAAATCACGACCCTGCAACGACTTAGCCGGCAACAACAAACCGAAATACAGGATATCCATGCGCTGGCCGGTGCGAACCTTGATGCACTGACCCTGCGCCTTGGCAATATGCAGGCTGAAATATTGCGTCTCGATGCGCTCGGTGAACGCCTGGTTACACGGACCGATCTTGATGCAAGCGAATTTGATTTCAATGCATTGCCCCCGGTTGGCGGACCGCAGGACGACAGTGACGATGAGGATGACGGTGAACCACCGGTCACTACCATCGCAGACTTTCTCGGGATGCTGGAAGCGTTGCATGCCTCTATTGTGGATCGTGAGACCAAGCTTGGCGTGCTGGAGGATGTTCTCATGTCCCGCAATCTGCAAGCGCGCATCCTGCCATCCGGTCCTGCCGTACAACGCGGTCTGGTGACATCAAAATTTGGCCAGCGCATTGATCCGTTCACCGGCAAGCGTGAGGCACACAAGGGTATCGATATCGCGGGCAAGGAGGGTGCAGAGATCCTGGCGGTGGCCGATGGCATCGTCACCTGGTCTGGTATACGCAAGGGCTATGGCAATCTTGTCGAGATTGATCACGGCACCGGTTACGTCACCCGTTACGGCCACAACAAGAAACAGCTGGTCGAGTCCGGTGACACTGTGCACAGGGGCCAGGCCATTGCCCTGATCGGTTCTACCGGTCGTTCTACAGGGCCGCATGTGCATGTAGAAGTCATGAAAAACGGCAGGCATGTGAATCCGGAAAAATACCTGGACAAATAATTTGCTATTGACGGGCGCGTCGCTCCCGGCATGGCCCAGGCCAGCCTCTCGACCGGTTCCCGGTCTCACCTTCTCCCTGCCTCTTGCGACGTACCTACATCCCTATAGGCAAAAAAAAGCCCGGCATATGCCGGGCTTCAGATCTTGCTTCAGTTTCGCGCCGTATTACTTGCGTGCGCCAGGACCGTTGCTTTCCAGACCGTTGCTCATATAAGTGTGGAAGTATTCCAGGGAACTGTACTCATCGCTTTGTGGCTTGTAAGGCTTGGCACGAACCTGCTTGTTACAGCCGCCATAACGGCGGTGCAGGGTACCCATACCCCCCCATTTCGAGCGATACACCGGAAAATGCGTTACCTGACCCAGTGCAGGGCTTAGCAAGTCGGCACGGATTTTGTTGCCGGAATAGTACACGTGGCAGTCGGCACAGGCCATGTTGAGTTGCCCGCGTTTGGCATAGAAATGGTTCTTGCCGCGCTCATAGGCAGCCACGGCGGCGGCATCATCCTGTGGAACCTGGATGTTGATGATATTACCCCGTGACGTGTAGTGCATATAGGCAGAGACATCAGCAATCGCACCTTTTTGCCAGCCAAGCGGCTTTTCACCATTTGATGCACGACAGGCATTAATCGTGGCCTCAAGGGTGATGATCTTTCCGGTAGCGCTGTCAAAGAAAGGATAGCGTTCGGCAATGCCCATACCGCCATTCGGGAAACAGTCAGCATAGGACTTGCCGTTCGCGAATGTCTTGTTAAAGAGTTCTTCACCTTTCGAGATGTTCAACTCGTAAGGAGGGAATTCCTCGATTTCTTCCCATTGTTCCCTCGATGCAGCATCAATGGAGTAAACACCGTTGATGAAATCATTGAAGGGAGTATTGGGGAAGCGGTTCTTGAAATAGGCTCTGAATTCCGCCAGGTCATCTTGTGGTGTGGCCTGTGCCGGCAGGGCAAAGCCGCCGAGCAGACCCAGTACTACTGTTGCAGTCAGGAGTTTTTTCATTGAGTGTTTCCCCTACAGGTCATTTAGGTTGTGTTACTTGATTGTCGCGTCGAGCGAGTCTTTCTCGCCCTTGTTGTCGACCCAGCTAAGACTCACTGTGTCTCCTGCGGCGGCACCTTTAAACTTGAATGACAGGTAAGGGTTTTTGGAAATTGCAGCTCCCCAGTTGGCGGTCATAACGGTCGTTCCTTTATGTTGACAGACAACTTCCTGGATGAAATGAGCCGGAATTGTTTTGCCCGTTTTTTTGTCTTTCAACAGACCGGTGTCCATTGGATGGCTGATCAGTGCCTTGATCGTTGTGACACCATCTGAAACTTTTGCGCGCATTTTAATGCTTGCCATGATTAATCCTCTTGGTACGCTT
>Ga0209013_10003951_pt1 | contig 13075 bp, 13 predicted proteins | sample Cruoilmetagenom2_FD_187291 | JGI IMG/M metagenome (GOLD analysis project Ga0209013, IMG submission 187291) | Oil polluted marine microbial communities from Coal Oil Point, Santa Barbara, California, USA - Sample 2 (SPAdes) (version 2) | ecosystem: Environmental > Aquatic > Marine > Oil seeps ... | reverse complement strand
GACGTAGATAAACCAAGAAACCTTGCAAAATCAGTTACTGTTGAATAGGGTTTAGGATAGTTGTACAACATGTTTGTCCTCAAATAACTCACTCGTGACGTAAATATCTCAGTCGTGACCTAGATAACTTAGTCGTGACGTAGATAACTCAGTCGTGACGTAAGAACTGGTTAGATATACTAACCAGTTCTTTTATTTTGCCTTTAAATAAATTTAGGATATTTAAAAAAGTAAAATTTAAGTGTAACTTTAGAATTAAGTTTGATAAAAGTAAGTTACGAACACTGAATATACACAGAAAAATAGTTCAGTTAACTTCTATTCCATCCACTTCCACACTCCATATTTTGTCGAAATCATTTACTCAGATCTTATTTTTACTAATAATTTTTCTATATCTTACCATATATACTCGAATCATTATTCCAAGTGTTAATAAAGTTTGTAAGAATACTTCACAGTACATCGGTGAAATAAAAATTGCTAGGTACTTTACTGAATGTAATGTAAAAAGCAAGAAACTTTTAAATAAATTATTTGGATAAAGAATAATTAGTCTATTAATGGATAATAAATATTGTAAATAGGAGGGGAAATATATTTATGTTAAAAAAAGTGGATGATAAAGTTATCTATTGCTATAGTTGTCGTAAAAAGAGCCTATTTACTCGAAGAGACGTGAGTAATAATAGTGGTGTAGAAAGTCATTGTAGCGAGTGTACATATCTATGGTTTGAATGGCAAAATCGAGCAGTAGAGCGAGAAAAGGAAAAATGGCAAGAATATAATGGAGGATTAGTAAATAACAAAAAAATTCCTATTTAAATTTTCAACAATAATAGCTAACAGGTGCTTAGTTATACAAGACCATCAAATAATAGTCTTTTTTCTAAAGCCAGTTAGAAGAATTTATAGATTCATTTTTTTCAATAAAAAATCCCCTTTAGATTATTATTTCCAAAGGGGGGTTTATTCGTAAATTTATATTAACATACTTGTTTTCTTCAAATAGCCTGGCTAAATTTCAAATCAACAATTAATTCAACTAGAAAATTAAACGGCTGTAATTGCGTTCACAGCTAAAATTGCATCAGCAATTTGTTCAGGTGTAAGTTCTGGATTTAAGTTGTGAGAAGTTTCACCTTCTATAGTTGCTAATTTACCAATTTTCAATAAATCTTCATATGGAGCATCTTCTAAATGAAGATCTTTTAAAGTTGTTGGTAATTCGATTGCTTTAAAGAAGTTAGCATAACGTAAAATTTCTTCTTCTGAGTAGCCTTCTAATACTAATTGAGTTAATACACCATACGCTACTTTTTGACCATGAGTTAGGCGGTGAATTTCACCTTCTAATGCAGTGAATCCGTTATGAACCGCATGAGCTGCGGCTACCCCCCCATTTTCAAATCCTAAACCTGATAATAGTGTATTAGCTTCAATAATATTTTCAACTTGAGGCGTCACTAATCCTAGTTTAGCTGCTTTATATGCTGCAGGACCTTGTTCGAATAAAATTTGTTCTGCTTTTTCTGCGATTGCTTGTCCAGCAAGTGTAGCTTTACCACCAGCCATTGTCGTTGAATTACGTTTTTGTGCAGCTCTTGCCTCAACAAGTGTTGCCATTGCATCACCCATACCTGATGCTAAAAGAAAGACTGGAGCACCAACAACTATTTTAGAGTCAATTAAAACTAAATCCGGGTTTTTATTGTAGAATTTATAACCTTCGAATACGCCTTCATCTGAATAAATTACAGAAAGTGCACTTGTAGGTGCATCTGTTGAAGCGGTAGTTGGTGCAACAACAACTGGAATTCCCAATGCATCACCAACTGCTTTAGCAGTATCTATTGTTTTACCGCCACCAAGACCGATTACTACGTCAGCATTTTTGCTTTTACCAGCTTCAGTTAAGCGTGCAATTTCACGATTTGATGCTTCACCAGAGAACTCTTCATAAATATAAGAAGTGTTTGATGCTTTAAAGCTTTCTTCTACTATGCTGCCAGTAATACCCCATACAATTTTATCTGATAAGACTAATGGGTTTTTCCCGATTTTAGCAACTTCTTCTCCAAGTGTTCCTAAAACTCCTGCACCTTGAATATATTTTTTCGGTGAAATAAATACTCTTTTTTGCATAATAAATTGCTCCCTTCTCATGTTAAGATCATCTTTTTTTTAAAAATACTACGAATTAAAATATCTTCAATTCAAACTATATTACATATCTAATTTTCCTCTTTACCTCACCATTTGTCAATAAAAATACTTTATTACTTTTTAAGCTTATATATTAGACTAAGTAAGCTGGCTAGCCTAATAAGGAAAAAATATAGAAGGAATGAAGATATAAGAAAAACGCACACACTAGATAAATCCATTATGTGCGTTTTATTTATTCCAATATGGATTTTATGGTATTTATTTAGTGTGCAATTTTTACAATTGGTTTAATTGTTATTCCTGTTTTTGAATCTTCAAATGCTTGATTAATATCTTTAAAGTCATAGAACTTCACTAATTTATCGAATGGAAATTTTCCTTCTTTATAGTACTGAACTAATTTAGGAATGTGTAATTGTGGTACTGAATCGCCTTGTACGGTACCAATGATACTTTTACCTTCCATCAAGATATCATTTGTAAAGTTTAATGTAACATCTCCACCCATACCAACAATTGCAACTTTACCAGAAACACGTAGTGCGGCAATAGATTGTTTAATAACTGGTGTTGCACCTGTTGTTTCAACAGCATAGTGAGAACCACCGTTTGTAATCTCTTTAATTTCTTTTACAACATCTACTTCTTTACCATTTAATATATGAGTCGCACCAAGTTCTTTCGCAAGGTCTAAACGACTTTGATGAAGATCAACAACAATGATGTGTTTTAAGCCGATTATTTTAGCAGCCATTACTGCACTTAATCCTACAGCTCCACCACCATAGATAACAATAGAAGTACCTGGTTCTGGGCTTAAACTGTTCATAACAGTACCACTGCCAGTTTGAATACCACAACCTAATGGGCCTAATAAAGCTAAATCAACATCTTTATCTACTTTTACGACATTGTTTTTGTTTGCAATTGAATACGTTGCGAATGAAGATTGACCAAAGAATGAAGAAATTGCATGATTATGTTGATGAATACGGTTAGAACCATCCTTTGCTTTACCACCAAAGTTTAGTTCTACTGTTCTTTCACATAAATTTTGGTGACCTGTTAAGCATTGTGAACATTCCCCGCAGTATGAATAAGAAAGAACTACATGATCTCCAGCTTGTACATTGGTAACACTAGAACCAACTTTTTCTATTATTCCAGCCCCTTCGTGACCAAGTACAGCTGGAAATGGAGCTCCGTTTCCTTTAATGGATTCTGCATCAGTATGGCAAACACCAGTAGCTACAATTTTAATTAATACTTCATCAGTACCTGGTTCCATTAGTTCTACATCTTCAATTTTTAATTCTTCTCCGACATTATGTGCAACAGCAGCTTTGATTTGCATGATATTTTCCTCCTATAAATTAGTATAAATAATACCACCAGTTCAATTACCATTGGTACAAAATAATTATTACCTAGTCATTTATTATCTAATTTTAAAATGCATAACAATTTTAATATGGAGCTATCGCTTTGTCCTTTCATTCACATAGTCATTTTCAGTAACTAATGGATCTTCAACAAAATTCATTTTTTTCATCACTTGCTTAATGGCTATCGGAAAAAAGTAAGCACCGAAAAATGCGCAAAAGAAAGCTTGCGACCAAGTTTTCATCCAAACAGATAAAAATTCCTGAGTGTAGCCTGTACTTAGCGATACTAATACAAAGGTGATAAAAATGGACATGGACAATGCCATTAAAAATGCAAAAATAATATTTCTATATTTGAGTTCAATCTTTATTATGGTCAACCTCCTTGAAAAATATTAAGCTTTTCTATTGAAAGACTAACTAAAACTAGAATTTATACCAGCAACTCTATTCTATCATCAGACTTTAAATTATTATAAGGAATGTTTATAATGTTAATATAAGCAGCTCTAATGTAAGGGAGTGAAAAATTGAATACATATTATGCATTTATCAAGGCTGTTGAAACAGGCAGCTTTACAAAAGCAGCTGAAGAACTTGGTTATACTCAGTCAGCTATAAGTCAAATGGTACATTCATTGGAGAAAGAATTATCGACCACACTTATATTACGTTCCCGAAAAGGTATTTCATTGACACCTGACGGAGAAGAGTTTATGCCTTTTATTAGAAACATCTATAATTCACACCGAGAACTTGCAGAAAAATCAAAGGAAATGGAAGGACTCCAGAATGGTCTCATTCGAATTGGTGCATTCTCCAGTGTTACCTGCCACTGGCTGCCTATGCTGATAAAAGAGTTTAAACAACAATATCCCACTGTCCAATTCGAATTACAACAAGGGAACTATACTGTTAATGTGAATTGGATTAAAGAAGGAATCGTAGATTTTGGCTTTGTAAATTCTCAATCTATACCGAACCTAACTACTGTCACTTTGCAAGAAGATGAAATGCTTGTTGTCCTGCCTGCAAAGCACCCTTTAACTTTGAAACATAATGTTTCCATAGAAGAGTTAACAAATGAGCCCTATATCCTTTTAGATGAAGGGATTATAAATGATCCTTTAACAATTTTTGAAGAAAGAGATTTTAAGCCTAATATTCAATACCGTGTATTTGATCCTTATGCGATTACTTCCATGGTAGAACAAGGGCTTGGCGTTTCAATATTGCCCAAACTTCTTTTAACTAAAAGTCCGTATAATATTGTTGCGAAAAAAATATCGCCGCCATTCGTTCGGACTATTAGCTTGTCTTATAAGGACAAACGAATATTACCGATAGCTAGCAGATATTTTATTGATTTCATTATTGAAAGACTTGGAAAGTTATAAGGCTCGTGATGGAAAAAATTCTTACAAATAGAAAAGTTAATTATTTTTCAATACTAATACTTTGCAGATGCAATACGTTACTAATATAACTTTTAGAATCAATAAGGAAGAAACCAAGCAACATTTTCTAAAAGTTGCTTGGTTTCCTCTGCCCAAAAGCTATAATTAGAAATCTTAATACACAGCAATTTCAACAGATTTATCAACTCGATTTAAATCACGGTGCAATACTTCACCAATACGTTTTATACCTTCAATGATTTGTTCGGGAGTTGAATTGGAGAAGTTTAGCCGCATAGTATTCTTATGTGCTCCTTTTGCATAAAATGCTGCACCGGGTACAATAGCTACATTGTTTTCCAGACACTTCAAAGCAATCTTGCTTGCATCTACTGAATCACTGAGTTCAACCCAGATGAATAACCCTCCATTAGGCTTGACGTAGGTAATATTTCTAGGGAAATATTGATCAATACTATTAAGCATTGTCGTACATCTTTCGTTATAAATAGCTTTAATTTTTTCAATATGTTCCTCGAGATCATACATCTCCATATACTTCGCCGTGATTCGTTGTGAAAAGCTATCGGAATGCATATCAGCTGACTCCTTAAAAGCTATGTACTTTTCAATGAATTTTTCACCTGCACAGATCCATCCAAGCCGTAAGCCCGGTGCAAATATTTTTGAAAAGGTACTTAGATATATTACTCTTCCTTCTGTATCAAAATGTTTAACAGGCGGAATTGGGGTGCCAGTAAAACGGATTGCTCCGTATGGATTATCTTCTAGGATCAAAACGTCATACTGATTGGCGAGTTCAACCATACGCTGTCTTCTTTCAAGCTTTAGTGTTCGTCCAGTAGGATTCTGAAAATCTGGAATCGTATAGATAAATTTTGTTTGTGGATTCTCCTGAAGTCGTTTTTCCAGTGCCTCCATCAGCATACCGTCTTCATCCATTTCAACGTCTACAATATGAGCATTGTAGACGTTGAAAGCATTGATTGCAGCAAGATACGTGGGACTTTCACAAATGATGGTATCTCCTTCGTCAAGAAACAGCCTTCCCGTCAAGTCTATCGCCTGCTGAGAACCGGATGTGATCATGACTTGTTGCAGGTTTGATCGAATTCCGATGGCTTCCATCCGTTTAATAACCGCATTTCGAAGAGGGATGAATCCCTCTGTCGCACTATATTGTAGGGAGGCGGGCCCATTATGAGTCAAGACAGCTTCACTTGCCTCTTTCATTTCCTCAATTGGGAACAACTCTGGAGCCGGAAGTCCGCCTGCAAAAGAAATTAATTCTGGTCGTTCCGAAGAAGTTAAAATTAATCGCAATTCAGAAGGTTTGATCAAATTGGTTCTTTTTGCATATTTACTGTGCATTGTATGATCCTCCATTTCCATCCAAGCTTTCAGTTATTTTACGAGAAAATTGTTTAACCAACTTACTATTCTCTTCGTCCATTTCTTTAGACATACGAGCAGATGGCCCGGTTATCGCTATTGCAGCAATAACAGATCCATCTCTCCAGATTGGGGCAGCTATACAACGTACACCAGCTTCAGCCTCTCCATTATCTATTGAAAATCCAACTTTTTTGACTTGTTCCAATTCCTTAAATAACAAATCAGAGTTTCCATGGAATTCTGATTCAAAGTTATTTTTAAAGTTATCCTGTACCGTTGAGGGCTGAAAAGCTAATATACTTTTTCCAACTGCACTGATATGAGCAGGGAGCTTTTCTCCTATTTCATAATGCGTTCTGGTAGGATAGCTACCTGGAATTATTTGAGTAGCAAGTACTTGAGAACCATTTAGTACACCAACAAAGATTGTTTCCCTTGTTAATTGTTTGAATTCCTCCGCGGCATGTGCTATACCAAAATTCAAATCAAAATTGATATTATTATTTGCGCCTATTAATTTTTCAATTAAATGATCAGAAACTTCATAAGTGGTTTCAGTCGACTTTTGAATCAAATGATTCTGTTCCAATGTATTTACTAAACGATAAGTAGTACTTCTGTTGTATTGTAAAATATCCATAATTTCAAGAACAGATAGATTTCCTCTTTCAATGATTAACCACAATATATCTAACCCTTTTTTTAATGTACCAACTTCACTCATAAGAATCCGTCCTTTAAAAAATGTTTATAGAAATTAGTTAATGTAAGGCCTCTATTCACCTGAGTTGGAATGACTACTCAATTGAACGAAAAACTCTATAATTCGATTGATTGACTACCAAGATTTATTTCACATATTTTCAATAATTTCTTCAGTAGTCATCTTTGTTGCTATGTTGTTCATCGCATAGTTTAAAGCTGCCTCTTGCCATTCTTCATTGATTGTCGATGTACCATCTGTTGCAATTACCACATTGTATCCATGGTCTGCGCCGTCTCTGCATGTGTGTTCTACAGCCATATTGGTCCATACTCCAGTAACTATAATAGTCTCGACACCTAAACCTCTTAGCAATGTATCTAATTGAGTACCATTAAATGCACTCATCCGGGATTTTTCAATTACAAAATCCCCTTCTTTAGGTTCTACTCCATCAACTGGTGCAGCTCCCCAAGTTCCTCTAACTATACTTTCAGTTTCCGCAATGGATCTAAAAATTGGAGCTCTATCACCAATCCCCTTGGCTCCCTTTTCAACAACAAAAAGATTGTGGAATACAGGAACTCCTACCACTCTTGCTTTTTCAGCAATGGCTTTTATATGTTCAACCACATTTTGTTTTTCTGCATGTTCTACAGCACCCGAGTTTTCAAACTTACCTCTTTTTGTCAAATTATCATTCTGCAGATCAATTATTAATAAAGCTGTTTTATTGTTATCAAATTTCATGTTTATATTTCTCCTTTTTGTTTAAGATTTCATTCCATGTGGAATTATAAGCTAACTGTGAACGTGTTTTATTATATGCGGAGTATGTATGTATGTCAAATATAGATACAAATAATATAAAAGTATCAAATATAGGGATTCATTGTGACTCCCCATACATAAGGTGACTTTAGTATTCTGCTTAATTGGGTTGTTCCTACATAACAATCCAAAGATTTTAAAGTCTAATTAATTTAATGTCCTTCTAAACTACACGGCAAAATGTGGTGTTATTTCATAGATTCAGATATTACCGTTCTTTACAAAGAAAATAGAGACGATGCTTAAAACAAGCATCGCCTCTATTTATGTATAAGTTATTTTTTTAAAGGTGTTCTAGGTTGCCTCTACCAAGTTCAGCATACATATACACTTTTTTCACCTTTAGTATAATCTTCAAGAAGATTTATTCTTGTTTAGATGTATTGTTTTTTTACCATTGCTTGATAATCTATTCCCCATTCAGCCATCACATCGATAATGGGTCTGAGAGTGTTGCCTAAATCACTTAGAAAATATTCTACTTTTGGTGGAACCTCGGCATAAACTTTGCGTTGTATAATCCCATCTTCCTCCATTGAACGTAAGTTCTGTGTCAATACCTTCTGGCTAATACCTGGAAGGCCGTTTCTCAATTCCCCAAATCTTTTTGTGCCTGTTAATAGTTCTCGAAGAATCAGTAATTTCCATTTGTTCCCTATCAATCCAACTGTCGTTTCTACTGGGCAAAGAGGTAATTCTTTGTTTTGATTCATATTATATTCCTCCAATAGTTACTAAAAGGTTACTATATAACCTTAAGGTTCCTACTTTTCAAAAGTTAGTAAGAGACTTAATATGATTTTAAGCACTACAAGAACTTGAAGTCAATTCTAAAAAATAAATAGTTCCTTTTTTACGAAAGGTAATCATAGAAGGAGTAACAACTTATGAACAGTTACGAAACGCGTATAATAATGGCTAAAAAGGCAATCGAGGAAGCTGAATATATACTATTGGGCGGCGGTTCAGGATTATCTGCTGCTGCTGGTCTTACGTATAGCGGCAAACGATTTTCAGACCATTTTAGTCCGTTTATTGTAAAGTATGGGTTTTCTGACCTCTATACCTCGAGCTTTCATCCCTTTGAAACTGAAGAGGAGAAATGGGCATACTGGGCAAAACATATTAGTCTAAATCGTTTTGAAATTGGACCTACGAAGTTGTACAAGGATCTATTTAATCTGGTGAGGGATAAAAATTATTTTGTTATTTCTACCAATGTAGAAAGCCAATTTGTAAAAGCAGGGTTCCCTCTGGATAAAGTATTTGAAATCCAGGGAGATTACAGTTACTTGCAATGTGAAAAAGGTTGCCATAACAAATTATATTACAACGAATCGCTAGTGAAAGAAATGCTTGAAAAAACAGTCGATTGCAAAATACCATCAGATTTGGTGCCGAAATGTCCAGTATGTAACGGTGAGATGGATGTGAACCTAAGGAAAAACCAATATTTTGTACAGGATGAAATATGGTATGAATCAGATGATTTATACCAAAAGTTCCTCCAAGTTTCTGACGAAAAAAAGATTGTATACCTGGAATTAGGTGTTGGATTTAATACACCTGGAATTATCCGTTATCCATTTGAACAAATGACCTATCATGGTGAGAGCGCAACCTTGATCCGCTTTAATAGAGATTATCCTGAGGGATTAGCAGAAAACCAAGGTAAGACTATACCATTCACAGAAGACATGCAACGAGTTGTTTCCTCGTTATTACAGTAAAGGAGAAACACCATGACACAATTGAAGTTAATGGATTATAAAGCCACCATTCAATTAGAAGAAAAATATGTGGCATCACCACTTTACCTAAGTAATAAAGATGAAATTGTAAATGAGTTACTAGAAACATTGTTAAATGAAAAGAATGAACAAAAGAATATGGTAATCCCTCGTATTTATGATGAGAAACGGAGCCTATTAAGGGGATTATTGAATATAAGAGAACCCAAAAGTTTAGATGATGGATTTCTTCGGAAGTTAGATTCCCTTTTGCAAACAGAATTGACGGAAAAAGGTGTAATGGAAGTTGACCCACTAGAAACGGTTGCAGATATCGCTACAGAAAGTCCTATAATCCATTCAGATAAATTCATTATTTGGAAAGGCGACATTACTCAATTAAAGGCTGATGCAATAGTGAATGCTGCAAATAAATACATGCTAGGATGTTTTCAAACATCACATGCTTGTATAGATAATGCGATACATTCCGCCGCTGGTCCTCAGCTAAGGGAAGATTGTGAAATCATTATGTCCATGCAACAGGAGTTAGAGGTAACGGGCGGAGCGAAAATTACTAGAGGCTATAATTTACCATCAAAATTTATCCTTCATACTGTCGGACCCATTGTCCCAAAGGGAACAGAACTGACAGAGAAACAAAAGGAAGAACTAGCGTGCTGTTATAATTCCTGCCTAGAACTAGCAAATGAAATAGCTGAAATAAAAACAATCGCTTTTTGTGCTATTTCAACAGGGGTGTTTGGCTTCCCAAAACGAGAGGCTGCTAGCATTGCAATAAGGACAATTGATGAATGGCTAAAAACACATCCCAATCATTTTGAAAAAATTATCTTCAATGTGTTTAGTAACGACGACAAAAATATATATTTAAAAACTCTTAAACCACAAGATTAAGGAGAATGTTTAATATGAAAGCAGTTGTATTAGAAAAGCCCTGTACCGCACTAGATTTAGTTGTACGTGAAGTACCCGTCCCAAAAGTAAAGCCAGGCTGGGTGCTTGTAAAAATAAAAGCCTTTGGTATCAATAGATCTGAGATATTTACCCGACTAGGTGATTCTCCATCTGTAGAACTTCCCCGAATCATTGGAATAGAATGTGTCGGGGAAATTGCGGACCCATCTGATAGTTCTCTTCAAAAAGGACAGAGAGTCGTCTCATTAATGGGTGGTCTTGGTCGTGATTTCGATGGCAGTTACGCGGAATATGCCCTGATTCCAACCACTCAGGTTTATGCAATCAACAACAAAATGGACTGGGTAAATCTGGCCGCAGTTCCCGAAATGTATTATACAGCTTACGCTTCGTTATTCGATACGTTGATGTTGAAAAAAGAGGATGTCCTACTAATACGTGGAGGTACGAGCTCGGTGGGCTTAGCAGCATTGCAGCTTGCAAAAAGTATTGGAACGTCTGTTATTTCTACCTCTCGCAATAAAGGTAAACTAGAACTACTGAAACAACATGGTGCCGATTTTGTCTTAGTAGATGATGAAAACATGCAAACACAGCTCCACTCCATTTTTCCGCAGGGAGTAAATAAAATATTGGAACTTATTGGTACTGTCACTTTGAAAAACACTTTTAGCATGCTTACTGAAAAAGGAATCTTATGCATGACAGGAATTTTAGGAGGCGAATGGGTGTTGGAAAACTTTGAGCCTATGGTAGATATTCCTTCAGGGTCGTATTTTACACAGTTTGACAGCGGAGCAAATTTTAAAGAGAAATTATTAACCGAATTATTTGATCACATTGGTGAATCTAATATTCAAGTACCTATTGCCAAGGTGTTTACATTAAATGAAATTAGCCAAGCACACTTGCTAATGGAGAATAACAGTGCAAACGGGAAAATAGTGGTTATTAATCCTGAATAAAATCTAAGGAGTCTAAATATGATTCGATTGGAAAATGTATCTAAACAGTTTGATGATGGTACGACAGTGGTTAAGTCATTAAATCTCACTATCAATAAAGGGGAATTTTTTGTTCTCATTGGCCCAAGCGGCAGTGGTAAAACCACAACTTTAAAAATGATCAACCGACTAATTAGTTTGTCTGATGGCACGATCTTTATAGATGGGAAAAAAATTAGCGAATATGATATTCACGAACTTAGGTGGAATATTGGTTACGTGCTACAGCAAATAGCCCTTTTCCCTCATATGTCTGTTGAAGAAAATATTGCTGTTGTTCCTGAAATGAAAAAGTGGAATAAAGAGAAAATCGCCGATAAAGTGGACGAATTATTGCAAATGGTTGGATTAGATCCTATCACATATAAACATAGAAAACCTCGCGAGTTATCTGGCGGACAACAGCAAAGAATTGGGGTTGCGAGAGCCTTGGCCGCCGACCCGGAAATCATTCTCATGGATGAACCATTTAGTGCTCTCGATCCTATAAGCAGGGAAAAGTTACAAGAAGATATAGTAAAACTTCAAAAAACCATTAAGAAAACAATCGTTTTCGTTACACATGATATGCAGGAAGCTCTCAAATTAGGTGATCGTATTTGTATTATGAGAGATGGAGAAATTGTACAAGTTGGTACGCCGAATGAGTTAATTTATCATCCTGCCAACGATTTTGTAAAGGAGTTTATTGGTAAGATGAATAAGAACAATCAACACTTTAACCTGGAATTTTTATTATCACAAAGTAATAAGGGTTCTATAGTAGAAGGAATGTCGGTCATTCCAGTTACAAGTTCATTGGAACGAACATTAGAAGCATTATCTGAACAAGATATAGTTGGGGTGGAAAAAGATGGGAAAATGATCGGTATACTAAATCGGCAGTCCATTATCCAACACTTATTAAATGGCCTAAAAGAAGGTGAAAAAAATGCATAGTTTATATCTAACCTTCTTAGATAGAAAAGATGAACTAATGGTCGGCCTCATTCAGCATATAGAAATATCATTTATTGCACTATTTTTTGCACTGCTGATATCCATTCCTCTCGGGATATACTTAAGCAGAAAGAAGAAGGTCGCCGAACTAGTAATTGGATTCACAGCCGTCCTCCAAACGATTCCATCATTAGCACTTCTAGGTCTCCTAATACCGCTTGTTGGTATTGGAACAATACCATCTATTATTGCACTGGTTATCTATGCTTTACTGCCTATTTTAAGAAACGTTTATACCGGTATAAAAGAAGTGGATCCAAATCTAATAGAAGCTGCAAAGGGATTGGGTATGAATAATCGAAGACTGCTTTTTAAGATAGAGCTCCCTCTTGCGATGCCTATTATTATGGCAGGTATTAGAACATCTATGGTTCTTATCATCGGTACTGCCACGATCGCATCCTTGATTGGTGCTGGAGGACTAGGTGATCTAATTACTGTAGGTATTAGCAGAAATGATATGGACTTAATATTATTAGGGGCTATTCCAGCAGCACTCCTA
>Ga0209013_10003950_pt1 | contig 13076 bp, 12 predicted proteins | sample Cruoilmetagenom2_FD_187291 | JGI IMG/M metagenome (GOLD analysis project Ga0209013, IMG submission 187291) | Oil polluted marine microbial communities from Coal Oil Point, Santa Barbara, California, USA - Sample 2 (SPAdes) (version 2) | ecosystem: Environmental > Aquatic > Marine > Oil seeps ... | reverse complement strand
CCTCGCTGTTGCCCAGTTTGGTCTTCGTCTGGCCCTCGAACTGAGGGTTGGGCACCCGCACCGAAACCACACATGTAATTCCCTCACGGACATCATCACCACCCATTTTTTCCTTCATGTTCTTGGGAATGATGTCGTCGGTTGCATAGCGGTTAATACACTTGGTCAGGGCACCACGGAATCCAGTGACATGGGTGCCGCCTTCCCTGGTGTGTATATTATTTACAAACGAATACAACCTTTCAGTATATCCTGTGTAGTACTGAAAACAGACCTCGACCTGCACATCATCCTTTTCGCCTTCAAAAAAAATCGGCTCGAGGTTGACAGGGGTCCTGTTGCGGTTCAGATATTCAACAAACTGGTTGATTCCTCCTTCGTAGTGAAACTCATCCTCAGCTCCATTTCTCTCATCGTGAAGTACAATCTTGACGTCTTTATTCAGAAAAGCCAGCTCTCTAAGCCGGTTTTGGATAATATCGTATTTGAATTCTAGTGTTTCTGTAAAAATCGACGAATCGGGCTTAAAGGTTATCTTTGTTCCGGTAAGATCTGTCTTGCCGACTATTTCAATCTCTTTATCTTTATCCCCGAAAGAATAAGACTGCATGTGTATTTTATGATCTCTTTTTATTTCTGCACGGCACCACTCACTCAAGGCATTTACTACCGAAACACCCACACCATGTAATCCACCGGAAACCTTATAACTTGAATGGTCAAATTTACCGCCGGCATGCAGGGTGGTCATTACCAGTTCCAAAGCGGACATTTCCTCGGTCGGGTGTTTATCAACCGGGATGCCACGGCCGTTATCCTCAACAGAAACAGAGTTGTCCTGATGTATTGTCACCTTTATCTTGGAACAATGTCCAGCAAGGGCCTCATCAATACTGTTATCCACCACCTCATACACCAGGTGATGCAAACCTTCTTCTGCTGTGTTGCCGATATACATTGACGGTCTTTTGCGGACAGCTTCCAGTCCGGCTAAAACCTTTATCTGTTCAGCCCCATATTCATTATCGGGTTCTTTTTTTTCTGTTTGTTCCATTTTTTCTTCTTTTTTTTTAATAATTAACGTAATAATATTATTATATTTTGTCTGTCCCGCGAAAAGAACCCGAGACAAAAATGTGGCCCTGTTCCTGGTTCAGTTTTTTATTAATAATCATATTTTCATGGGCATAATAATACTTACAAACCCCTGGTCATCTTCCCCTTCGATAAGGCATGGACTCTGGTCTGAATTAACATATGCCTTTATCGTGCCGCTCCTCATTACCTGTAAGGTGTCAATAAAATATCTACAGTTAAAACCAAGATCCAAAGGCTCCCCTGAATAATTTATTGCCATTTCGTCTTTGGCATTTCCAAAGTCCATATTCTGGGAAGACAGTATAAGTTTATTATCATCAACACTTAACTGGATTGCATTAAAGGTGTCTTCGGTAAAAAGGTTTGTTCTTTTCAGTGATTCAAGAAAGTTACTTCTATCTATTTCAATAACATTATTTTTTTCTATTACATTTACTATGCTCGTATAATCTGGAAACTCTCCATTCATAAGACGTACAATCATCAGAGAATTTTTTGTTTTTACTATAAGTTGTTTTTTATCTGCTCCCATGGAAAATTTTTTCTGTCCTTCACATACTTTTTTAATTTCTGAAACCCCTTTTCTTGGAATAAGAGTATTTTTTTCTATAATAATATTATCGCTTTCCTTATCTAAATCCTTTTCCATAATAGAAAGACGATGACCATCAGATGAAACCATTCTTAAAAAACTTTTTCCTTCTTCTTTTTTTTCTTTTTCTATCAGAATACCTGTGAGGGTATAATTACTTTCCCTTTCCTGGGCCGCTGAAAATATTGTTTTATCAATAAGTTCCTTAATAATTTCACATGGCAGAGATACAAGAGATTCTTCATTATATTCAGGAAATTTTGGATAATCTTCACTTGATGTTCCTGCCAAATTATACATACTGCTTCCTGCTTTTATTCTTGCCCATTTTTTATCTTTCTCTTCAATTTTTATATTCTCTGACCCTGATTCTCTTACTATTTCATATAAAATTTTTGCCGGCAGGGTTAATGATCCTGGGCTTAAAATTTCAGCTGCAACATTCTTTTTTATTCCTACTTCTAAATCAGTTGCTATCAATTCAATAAAATTCTCTTGTGTATGGATAAGTACATTAGCCAATATGGCCATTGTTCCTTTTTTTCCTGTTATACTCTGTAAAGAGTTAAGAGCTGGTAAAAAATCTTCTTTTGATACATTGATTGAAAGTGTCATAATTTAGTACCTCTATATAGTTTTTTATTATGTATATAAAGAATGTTATTATTAGAAGTATTAATATGTTAATAAAATATATAATATATTGATTTTTTTATAAAAATTTTAAAAAAAAGAATTATTAAAAGAAGTGAATAAGAGAGCTTTGAGAGTTATCAACATTTTATAAAAATTATTTTTAATAAAATAAGGTAAAATTTTAAGTTATTTTTTATAATTTTGTTAATAGAAAAAGCACTAGATTAACTGAATTACTATAGAGTAAATGTAAGGAAAACACAATGTTTTTTAAAGTTTAAAATAAGTATTTTTTATATATAATTACATATATTTATACTATTTTTTAAATAGTAAAAAATGAAGAGTAAAAAAAACTCAGAAAGAACTGTCCAAAGGGACATAAAAAAACTTCTTCAAAAGGGAGTTTATGAAGAAGTTTTTCCCTGTGCAGCAGCAGGTATTTCCATTGGTATTGGAAAAGAAAAAAGGAAAATAATTACCTTTTTTGGAAATGCATCTCTCTATCCAGAAAAAAGAAAATTAAAAAAAAATACCTATTTTGACCTTGCTTCGTTGACCAAACCCCTTGCCACCACAATGGCAATCCTTTGCCTTATTAAAATGAGAAAAATTGATGTGGATGAAAATTTATCATCCCTTCTTGAAAAAAAAATTAAAGATGAAAAGAAAAAAATAACTATTAAGCAGCTTCTTGGTCACTGTTCCGGGTTTCCCGCACACAGAGAATATTTTCGAATATTAAAAGATATACCAGTTAACGAGAGGGGGGGGGTTGTAGAGACGTTATTATTGAGAGAAGAGCTTGAATATACACCAGAAAACAGGGCAATATATAGCGATTTGGGATTTATGCTACTTGGGAGAATTATTGAAAAAAAATCAGGATATCCCCTGGAACAATTTGTTAAAGAAATGGTTCTGCAACCTCTCAACCTTGAAAAGAATATCTTTTTTAACCCCTTGTTTGACAGCAACCAAAGTCACAAAAATAAAGAATTTGCTGCCACAGAAAATTGCCCCTGGAGAAAAAAAATACTCTGTGGCGAGGTTCATGACGATAACTGCTATACAATGGGAGGCGTGGCCGGCCATAGTGGACTGTTCGGCGATATAGAGAGCGTAACAACCTATGCAGGTTTTGTCCTTGATATGTGGAAAGGTGTTGCAACCCACCCCAATATTGAAAGCAGGGATTTAGTGAATTTTTTGGTTAGGCAGCAAAAAATACCCGGCAGTTGCAGAACTTTAGGGTTTGATACAACCGCAAAGAGTGGTTCCAGCAGTGGAAAATATTTTTCTAAAAAAACGATAGGGCACCTGGGTTTCAGTGGAACATCTTTATGGATAGACCCGGAAAAAGAAGTTGTTGTTGTGTTGCTGAGCAACAGGGTGCACCCAAGCCGCGAAAACACCAAAATTGTACAATTCCGGCCATTTTTTCATGATAGGGCCCTGGAAAGAATTTTTCTCATCTAAAAAATAAATTTTTTTATGGCAGAGGAGGAAAAAATATAGTTTACAATGAATGTTCATTCATTGTTTGGGTGTTTACTTTTAGGTCGGTGTTTTGTTGGTGGTTGCAGCAAAATTACGCCAAGAAAAAAATTTTGCACTTTTTCCACCGGAACACCCTTTGGCTAAAACCATAACAACGAAAAGGAGTTAATAGTACTATGGAAGGCCGAGTGAAGTGGTTTAATGACAAAAAAGGATATGGTTTTGTTGAAACTGAAAACGATGGAGATATCTTTGTACATTACTCAGGCATTGAGGATACCGGTGGTTTTCGTTCTCTGCAGGAGGGAGAAAAGGTAGATTTTGAGATTGAGCAGACCCAGAGAGGCCCACAGGCAGTTCAAGTGAAAAAACAAGGTAGCTAAAAAGTAAGATATAAAAAATATTATATCACTTAATAAAATACGTAATAAGCCGTTCAGACGAGGTAACAGTTCTGGTCGGCTTTTTTGTCTTGTAAAGCAAGGCCGGCAGATTAAATATCAACAAGCCGGCCTTTGCTCATCCTGAGTTTTTTTTGAGCTTTTCCGGCCAAATTAAGGTTGTGAGTAATGAGGATGATGGTCACACCATGCTTTTGGTTTATTTTTTCAAACAGGTTCATGATTTCCGCCTCGGTTTCCTCATCCAGGTCACCTGTTGGTTCATCCGCAAGGATTATGTCTGGTTTGTTTAAGAGGGCCCTGGCGATGGCAACCCGTCTCTGCTGGCCACCTGAAAGTTGAGAGGGGTAGGAGTCTGCTTTCTCTCCAATGCCAACCATCTCAAGAAGGTCCACGGCAGCCTTGTCGTCCGCCACATTTTTACCAGGGCTGAAAATTCCGGGAAGCAGGACATTTTCCTTGGCAGTAAGAATGGGCAACAGGCTTGCAAACTGGAACATAAAGCCGATTCTGTTAACCCGGTATTCAGACAGTCTATTGTCGTCGAGGGTGCAGATATCGGTGCCTTCGAGAAGAACTCTTCCTGTAGTTGGTTTCAGGATGCCCCCGATAATAGAGATCAGGGTTGTTTTGCCAGACCCGGAATGGCCGACAATAGACAAAAATTCTCCCTTGTTGATGGTTAGGGATATATTATCAACTCCAACAAAGGGTGTACTGTCAACCGTATAGGTTCTGGTCAGATTTTCTATGTGCAGAAAGGACAAGTTATTCCTCTTTTATAACCAGCAATGGTTCCATTTTTTTTATTCGATTAATGGGCATCATGGCGCCCGTAATACAGATGGTTGTCCCGACCAGCAGGCCGATAAGAGCAATAGTGGCTTGTTGGCCACCACTCAGGCCGGCTGATATATTTTTTAACAGGCTGAACGATCCTGTCAGCAGGGCCGACAGGTAGGTGCCTGCCAGAACCCCTATGGTGCTGCCCAAAAGGCCCAGCACTGTTACTTCCACAAGGTACAAATGGACAATATGCGATTCTTTGGCGCCCAGGGCCCTCATAATACCTATTTCCTTTGAGCGTTCATTGGCAATGGCTGAAAAAATAGCCCAGACAAGAAAGGTGGTCAAAACAGAGGCCAGAAACGTGGTAAGCAAAAAAATCTTGTTTATATCTGCCAGGGTATTGAGAAACTTTTCACCCATGTCACTTCTGGCTATTACATCAACCTCAGGAATTTCTCCCTCAAGCACCCTTCCCACATAATCAGGGTCATATCCTTTTTTAATTTTGGTGAATATTATTGATATGTTTCCTTCTTTCAAGGGGGATTTTCCGCTTTCAATAATATTTTTCAGGTTCTCCTCTGTCATGAACAGGGCATGATCCAGGCCGGTGCCTGTTTCTTCGAGCACTCCTACAATACTAAACCGGTTGTCAAAAATTGTTGCTTCAATATCCAGGAGGCCAAGCCCAAGGTTTTCGCTGGTGCCGGCACCAGCAATGGCCTCACCAAGCTGCAGCGGTCTTCCGAGGGACTTCTGCAGCCAGGGGTTAATGATAAAGTCGGTAGCCGGGTTGAAGGCAACAATCCGGGTCGGCATGATGTCGCAACAGAGCCCGGAAATTGAAGAAAGGTAGGTGTGATGGGTCATGGCCTCTATACCCTCAATTTTTTTTACTTTTTCAATGATGCTGATGGGCATGTAGAAGGAGGTGTTTTTTGACTCAAGAAGAAATTCTTCAGCAAAGCCGCGGGCCCCGACCGGCACGACAACAAGGTCAGCCCCAAGCCGTTCCGATGATTTTTTCAGGCTCGAAGCCACGCTGACCGTAAACGAGATGGCAAAAATTAACAGAGAAACAAGCAGGGCGATTGCAAAAATAAGCACCCCTGTTCTAAATGTTTTTCGCTTCAGGTTTTTGAGAGCAACGGAAAAAAATGAAAGTTGAGCCATTTTATTGTTTTCTAATAAGCTAAATAAGGGTGATCGGTGATAATAAAAAAAGGGCTTCAGGTTAAACTAACCCGAAGCCCGTCTGTTATATCAATTATTAATACTTATTGCCAGACTAGAAAAAATTATTTCCAGTTAGCGTCCAAACCACAGAGGATGGCCTTGCCGATGCCCTCGCCCTTATGGCAGGAAAAGCAGACAGATGCTGTCTTGCCAACGGTTTTCCTGGCTTCGATATCATAAAGCAGGATGGTGCCGTCAACCGAATCATTGCCTTCATGATCTTTTGCTTTCTCTCTCAGGGTCATGACTGCGTATTTGCCATCCGGAGTAGGAATGATGTCGTGGTTTTCACCTGGCAGAGGTGTGATTTCGTCGAGCACTTTCAGGGTTGCGGCATCAATGAGGTAGCCGCGGTCAGCACCAGACTGCAGGAGGTACTTGCCGTCATTGGTGAAGTACTGCCTGAAGGTAATGGTACCGCCGGAGGCATCTTTGGGTTTACCGGTGATCATAGCTTCCTGCAGTTTTTTGATCTTACCCTGTTCCAGGGCTGCCATGTCAAGCATGATCAGCCTGGTGTTGCCGGTCCACTTGGTGAAACCATCTGGTGTATGATTAACTGTCAGCAGGAATTTTTTGTAATCAGGAGTATTAATACCATGGGCAAAGGTGGTCTCGCCGGCCTTGATTCCCAGATCATCAAAGAAGACACGGTGTTTCAGCTTCATGGATGCTTTATCATATACATCAATATATCCCTCGTTAGACATACCAACCGGGATATAAGAGGTTGAAGACTGTCCGGAAGCGCAGAAGTTGGCGCCGGTCCATACAGCTCTTTCGGGAGCCGGGAATGAAACATCTTTCAGCACTTCCCCTGTTTTGAGGTCGGATTTTCCAACATGCAGGTTGCCGCCCTTGGCGCCTTTCTCTTTCCAGGTGTCCAGTTTGTAGGTTGACCAGAACATGACGTTTCTGTCGTTTTCATCAATCCTGGCATCATGGGTTGGGTAGCCTACACCACCGATATCCAGCATTTCAGTGCTATGTACAGTGATAGGTGCTGCTGCGTTATTTGGATCAATGGTGACATCGGCTACGGAAAAGTGGCCGCCCATGCCTGCGACATACAGTGTGGCGTTATAGACGCTTTTGCCGCTTGCTTCTGCAGTTGCTACAGGTGAGTAGTTGTTAACAGTGCTGAGTGTCATGTAGGCACCCGCTACTAGGGCTAAAACCCCGACAGTTGATAATATTTTTTTCATGTTTCCCCCCGTATTAATTTATTAATTTTTTCTATGAATTATTTTGAGCACGACCCAAAAAAACTATTTAAAATTTCCTCCTTTTTGTTGATTATTAAAAAACTACCATCGTTGGTGGTCGCGGCAAGATGGCCTACTTTTATCTTTTATTTTTGTTATCAAAAAAAGAATCCAGGATGAACTAGATACCACAGTGTGGTACACTAGTCAAGAAAAAATATTTTTTTGATAAAAGTCCATATTATATTGATATAATAAGACAATTTCAGTTATGTTGCGGAAGCAATTTGCTATTAAAACCAAGATTTTCCACTTTTTTTATAATGGTTTCCGCCTCAATTTCCCCTGAATTATACTGTATGGTAAATACTCCATCCGCATAGTTGAGCGACGCAGCTTCCACGCCGTTTAAATCAAGTAATATGTTTTCCATATCCATGGCGCAGCCCGTGCAGGTAATGTCTTCAATAAGAAACGCGATCTCGATAAATTTTTTCTCCACAGGCATGATCCGGAAAAAGTAATAGCGCTTAACTTCAAACCATTTTTATGCTATCGGATAGGTGGCACGTATAATGAAAAACCAATTTTATGATTTTCTTAGTGGCCTTATCACAGAACCCGAATGGTCTTTTTTGTCAAGGTGATAAAAAAACAAAAAAAACACAATAGATGTAGGGGCAATATCGATAGATGTCGGCTTGGTGCAGTTATAACGTCAGGGCAAGCACAAGCTTCCCAACAGGATAATATTACTGGGAAAAGCAACGAATTCTAAAAAACTTGTGCATCGGCACCATAATAAAAAAGCCTTTCGTGGCCGAGTGTTGAGCAGGTATTGAATGAAAAACCGGGACCCGCAAAATATGTATCAGCACCTGCTTGTATTTACCCTGAGCCTGGTCACCCCCCTTGTTCTCTATCTCAGCAGGCATCTTGATGATAACAGGCTCACCAGCTGGAATTGGATTTTTAATGTTGTTAGCCTCTCTCGTTTTTGTGTTGTTTTAATCGCTGTTCTTCTCTTAGCCTGGCTCCTCAGCCGGGTTTCGTTTTATGAAAAAGGAAAACCGTTTGTGCTTTTTGTCACATCTTTTATTCTGGCCTCATCCTTTTGGTCTGAACCTGAAGTTATTGTTGATGCTGCGCGTTACTTTACCCAGGCCAAACACCTGAAGGTTTATGGCCTGGGTTATTTTGCAGAACAGTGGGGAAAATCAATTTTTGCCTGGACAGACCTTCCGCTTGTGCCTTTTCTGTATGGGCTGGTGTTTAAATTTTTTGGTGAACACCGGGTTCTGGTCCAGGCCCTCAACACGATTTTTTACTCTTTAACCGTTGTTTTGACCTATCAACTGGGAAAAACCCTGTGGGATGAAGAAATAGGGTTCCGGGGTGGCATCCTACTCCTTGGCTTTCCGTATCTTTATACCCAGGTTCCACTATTGCTGGTGGATGTGCCCACCATGTTTTTTTTCATGCTCGCGGTTGTAACATGTGTTTATGCCTTAAAAAAGGGTGGGGCAAACCGCATTGTGTTGGCGTCTTTTTCGCTGTTCTTGATTTTTTATGTAAAATATTCAAGCTGGATGCTGCTTACTGTCATTCCGATAATTTATGCCTGTTTTCTGTTCAAAAATCCTTTGCAGGCAACGAGAAGAGGCGGGGTCTTGGCCTTTCTGTCTCTCATCTTCATCGGGGTTTTATTTGTGTTGTATAAAGATATATTTATGGACCAGATCAACTTTCTGGTGGAGTACCAGAAACCCGGCCTGAAAAGTTGGAGCGAGAGCTATGTTTCCACATTTTTTTTCCAGGTCCATCCTTTTATAACCGCTGCTGCACTTTTTTCATTTATCGTGGCAGTCAGAAAAAAGGACTTCAGGTTTATAATTGTCTGCTTTCTGCTTCTGCTGTTTTTGTGCATGCAGGTGAAAAGAATTCGTTATACAGTGCCGATTTTTCCCATGCTTGCCCTTATGGCAGCTTATGGCATGGGTGTTATTCAAAACAAAGCGTTAAAAAAACACATTATATTTTCTGCTGTGGGCACCTCCTTTGTGGTGGCTTTTATCGGATTTCTCCCTTTGTTGAAAAGCCTGGGGGTGCAGAATCTTCAGAAATCAGGCAAGTATTTAAACACGCTTTCTGCTGCAAGTTTTGAAGTGGTGAGTTTTGCGGGAGAAAATGCTGTTGTCAACCCGGATTTAGGAGTGCCTGTTCTAGATATCTATACTGACAAAAAACTTTTTTATGAAAAAAAACAGATAAGCCCTGAGAAGATGGAACGAGCCCAAACTTCCCCTCTTCGTTTTACCTGGGAATTCCCTCTGCCCCGATATTATTCATTGGCAAAAGAAGACAAAACTGTTGATGGCCTCGTTGTAATTTCTGACGATCCTGGCCGCCCCATGCCTGAAGCCGTTGAAAATAAAATTTCGCAGTATCCGGTCCGCAAAAAATTTCAGCAGAGTTCCTACGTTTTTCAGCATCAAACTTTTATCACGGTGTACCACAAATGACAGGTTGCAGCCAAGGCTGCATTTATGGGGAATTTTAGACCTATTACTGCAAAATCTTTAAAGAGATAGGTATTTACCCGTACCCGGGACCATGAACCTTTTTGCTTGACATTTGTTATACGACTAATTATACAATCGAGTTTATAAAAATGAGTGAGGATTCATTTATTAAAACTGGGGAACCTGTAAGCTATTCAAAGCGCTGTATATAGATTATTTGATTTCCAGCAGGCGTAACCGTTTCATTTTTTAAACAATGTTTTTTCTGGGGAGGAAAAAAGACATGGAAGAAAAAAGAAATACCATGTGGGCGTATGTAATTACAGGCGCCCTCATACTGATTACATTGATATACGCTTCTGTTGACGTATATTATATGTATTTGGCCGTGTACATCTGGTTCGGATTTGCCTACGGCTTAATGCTCCAGTACGGCAGATTTTGTTTTGCTTCGGCTTCCCGGGATCTCTTTGCTGCAGGGGTGCCCAGGATGGCGGTCGGGATTCTAGTGGCCTTGATGTTTTTCAGCGTAGTTGAGGCAATACTTGAATCCGTTCATATGAGCACCTTTCATCCTGCCCCCTTTGGTATCCATATGCTGCTGGCAGGCTGTGTCTTCGGTGTCGGCATGGTTCTTTCCGGCGGTTGTGCATCGGGGTCCCTGTATAAGGTCGGTGAAGGTAATATGACTTCTCTGCTGGCCGTTATCTTCGGCCTCTGTCTTGGACAGGCGATATTTGTTGATGTCGGCGGTGTTTTCCTCAAACTGGTACCCGAGGCATGGATGGATAAGGCAGCGCAGTACAAGGCCGCCGGTTTTCCGGTGACCTCCTGGTTTGACCATTACCTCGTCGGGTATGTATGGCATAAACCGCAGTTCACAGTTGCCTCGCTACTTTCCGGAGGCGATCCAAAGGCAGTTCACTTTCTTTTTGGCAATGCGTTGATTAATGCAATTATTCCAGCATTAATAATTATGTTAATTATATATTATTTTTATCCGCGCAAGGTGTTCATGAAAAAGAAGAAAAAGGCACTCAAAAAAGCAGGGAAAGACCCTGTTACCACCTTTAGTGATGAGCTTGCCGGTATTTGGGCCATGATCACCGCTTCAAAACGGACAAGCATAATGGGAATTCTGGTTGGCCTGACCGCAGGCCTGCATATCCTGACCATGGCCGGCATGCAGAACAAATTCGGGGTGAAGAACTTCGGAGAATTGCTTCTAAGGATGGGGCATACTGCTGATGTTTCTATGAAAGGAACGGTTTTTGATCCCGGTTACTGGTATATCACCAGCCAGGAAGGCCAGCTTGGCGCCTGGATTTTGGAGAAATTCGGCTGGAATATGCATGACAATATGTTTTTCGGCTATGTAAACGGCCTGCCTGAACTCTGGCGTAATCCGGCTCTCTGGATGTCTCTTGGTATTATCTTCGGTGCCATGGTTATGGCCCGCCTGAATAATGAATTTAAATTTAAAGTTCCATCTCCCGAGTTGATAATGTGGGGGTTTTCGGGCGGCCTTCTTATGGGTGCCGGTTCCCGTCCATCTCTGGGATGTAACATTGGGGCCTTTTTTATCAGGGCAGCCGGTGGGGATCCAAACGGTTGGGTCTATGGAACCGGCATGGTGATTGGTGCTTTTGTAGGAGTATCATTTTTGAACTGGTTTACTGAAAGAAGAATGCAGAAACAGATGGCAGACTTCTAGATAACTATCTTGAACCACAACTAAGCTTTAGGAGGAAAAAATTATGGCTGCTGAAATGAAATTTGAAAAAACCGGTGACACAACTTACTCTCTTGATGTCTGTGGGTATGTTTGCCCCCATCCGCAGATGTACTGTAAAAAGTCCCTGCAGAAAATGGAAGAAGGGGACATCCTGTCACTTATTTTTGATAATCCGTCTTCCAAGGAAACCATCATTCAGATGGTTGAGGCACAGGGAGATGAGATTCTTGAAGAAAAAATTGAAGGTGGAAAAATCTATCTGGAGATTGAAAAGGGATAGAATCCTTTTCCACAATGGCCGATATCGCCAGGTTTTATTCTGCCCAGGCAAAACCTGGCGGACTGTTTTGAATTGATAGGGTGTGTAATGGTTGCTATTCGTTCGGGCGAGCAGGCCATGAAATACTTACGTTACCTGACCTGAGGAGGGAATATGAAAACGAGTTTTGTATTAATAATAATGATTACAGTGGGAATTCTGGGCTTTATTATCGGATATAGTATAGCCCCGACCGACGTTGCCAAGGTAAGGCATGGTGTTTCCCAGAAGGCTGCACCGGCAAGCGGCGGCGAGGCTGCATCCGGTGGCTACGGTGCTGAATCTGGCTCCTCCGGCGGTTACGGCGCTGCCCCGGCGTCCGGCGGTTACGGTGCTGCTCCCGCTCCGTCCGGTGGTTACGGTGCTGCTCCCGCTCCTTCGGGCGGCTACGGTGCTGCTCCTGCCCCGCCATCCGGCGGTTACGGTGCTGCTCCAGTTCCGCCATCCGGCGGCTACGGTGCTGCTCCTGCTCTGCCAGCTGCTGGTTACGGAGGGAAATAAAAAGTACAAGTACTTGCCAGAAACGCTCAACCCTAGCAACGAGAGGTAAAATGAAAAAAATACTTATAGCTGTTGATGATACGAAAGCGACCAGAGAGATTTTCAGCAAGTGCATAAATATTTGCAAATGCATGGCTCCTGAGTCGATCATTCTGCTGTATGTTGAAAAGTTTGGAGGCCAATCTCTCTTGAATGATATGATCGGAGAAGGAGAGACGTCAACCTTGAGAGATGTCCTTGAGGGGACCGAATATCAGGAGGCTTTGGACAAAAAAGCTGATACTGTATTGAGCTTTTATAAAAATGCCCTTGAGCAGAATTCCCCGGTTCCCAATGTGCAGACCATAGTGAAGGGCGGCCATCCTGCTGAGCAAATACTAGAGACTGCTGCAGAGGAAGATGTAAGCATGATACTTATTGGCTCAAGAGGGAAAAGGAGCGGTGCGCGGCTTTTAATAGGAAGCGTCAGCAGGGAAGTTGTAAATAACGCTGACAGGCCCGTCTTGGTTGTGAAGTAATAATAAACAACCTAACGCCTCGTT
>Ga0209013_10003949_pt1 | contig 13081 bp, 11 predicted proteins | sample Cruoilmetagenom2_FD_187291 | JGI IMG/M metagenome (GOLD analysis project Ga0209013, IMG submission 187291) | Oil polluted marine microbial communities from Coal Oil Point, Santa Barbara, California, USA - Sample 2 (SPAdes) (version 2) | ecosystem: Environmental > Aquatic > Marine > Oil seeps ... | reverse complement strand
CAGATTCAAGGTGGATACAAGCTGAATATAAAGCAGCCACTTCCCCCACCACTATTGGCACTTCCATTGCCATTACCGATATCGCTACCGGTAGAGACTTCATTTGAGTACCCGCTTTCACTGCCGATAGTGTTATAGGCCGTAACCGCAATAAAGTAGGTATCATCATCATTCAAACCGGTCACTGTATATCTGGCAGTATTACCGGCTTCGACATCAGCTATCTTTACATCGATGGGTGAGTCACCCTCTGCAGCTTCCATACCCCCATAGGGAGGGCCGGAGTCGGTGTCGTAATAAATCCTGTAGCCGGCCCGATTCGGTTCGGTATTGGTATCCCACTGAAGGGTGACATCCATTGCAAAAACAGGTATTGAAAAATAAAAAAAATGAAAAATAGATAAAAATACCATTTTAAATAATAAATGCTTTTTCATTTTTTCAAGTTATCCTGTTATTTAAAAAATATCAAACAAACTTTTATTAGATGTTGTTTCAAAACCCCAGATCAGGTTCGATGGCAAGGCATACGAAAAACGAAAAAGCGGAGCATATTCAATGATATGGGAGCATTTTGAGCTTTTCGTATAACGCCGCCAGCAGGCCTTAGATGAGGTTTTGAAACCACTTTTGCATATTTTATTGACTTAATATCCGTGCAATGATTTTACAAATTTGTTCCATGTCTTTTTTCTTCACTTCTTCATGTAATGGAAGAGTCATAATCCGCTGCGATATTATTTCAGCATTTGGATAGGATTCTCCATTAAGGATATAGTCTGAAGCGCCACTCTGCTTGTTTAAGGAAGCAGGATACATTCCTGTTGCACCCAGGCGTTTTATTTTTAGTTCATTGAGAGCTTGCTTCCTTTTTTCACTATTTGTGAAAAGAATAGGAAAGCGAAGGAGTGCGATATCTCCACTATCAATTTTCGGTATTAATAGAAATTTATTTTCAAAACACCTTAATTTTTCAGTATAGACTTTTGCCAGTTCAAGTCGTGTATTTCTAACCCTGCTGAAATTTGACAGGAGGCTAACTGCAGGCTTTGTAACATCCGGAATCATTCGTTTGACTTTAATCTCGGTTGTAAAAATCGTTTCTCCTAGTCTAAGCCAAGGTATCCCTTGAGGTATCCAATAGAGATTGGGCTTAAATAAAATTGAATATAGAAATAAATTAATAAAATAATGAAAAGTGTGCAAAAATGAGGAATTTTTTGGGAGGATATAGTACAATTTTTGAGCAGATTCTTGAAGCTCAAGATTATTAACTAAAACTGCACCACCTGACATGAGGGTAAGGGGCTTGCCCCGTCCAAAACTAAAAATACCAATATCTCCGAAAGATCCAAGTGACCTTTCAGTCAAATCAGTTGATTTAGAATTTAAAGGCGAGGGATAAGTGATACCGGCGGATAAATTATCGAAAGGAACTTTATTACCAAAAGCTTGGGCGGCATCTTCGATTAAATATACGCCCTGGCTACAGGTTAATGCTTTCAGCTCAGCTATATTCTCTGGAAGGCCAAATAAATGAACAGCGATAACCGCAAGCGTTTCGCTGTTCATTATTGAGGCCATCCGGCCCAGATCCATTTGAAAACTGGTGGGTTCCATATCACAAAGGACTGGTTGTAACCCACAATAAACAACCGCCGCCATCACGGACGGGCAAGTATAAGCTGGAAGAATAACCTGTGTTCTTGATGAGAAATCCTGTAATGCCTCTAGAGCCAAAACAAGTGCCGAACTACCAGAGTTTACATAAAAATAATTTAATTCAGGATTCCATCCCTTTAAAAAATCGGTATCGTTCGATTTTTCTCTGCAGAAGCTTAAAAATTGTTTCAACTCAATCGGATGGCCGGCGGGGGGGAGACTTCGAAGCATACTATAATTTATCGGTTAGTTTATACCACAAAATACCGAGGTATTCATGAATTGCCAAGTCTGAGTAATACAAATGTAAGGGTGAAGGTAGATAACTAATGGCCAGATAGTTTTTACGGCTCAAGAATTGAGTTGGTGCGGGAAGAGGCGTAAGCCCCTGCTTATGAAACACTGCCATGGCCCTGGGCATGTGACCGGCCGACGTTACCAGAATAAATTTTTGGCTTTTTAACCAGGGTTTGAGATTAAGCGCGCTTTCATAAGTACTAGAGGATTTTTTCTCAATGAAAATCTGTTTTGAATCCAATCCCATCCGAACCAGCAATCTCTTCATCACTTCCGGCACTTCTTTTGGGCCGGAAATCCATATTGCCGCATTTGGGATTTTGTCAACAATGGTGATGGTTTCAATTAATCGGAAAGCTGAAGCGTTATTGACGCGACTGCTGAGCGATATCTTTGGATCGTTTTCAGCATGACCGGCAAGCACTACTATTATTTCCACATCTTTGGAATGTTTCGAAAGATCAAAGGGTGAAAAACGATATTCAAGTCCCCCCAGTAACCTGAAGGATATAGGGCCACTGCCGAAGATAATGTAATTAGTTAATGCAATACCGAAAAATAAGATTGCCCACTTTCTGGTTTTTTTTATAAAGATGAGTACAGTACCAATCAAAATAAAAAGAAGAATTAAATTCGAAGGGAAAATAAAGTATTTTAAGGCTTCTATCATTTATTTATGAAAATTATCCTTCATAATTTTGATAGCATATTCTGTCAAAACCGAATAACCTGAATTTGTGATATGAGTACCGTCTTCGGTGGCATATTCTTTTTTCCGTTTGTTGCTCGAATCTTCGGCGATGAGTGGTTGTAAATCTAAAACAAGCAGGTAATTCTCGTCGGCAAAAGATTTAAGCCATTGGTTTAAAGCCATTACACGCTCGTTGACAATATCCTGATAACTCTTTTTCCCAAGGAGGTTCCCAATCCACCCAGCTATCGTTTCTTTAATGTCGTCTTTAGGCCGTATGGTTACTTCCGTTGCCAAGACGGGTATGATGCCGTTGTTTAAAGAAATATCGACCATTTGTTTAATACTTTCCTTGGAACGAGAAGCAACCTCGTCAATCCGATTGCGGTCCGCCCTGTGGATGTCATTGATATACCCCCAGATAATCACCACGTTTGGATTAAGAGCAATCACATCTTTTTCAAAGCGTGCGAGCATTTCGAAAGATTGCTCTCCGGAAATACCCTTGTTAACAACCGGCATTCCGGCTACCTGATCTAACGGCCATCCTTTCGCATAAGACGCCCCTATAAGTACAATAAAATTATTTGCCTGCTGCTCTTTATCTGATTGAGATATGGACACTGATGCCTCCCGTTCCAAATTATCCTCCTTTGCAGCAATCAATCTATCTACACGCCGGGCAAGTTGTACCATGCCAGTGTGCGACCCGTCCTGAAGTTCTAATTCCTTTTGCTTTCGGTCCCTTGCCTTGATAAAGGTCGTCACTTTAATAAAAAACTTTCCTCTATAAAACGACAAATATTTATCCCCGACAAATCCTTGTTCGCCAAGAGCCAGTTGCTGCGATTTATTCGTAGTTTCTGACGAATATATTTTTCGTGCACCGGAACGATCCTTAAATCGATACACTTCCAGCAAGAGGTCGGCGTTTCGCTTTTTATAGGTCTGCAAAGTAAGACATTCAAATCCATGATCAAAGTAAAAGTAGGCACCGCCATTAACGAAATCAAAAAGTGTATCAGGGGTAAAGGTTTTAAGCTTTTCGGATATAACCCAATCTTCTAATTTCTCGGGCAGGTTTTCACTGATCAACCTGGTTTGGGTGGTGCAATGTGCATTGATCGACTCGTTACAGTTCGCCGTTTGTATGCCAAAAAATAAAACTGCCAAAACAACAATGCCCGCAATTGTTATTTGCGAGAGTCGTTTCGATACCAGATTATGGGTAAATTTAAACAACTTTTTCATAAATTCGAATTTCTGCCGGGCGATGGGTTCCTAATCCCTCATGCCTTCCCCACTCCAGATACGGTAGGGTAATGTGCTTAAATCCATTTTCTTCTCTTTTCGTGTTGATGATCTGAAGACAAACCGTATCTACCGCCACCGGATCTGTTCCCATAATGATCCCTCCAAAATCCCACTGATATCGGGGGTCACCGCCGGGCCCGCGGTTGTACTGGGAGATAAGCCCATCAACAACAATCAGGCGCGTTTTTTCGTGAATCGGCGGCATGAGATTTAAAAACACCACGTTTTTAAAGCGATCCATGTGATACCGGTAAGCGTCGTCTCGAACAATCAATGTTGGAATGGAGCCGTAATGGTTTTTCAGCGCAATCGATATGCCAGCTCCTTTATGTGTTTTTAGAAGAGGCATGTTGACCAACGCGGTGCATTGATTAGTAATTACCCGGCTGATTTTTGCTTCTACGCCTCCCCGGGAAAACATTTCCGAGTATTCACTGCTGGAATATACCTGGATCTTTCCTTTTTCCCGATTTAGTTCATACCCCGCTCCGACAAGATCATTTTCACTGACATCAAATATAATAAACCTGTCATGGGGGATCCCTACATTTCTATGAATCGTCTCGGCAAGAGCATAACATATTTCAGGTTTTGTCGATCCGGTTTGTCGGGCGATTGGGTTTATCTTAAGTGCTATAGTATCATTGGCAGCAAAATAGGTTTGCCATGCTTTTGGAAAATCATCAGCATCGGATAATATGCGCACTCCCGTCTCCAGCATGGAACCAATTACCTGCTGATCGATGGAACCGTTTTTCCAAATTCGCGTGCTTTTGATAATGCAGACTTTTGTTTTCATTTTACCGGCTGCATATTCGGGAAACATTCCACCCAATGATGCCCCTACTATAGCGCCAGCGGTAAAAGTCATAAATTGTCTTCTAGTAATCATACGAATTTTAGAATTTTTTTATAAAACGGAATTCATTCCGATTCATATAAACCTGCGTACATTTCCTATCCAGTGAGATTAGCAAGCAATTTCACCGTGGGCTTTCAGCCAGGAAAATAATTATAAACTCTGGCCTGTGCCTCTGTAGTGAATTTAACTATTCTCGAATTGTTTAAACAACCCCTCAACACATCTTTCTATCCTCTCAAAACAGTCATTAAATTCATCCAAGTCTTTCCCGTATGGATCTTTTATATTATATTTATAGAAACCTGCATTATCACTGGATACAAAATTATCAAATAAAGGAAGCAAGAATAAATTGTTTTTGTAAGTATAAAATCTTTTTCTTAATGAATGAAACTGCCAAGTTTCCATTGCAATTATCATATCATAAGTATTTATCATTTCTATATTAATTTCTTTTGATTTGTGTGGTGATAGATTTATGCCAAATCTTTCAGCAGCAATTATTGCATTTTTAGGTGAGGAAATAGATTTACTAACTATTAGTCCTGCAGAATCAAATTTAATATTCTCACTTTTCCCACTTTTTGTCAGCATCCGTGCAATATGTTCTGCGAATGGGCTGCGGCAGATATTTCCTTTGCATATAAAAATAACAGATTTAGTAACATTGGGTATTGGAGCATTACTGAGTGTTCTACCATATATCCGCCAAAAGGCATTGCGTAGATAACCCTTGACAATTATTTTCAACAGTTTGTGCATAACGTATACCCAGCCCACTTACCGAGAAAGGTTACCTGAAACCTATACAAACTGCAACACTTTGAAGCGCTCAATGTTCACCCTGATATTTTCATTTTTCCATGACTTACAGTTTTAATCCTTACCAATCCTGTTCAGTTAGGTTTGGAATGCGTATTAAAAAACGATGGGAATAGAATTTTTCATATCAGGTAGTCATATCCAGAAGTAAGATCAAATCCTTTAGCTTGGAAATATGGCAAAACTATCTTTAGAATATCGACAACATAAGGGTTATCGTCATGCAGGAGAATAATATCTCTGAATTTTGCGTTTTTTATTATCTTTATAGCAGCCTTTTGTGCATCTGTCTTTGAACGGCACTTCCAATCTTTAACCCCTACCGACCAATTCACCGGACGTAAACCAGCCAGATGTGAGACCATCAGGCTTGTCGGAGAGATATGGCCGCTGGGAGCGCGGAACAATTTTGGACGGTATCCGCAGTGGTGTTGAATCAGATTTTGGCATTGTCTTATATCGCGCCAATATTCTAAAAAACCTGGTTCACCTTGATTTAAATGAATATAGGTATGGTTTCCGAGTTCATGCCCCTCTTTCTTGATGGTTGAAAGCAGGTGCGGGCTTTTTTCAATTCGTCGACCCACTATGAAAAACACAGCCCGGGCATCATACTCTTTTAATAGAGACAAAACTTTTGGTGTGACTGCCGGATCAGGACCGTCATCAAAGGTGAGTAGCAAACTGTTGCTGTTGTTTGCGCCCTGTTTGAGTCGAGTTGCCAGCAAAATCTGAGGGATTAGATTTTTGAAATTTTGACGAAAGGTAGGTGTCATTTTTTCTACCTTAAATCTCCTTATTTACTTTTCAATTTTTGATCTCGCGATATTATAGGAAACAGATTCAGAAAAGGTTAAAAAATAAGACCACCGCATGTAAAATAGAGAAAAAATACCGAAAGAGAGGATTTGAATAAACAAATTCTAAGAAAACGGAAGATCGCTTCGCTTTCGTAAAAATTGTTTGCCGAAAACAATATCCAAAAAAGCATGGGATCGCGCAATGAAAAAAGCTGCAGCAATTACCATACAGATAAACATACACGGATTTACTTTTTTAGTATTGTGATAGGCAGCTATAGTACTAAGACATAGTAAGAAAAGAACGTATATTAATAAATACCATCCATTCAAGGTGGCCAAGGCATATACGGTACACGCTATCAGAAGGGATAGTTGTAATAAGGCCAATAATGTTACTTTGGAAGATGCGATATCATGTAGTGATTTAAAAACGCCACGACCGTGCCACCGTTCCCGGTGGTAAAAGTCTTTTAAAGATCTTGGGTAGCCAGCGTGAATGACTGCCAGTTTTGGGTTATTGACGATCCGGGCTCCTTTCGTTTTAGCCCTGAAACAAAGCTCGGGATCCTCGCCAGATTTTAGTTTTTCGTCAAAGCCGCCAAGTCGGTGGAAAAAGCTTTTGGTCATAATCATATGGCCACTGTTAATATAAAAAATATGTTTACGGTTCAATCGTGGTCCCCACCAGCATTTTTCAACTAAACTGGGATCCTCTCTCAAACCGCAAATGGATCCGGTAATGATTTGTTCATCCTGACGCAGCGATTCCACCGTCGCGCCGATGTGCGATTTCCATTTTGGCCTTAAGTAGACATCAGCGTCTAAAAAAACTATAATTTCGTGGGACGCTTTTGAAACCCCATAATTCCGCAAGGCGCCTATCGTTAATTTGGGTTTCTGGTAAACATGGGCCTCTTCTTTCTTCGCAATTTCAACAGTACCATCTGTCGATCCATTATCCACCACAATTATTTCAAAAAATATCCTTGGGGGCGTGTATGCTTTTATTGCCTTGATAACATTACCGATGTGATATTCTTCATTCAATGCAGGAATCACAAAGGAGATGGTTGGTTTTGTGTTCATGGTTTGTTCGATAGGATATTAATATCTCTTGTAGGTATATTTGATCTTAAATGCATTGCATCGAGACAGTTCGAACCCTACAATGGTGAAAAGCAATTCATACCGTTATTTCGGGAAAAGTAAAGTTAGGCCGGCTAGCGAGCTGGGTGACAAGGTGTCATTGTGTTACGACCGTTTTTAATAGATTTGAAAATCCGTCCGCAAATGAAGCCATATTGAATTGTTTTCGGACTAATTTTTGTGCACAGGAGCCCATTTTTTGGCATCGAACCGGATCGGCAATCAATTCTTGAATTGTTTTTCGAAGCTGGTTGATGTCTGTAGAATCGACGAACATGACATGTTTGCCATTTTCGACATATTCTTCAAGGATCGGTGTATAGGTCACAATCGATACCTTTCCTAAAGCCATTGATTCAAGCAGTCCACGTATACCGGAAGGATAAATGGTCTCTTCCTTGAGAGGGATCACTACCAACTTCGCGTTCTTGTAAAGATGAAATAATTGATCATAAGGAATATTTTGATAAAACTGGACGTAGTTTTTTTCTTTGATTTTTTTTGACAAGCGGTAAGGTAGGGTAATCAGCTTCAGATTGATATCCAGTCCATCAAGCGCTTCAACTAGGGTATCGAAATCTCGTCCCTGATCCCTTCCAATCGAAAGAACGTAATCACCGGCATCTGGTTCTGAGCTTACATAATTATCATTCGGTCTATAGAAATCTACATCGATGGTGTAGGGAAGAAATTGAAACTTGTTGCGGCGAATTCGGTACGGCTCTGTCCAGAAGTCAATTTGTCGGTCGGAATAGGTTACAATGCGGTCGAGTAATTGAAAATTAGACCAATAGTTCATTTTTTTAAATAATTTTCTGGGCATTCGAAAAAGCGTATCCAAGTACACCACCTTTGTACCGGTAAGTTTACATGCAAGGGTCAGCACCAATGAAAAATTATTTTTAACAACAACTACATCGTAGTACCAGCAGGCTAGTATTGTTTTTAAATCGTAGAGATTGATGCCGAGCGTGTTGCGTGTCAATATGATCAGATTCCTAAATTTCCCCTTAAACCGATCATCGTTGAATTCAACCTTGTGTCCGAGTTGTTGTAGTTCATAAACACCATATAAACGGTCAGTAGGGGCCTCTCCATTGACAATGAGCTGATAATCATCCTTTTTGGGTGAGGGGAATATATACAATATTTTCATCAGCCCGCCTTTCTGATTGCCATTGTCGATATTCTATTTTTGATATTCCTGTACATATACGGTTGTTGTATCAAAGACCGCACAAATTGGCGGCGCTGTTATATAGTTTTTTTCGCTTTATCAACGACAGATTGCGCCAGGTGGGGATCGTAAGTCTCTGACGAAAATGCTGCGTATAAATCAACCGGTTTCTTTTTAGGAAACACAAGTCGCAAACCCGCCTTTAAAAAAACAGATAGCACCCGGACGATGCCGAAAGGAATCCAGGTTGCCTTTAAGTCAGGGCGGGTTTTAAGCAATCGCCTGGTCAATTCTATTCGCTGCGGTGGATTCGGTTCCACTAAATTAAGGACCGGCGGTGATGAGTCGTAATTGGACAGATAATATCGAACAACCTGGGCAGCCGTGTTGACATCGCATAGGCTTATGGTCGATTTGCGGCTGCCGACCGCAAAAAACCGCCCGCCAATTTCACGCCCTAAGCGGCCCGGGGCTTGAAAAGCCTTGAAGTCAACAAGCGGGCCCAAACGGATGATACGGGCGTCCATGGCCTTTTCGTTTGACGCCTGGGTGACTAGTTTTTCGGACGCCGCTTTGGCCCAGACATAAGGGCCCCGGTTAATATTGTCGAAATCGACTGGAGAATGCTCGCTTAATGCAGACGACGAATTCTTACCCGGTTTTAACACAGATATACTGCTGATGTGTATGATATTTTTTACATTGGCATTTTGGGCCGCATTTAGCACATTTAGGGTGGCATCGATAGTATTGCGTTGATGGTCTTCTTTTTTTCCAGCTGTTTCGGCAGCACAATGAACTACGAAGTCAACCTCTTTAAAGATATTTTCGTCTATTTTAACCCCCAGGTCGCCCCCGACATATTCGACGCCTAATAGGCGATCAGCAAACTGGGGGACGTGTCGGGTCACTACCCGAACCCGCCAACCCTCTGCGATTAACACCTGGGACAATTCTCGACCCAGAAATCCTGTCCCTCCGGTAATTAGAACCGCCCCCTTATTTGTCTGTTGCGTTACGTTCTTTGCCCTTGTGTCAAGATACGCCTTTTCAGCCTGTCGGTTGAATTTAGATTCAGCTTTCTTTAATTCGGATGTTATCGTTTCACAGACGCGGACGGTGTCAAGGATTGAAGCGTCGGTTAGGGGTGACGTCGAACCGTTTGAAACACTTTTATAGAATACTTTTACCAACTCGTATAGGCCAGGGTAACTTTTTTGTTTACTGAAAGCCCGAGAAGCAAACGCTTTTGTGGTATTTAACAACAATTGCTTGGCTTGAAGATAGGGATTCAGGACAGCGTCGATGGCAGAGGTACCAGGTCCTGTAAATTTGGTGACAGTTTCTCGAACAAAATCAACCCAGAGGGATCCATTGACGCCAACGATGTGCAAATAAGATTCGACAGGCCTTCCCTTTAGGGTGACAACGAGAGTTCCGGTAACACCATCCCTTTTCAATAAGGACCGCACGTCGCCATTGTTAGTCACTTGGATTGATTTGATCTCAACGGGGTTTTTCGATTCACTGCACGCATTTTTATTCAAAAATTCAAGCAACGAGTATACCGGATGCGGGAGAATGTCGACCACTTGATCCACTGGACCTATATTTTTGCGGACCTGCCGAAAGGAAAAATAGCTTTCTATATGGATAATATCTCCAATATAATGAAGAATTTTTTTGGTTTCTTGGCAGGCCTTTTCAAACAGAAGTTGATGGCCCGCACAGATTTTTACATTTTTCTTATCCGCCCGTTTAAACAATGATTCAGCATTCTTATGATTCAAGGCAAACGGTTTTTCCACGTATGCATTGACACCGGATTTAATTGCTTTTTCCGCCAGATCCAGATGCGTTTCCAGAGGGGTGCAGATATGGATTACATCTAATTGTGATTGGTTCAGCATTTTGTCGACTGAATCAAAAAATGCAACGTTACGATAAATTTCCGGATCTAGACGGGTAGAATCAATAAACGGATCCGAAACGCACACCAATTCGGCTTCCTTCATCTGGCGGACCACTCGAGCATGGTGGACTCCCATTTTTCCGCAGCCGGCGATACCGATCTTCAATTTTCCTCGCACATTCTCAATATTTACTTTTGCCATTCTGTAATCCTTTCGAATAATTATCTTTTTGAATGATAATCGGTGTTTGTCTACTGTCATCAAAGCGATGAGAATGTGATCTCATATGACGGTGCGCTGCAAGTAAGAATTCTTAGATAAAACAAATACTTCCAAGATATGGATTCCCAGCCCTACGAAGGTCAAACTGATGTATTTTGTCGGATGAAACGTGTATTTTTCAGATGCTAAAAACCAGCCGATTGTCACAAAGAGTAAACTGAAGAAAGGACCGTTACGCGTATTAAAGGAGATGGCGATCCCCCAGGGTATCGATGAGTATGATCCCGCAACGAGATCAAAGAGGTAAAGCAAAATTGATAGCGAGAGCACATTTTTTTCGGTAAACCCATATAGAGCGACAAAATAATAAGCCATATCGCCATTAGCAAAGAGAATACAAACCAGAGGTGGGTTCTTGTACCTTCAAAAAGGGGAATGCTTTAATATTGCTATTCAATAGACAGGTGGCTCGGTGTTGTCGGAGGAGGAAAAGGAGGTGGTGGCGCTGACCCGTCTGCCGGTCCAATAAAACTGTTGGCGATTGTAAAATTATCGACGTAAACATTGACCGCTTGAGGACAGTCATGGTTTGAATAATACCATGCCCACCATGCGGCATTTCCATCCCAACCGGATGAATTGCTGAAGATGTTGCCGGTTGCCTCACCACTCGGATTGCCTTCGGTGTACTGAAAACCATCATCCTCACTTGCAACCCAAATTCTACCGATATCGTTATTGCCGTTGTCGTGCATCATAAACTCAACGACATACCACTTACCGGCTTGCACAATTGGTTGGTTTTCTTCCGGTATATCAACTCCCGTTGTGCTGCTATATAAATGAACCAGACCGCCTTCTCGCCATTTTAGTATCGGACGGTCGCCAGCTTCTGCCTTGAAGTCAGGAAACTTCCACTCGATACTATAAGGACAACCGGACACACCACATTGAAAGGCCGCATTGCTGCTGAACTTGACGTACATCCTAAAGTGTAAGGTGTTCTCCACCTGATAATTGCCAGCAGCACCAAGCGCCCAACCAGTTCTATCCTGATAACCTGAGTTTGCTCGTCGTGCATACTTCCAGACGTAGTTGCCGCAATGACCGCAAAGGTCTTCATTCGTTTGCGACCCGGGCGTGTGCGAATCCGGTGCATAGGATGTAAAATTCCCGTAAGGACCGTTTTCGCGAATCGGTGTTGATTCAAAATCCTCTTGCCACAAAATTTCCGCATTAGCGAAGGCACTCCATCCCAATACAACCATTAAAATCAAGAAATATTTCTTCACTTATTGTATCTCCTTATTTATTAAATTTGACAGTTGACGACAAATTTCGCCGACGGACAGCCCTCGGGTCAACACAAATTCAGCATACTATAATATGCGGATGGTTTATCGGGAAAATATCGTTTGTAACCGATCCTGTCTCCTTTTCAGAAACCAGGTTTTAACATATCTTCTATTAGAGATTGGGCCAGTTTATGGACACAGGCCTATGATTAAGAAAAATAATTCATATTTTTGGTATAATTATTCTCACAGATGGTTCTTAGATCATGTGATATGTGGTTGTCAATAAGAATATCGATGATTAGCCACAGTTCGATATATGCAAATTGAATGATTCCTCCAGTTGCAATTGGTATAGACACAACTAACTGATAACATTTACAATATGAATCCAATTAATTATAGAAATATATATCGATTTTCGGGATTTCCCAATTTTAATTGAGATTTTTATTTACCGGATTACATAAAATCGGCAATTTGGGTACCAACAGTTGTAATTTCAAGCATTTTACTTGGCGAGGTAATGTTGAAACGAGGTGTGTATACGGTTCATTTTGCTTTATATGCACCCTAAATAGGGTTTCGTTTGCAAAATATTGTGTGTGGAATATTCGCCACAGCAAAAAATATTTATTTAAAATAAATGATTATGGATGGATTTTCAAAAAAAATATATTCGGTTGATTTGCAGGTAAGGCGATGTTTCTTAAAAATCAAACATAGAACCACAGAAGTTGCCGAAAACACCAAACGAATTGTTATTATGATAGTAAATTTACGGCTCTATAACCCAAAAAAAGGTAACTAATGCTATTTATTATAAACTCAAAGTGTTAACAGGTTTCAAGATTTATACACTTTAGTCTGATTTACG
>Ga0209013_10003948_pt1 | contig 13081 bp, 9 predicted proteins | sample Cruoilmetagenom2_FD_187291 | JGI IMG/M metagenome (GOLD analysis project Ga0209013, IMG submission 187291) | Oil polluted marine microbial communities from Coal Oil Point, Santa Barbara, California, USA - Sample 2 (SPAdes) (version 2) | ecosystem: Environmental > Aquatic > Marine > Oil seeps ... | reverse complement strand
GGTGGAACAGACAAAGGTCTTTCTGAAAGATGGAGGGATCGTCTATGAAAATGAAGACAGATCGGTGCACCCACTGGACCGCATGGATACGGTTTCCATGAACTTGTTTGGATTCACCCCTGACTTCTTTGATCATATTGAAGAGGTTTTCAAGATGTTTATCAGGGAGAACATTCAGAATCCCAAAGCAGAACTCTATATCCCCCTGGTGGTGGACAACCTGATCAATGCCGGGAAAGCACGAATGTCGGTGCTTCAGACCCCCGAGTCGTGGTTTGGGGTGACCTATCAGGAAGATAAACCTAAGGTGTTGAGTGCAATTCGTTCTCTGGTCGATAGTGGACTTTATCCCGAGTCATTGTGGGGTTGATTCATAAGGAGTGTTGATGCCACATTCCAGACTCAATACGATCCTTCTGGCCATTCTTTCTTGCATGTTATGGTCTACGGCATTTGCCGGGATAAAGATCGGACTGGAGTATACAACCCCTCTTCAGTTTGCCGGTACCCGATTTTTCATTTCAGGATTGCTGGTTTTCCCATTGGCCTTAAGGATCAATCCATCCTATTTCCGTATCGTGCGGGATAATCTGAAAATGATCCTCCTGTTTGCTTTTCTTCAGACCTTTTTGCAATACACCATGTTTTATACCGGTATTAATATAATTCCGGGTGCCGTAGCAGCCATTGTGATCGGCTCACAACCACTTTTTATTGCCATGGTTGCTCACTTTATGATGCCGGGTGACCGGATGACCATGGTAAAAACCATGGTTATTCTATTCGGTATTATGGGAGTGGTTCTGGTCAGCTTTGGAAAAGATCCGAATTCTGGAACTGGCACTATTGCACTGATTGGGATTCTGCTAATGCTGGGGATTAATGTGCTATCTGGTTTTAACAATGTATTGATCGCCAGTGAGAAAGGAAAGATTCCTCCGCTGGTGATCAGCTCAGCTTCCATGGCAATAGGGGGGAGTGCCCTGTTTCTTTTTTCGATCCCTATTGAAGGATTGCAAATCGCGCCTAAACCGTTGCCATACTATCTTTCATTGGGTTGGCTCAGTATACTTTCTGCAGTAGCCATCTCAATTTGGATTACCCTGCTGAAAAGGCCTGGAATTGTGGTCTCCGATCTAAACCTGTGGAAATTCCTGATCCCGGTTTTCGGAGCTGTTTTAAGCTGGATCTTACTCCCAGCCGAACAACCAGCACCAATTACACTGGCCGGGATGATGATCATTGCTTCTTCGCTTGTGATTTTGAACCTGGTTCACAGGAAAAATCGTACAATCATTGACTCTACTCACAGCTAGCTGCGAGGAACCTTTAGCTCGACGAAGTCAATCATCGATTGATTGTTTATTTTAATTGTGCTCGCTAACCCCGAAGTAGAACTTCAGGGAATGTGCTCGCCTAATTCAAGAAAAAACCTAACTTTATAGGGTAATTCTTCCATGAGAATTCCAACCCTTACATATCTGTTTGCGTTTGCTTTGGTTACGCTTTCGAATCTTCATGCTCAGGAGTCTCTTGAGGCAGTGAAAGGTGTCATTGATTTGAGGGGATACAGCTTCAAGACAGAAGGACCTGTGGAGCTGGCAGGGGAATACGAGTTTTATTGGAATCAAATACTCAATCCGGCCATTGAAGGAGATACCGGTGAGATGATTTATGTGAAGGTGCCGGGTTCCTGGTTCAGGTTGAGAAACGAGTATCCCGAAATTGAACGCTATGGTTTTGCAACTTACAGGTTGTTACTTTTACTCCCTGAAAAGGTGGATGAGTTGACATTCAAGATTGAGGATGTCTTTTCAGCTTCTGGATACTTTCTTAACGGGAAAGCGATTGATTACCTCGGATTTCCCGGTGTGAATAAGTACCAGACTGTGATCAAATACAACCGGCCTCTGGTCACCGGAACAGTGAATAGCCGGGAAGTAGAATTGATCATCAGGGTTTCTAATTTTGATCACAGGTTTAGCGGGATCCTTGGAGGGATCACAATGGGCTTACCCGATCAGATGCAAAATGCGAGGGAGAAAGATGTTTTCAGGGGCCATTTCCTGATCGGGGCATTTCTGATCATCGGTATTTACTTTCTTGGCCTGTATCTGATCAGGTCAGAGCATTACAGACTCTACTTTTCATTGATCTGTATGTTAATGGCATTGCGGGTGGTCATGATACTTGAATTGCCTGTCATCAATGAAATGAATTTGAATGGGCTAACCATGGCCAGGTTGGATTACCTCAATATCTATTTCTTTGCTCCATTTTTTACATTGATGATCCGCTCCATTTTCCCCATTGAATTTTCTAAACTGATTTTCAGGATCATCATTTGGATCTCTGCGGTCTTTATTGCCGTGGTGGTGGTTTCTCCTATCAGTCTCTTTTCTTATACCCTGCCCTTGTTTTTTGGATTCTTCATATTGGTGAGTCTTGTTTTTCTGTACGTTGTTTTACTCGCCTGGAGCCGGGGAAGAAGCCATGCTACTGCTTTTACCATTGGCTTGTTGATTCTTTTTGCTGGTACCTTAAATGATATGTTGAACGAGATTGATGCCATTAACACTGCTTATATTGTTCAGTATACAATGTTTATGTACCTGTTAATATATGCCTACATATTTGCAGATAAATCAAATCACATCCAGAAGAAGGCTGAAAAACTCGCCACTGAAGTGAGCCAGGTAAGAAACAATTTGGAGGGCCTGGTGGAGGAGCGTACCACCGAGTTGCAATCCATGTCGAAGCAGCTGGAACGTCAAAAAAAGAAACTTGAATCTACCAACCGTGACCTGGTTGAGGCTATGAATGCCCGCAACAGACTGTTTGCTATTATTGGTCATGATGTAAAAGCACCTATCGGATATACACGGCAAGCTCTGGAAATGATCCTGGAAAATCCGGATGTGTCGGATGAGGAGAGGGATGAACTGTTGAAGATGATAGCCAGCTCCTCGGAAGTAACCTACAACCTTCTGGACAACTTACTGGTTTGGGGTAGGTCCCAGACCGGGAAATTGAAGGCAACTGTGGTGAAGTTTAAACTGAAATCTTTGATTGATGAGAGCCTGGAGCTGGTCAATATCGGATTGAAGGATAAACACCTGAAAGTTGAGGTGTATGTGAGCGAGGAACATTTCATCGAAGCAGACAGGGACCAGCTCTATATTGTGATCAGGAACTTGCTCGGCAATGCAATCAAATTTACACCGCAAAACGGTAGTATTTATATTTCATCGAAGAAGCAGAAAGGGGAGGTGATCCTATCCATTCGCGATACAGGGATAGGGATTCCTGAAGCAATCCAAAGTAAGCTACTTGATGCCAAATCGCATGTCTCTTACAATGGGACCAAGGGCGAGAAAGGTTCCGGGCTGGGACTAAAGATTTGCAATGAGATCATACAAACCAATAACGGCTGGATGAAGATCAAAAGCGAATCAGGCAAAGGAACTACCCTCTTGATCGGGATCAAAGCAGGCAGAAAATAACCTTATTATATGAAAGTACTTACGATCAAGTCAGTTGAGGTACTGGATGAGGCCATGCAGACCGACGTTCATCACACTTTTGGGATGGAGCACTATACCGATTATGTATTCAAACCAAGGAGCGATCAGAAATATTCAGCAACCATCGTACTGGAGGAGAGTGCCAAAGTGATCAGTAACATCGAATCACGAAGTGCTACATTCCCCGATCATGAGTTTCTGATCGATGACCTGAACATGGAACAGAATACCATTGAAAGGTACCGGGTGAAAAATGGAAACATCATCGAGAAGCTTCAGTCAGGATGGGAATGGGAGAAATAGCACTCAATACTTGCTGAGATCGTCTTTAATCTTTAGATTTAATCTTAACCCTGGTGGGTCTGAGGCCTTCTGCACTGGCGCTGATGATCAGATCACCCGGTTCACTTCCTGCCTGAAGGATTAATAGTTGCTTTCCTCTTCTGACCTCTTTTGATGTGGAATTATTGGGTGTATGATCTGCCACATCCCCATTGTCTATGACCCTGATCCTTCCGGGTCCATCCAGCTGGTAATTGACCAGGTGGTTGCTGTTCGGATTGAGCACACCGGTGCTATCTACTACCTTTGTGGTAATATGGACCATGTCTCTACTATTGGGTATGATCTCATGCCGGTCGGGATGCATGGCCAATTGGTATGGTGTGGAAGAGGTGGTCAGCGTGTCTGAAACTTTTTGAAGTTTACCCCTGTCATCGTTATAAAATGCATGGGCCACCAATTCTCCGGGTTCATAAGGAATATGGGCCTTAATAACCCCATCGGTGAATGATTTTTTCTCAAGTGCATTAACCAGGCGGTTATTCAAATGTATTTCCACACGGTCACAGTTGGTAAAGATCACTATTTCCTTATTGGCTGTATCGTTTTCAAAGCTCCAGTGGTCAACCAGCGGAGCACCTACCCAGCTGGTTTGCCAGCTTGTAAGTCTGTTTAGTGAATCGGCCAGCAATGAATCCTTTACGGTAAGTTTTACAATAGGATCATCCCTGTATTGTGAACCAATGTACCAGGCATGGGGTTTGATAAAGCCGTTGGTAAGCATTAGCCCGTTCCTTAATCCCCTGTCCGGCCAGCCTGTAGATTCTCCAAGATAATCGATCCCTGCCCAGATAAACTGCCCGGCAACATATTCTTCCATATCATTCCATGAATTGTCAGCATAGCTGATTATCTGGTAATCCTCCTTGCGTTTTGTACCGTAGGCCTTGGTTTCGGTGGCAATAAATATCAGTTCGGGGTATTGTTTGTGCCAGGTATTGAATGAGTCGGTCCTGTAATTGTATGATACTACCGGAGAGACATGCATCATCCTTGAGGGCACTTCATGTTTGGCAGCATTTCCGGGGTGCAGCGCAGCTGTAACCATGCGGGATGGATCAATGGCCTTGACCAGATCCATGAGGTCGTTATACCATGCTACTCCTTTAGACGGATTGTTAAGTTGTTCCATGGTTTCGTTGCCGACACTCCAGAGAACCACTGAAGGGTGGTTTCGGTCGCGCCGAATGAAGTTGGTTAGATCGGTCTCCCAGGTTTCAGCGAACTTAACTGCATCATCATCGCCATGCCAGGTCTCTTCCCATTTATCATACATCTCATCGATCACCAGGAAACCCATCCGGTCACACAGATCAAGTACCTCCAGAGCATGTGGATTGTGTGCAAACCTAAGTGCATTTACACCCAGTTCTTTCAAGAGGTCAAATCTCCTTTTCCAGCTCTCCAGCGGGATGGCTGCCCCCAGCTCACCACCGGCATGGTGCAGGCAAACACCTTTCATCATCACTTTGTCGCCATTAAGCAGAAAACCTTTGTTCGGATCGAACTCCACCGATCGGATCCCATGAATTGTTTTAACATGGTCGATCTGTTTGTTCCTGTCCATCAGGTAACAATTCACTGCATAAAGGTTCGGTTGTTCGGGTGACCAGAGCAAAGGGTCCTCGATCTTGAATGTTCGAAGGGTGGTCCCTTTACTTGTGGGCTCCATGAATTCACTACTCTTTCCTTCTGCAACAAGGCGACCCCGCGGATCTACAATATCGTAACGAACTTCGAAACGTTGCGGCTTTCTGCCATTGTTCAATAACTCAAGTGAAACAGTCAGGTCAGCGTCACCTGTACTGTCAATAACCGATGTAACGGCATTTCCCCATATGGGAATATGCAGTGAATTGGTGGTGATCAGCCTTACATGCCGATAGATCCCACCACCGGAATACCATCTGTCAACAGGCAAATTGCTGCAATCGGTCCTTACTGCTATTACATTCATTGTGTCGGTTCGCACAATAGCGGTGATGTCGTGGTAAAAGCTGGCGTAACCGTAAATTTGTTTTCCAAGGTGGGTTCCATTAAAGTATACATCGGCATTCATCTGTATCCCTTCAAACAGGAGGTAGAACTGTTTGTTGTCCTGGTATTCGGACAGGTCAAGAGTTTTTCTGTACCAGCCTATGCCACCGGGAAAGTATCCACCCTGTGTGCCAGAAGGACTGTTTATGTTTACTGGTTGTTCAATCATCCAGTCGTGGGGAAGGGAGACATAATTCCAATCGGAATCATCGAATTTCGGATCGGAAGCTTTGCCGGGATCGTTTTGAATAAACCTCCAGTTCAGATCAATGGTAGTGTCGACCCGGGGCTGAGTATCCCTTGTCCTGTAGATAAACAGGGTGGCCAGAATAAAGACAATACTAAGTATGATCCAGTGAACTGTTTTCATCAATAATTGGAGCTCTTTAGAAGGTATTCGAATCGATTAATGAATTTATGTATGGTATCAAAATGGGCGGCTTTGAGCCTGCGATTTACTGCAGGTTGGGAGATTCCAAGCATTTTGCTGATCTCCATCTGGTTCTTTCCCGTTAGGTTAAGGAACATTGCCTCCGCTTGCTCATCCGACCAGTCATGGATCATAATATCCATGAAACTACAGGTGAGATCAAACTCTGTATTTAAGGATTTTTCCGGCGCAACAATGCTCAATCGCTGGTTACGTTTCATTTTCCCGATACCGGTAGTGGCTGTTCTGAAAGCGGTTCCATCAGATTCCCTAAGGTGGTCCTGTGCAAATTCAACGGGGCCGATCCCTTCACAGACCTTCAGTTCGAGTCTTTCAGAGAGCTCTTTGTACGCCAGGAACCGAAAGGCACTGAACAACATGATCACCGATCGCATGGAGTGAATGGGATATTCAGACAGGGCGAGGAATTCATCCATCCTGATGATCTCATATTTAAGCTTGCTTTTCTCTGGTACCAACCTGTTGACAGCTTGAAAGGAAGCACGAATCAGGTCAGGAATCCTACTGAATTGCTCATCCGACACCCTGGCTCCAGGGGCAAGTTCTCCCGCGACAACGGCGTAATGTGCCTTTTTCGTCATTCCAATCTAAATAATATTAATTCGGGTATTTCGGGGGTTATTATGAAAAATGGTTAGATGCCAAATTTATAATAATTAAAGCTTATTTTCCTAACTTCTATGCAAAAAAGAACATACTCGGGAATATGCACCATTTAGCTGCAAATTTTAAAATGTTAATATGTAGTCATTTAGGTGTGAAATATGCTATAGATTAGACTCATTCTGAATAACTCACACCATCTTATAGAAACCATGTAATACTGGCGTTTAGTGTTATTTTTACACTTTTATTAATTGAAGGTCATATTAAAATGAATAACTATGGTTGAAGCGTTTGGCATTATACTTACAACACTTCTGTTGTTCAATGTACAGGCACAGGAACCCACCAGGTGGAGAGGTCCGTCTGGAGATGGTATCTACCCTGAAACCGGATTGCTAAAGCAATGGCCAGCCAACGGACCGGAAATCCTCTGGTCCTATGAAAATTTGGGACAGGGTCATTCGTCGGCAGCAGTCAGCAGTGGTTTTATTTATACCTCTGGCATGATTGAAGGAAAAGGTTATCTGTTCAAGTTTGAATTGGATGGTACGCTTGTTTACAAGAAATCCTACGGACCTGAATATACAGAAAGCTGGTACGGTACAAGGGGTACACCCGTGATTGTGGGAGAGAAGATCTACCTGGAGAGTGGTCATGGCAAGCTGGTCTGTTTTAATAATTCAGATGGGAAGATCCTGTGGAGCAAGAATTTATTCAAGGATTTCGATGGTAAGAACATTCAGTGGGGAGTGAATGAAACCCCGGTAATCGATGGTGATATCATCTATGTTACTCCGGGTGGAAAGAAATATAATGTGGTTGCACTTGACAGGCACACAGGGAAACTGATTTGGACCAGTCCGGGTAAGAGAGAGTTGTCGGCCTATTGCACTCCCGTTTTGTTTGAACATAACGGAAGAAAAATACTTGCCACACATACAGCCTCTCATCTGATCGGATTGGATGCAGCAACAGGGAAGATGCTCTGGTCGCAGAGCCAACCCAACGAGTGGTCAGTTCATCCCAATACCCCTCTCTACCACAATGGTGAACTTTACTATTTCAGTGGCTATGGACAGGGTGGTGGAATGTTGAAACTCAGTGCAGATGGGAACTCGGTGTCACAAAAATGGAGAAATAGAACCATCGACAGCCGTATGGGAGGTGCTATATTGCTGGACGGCTACATTTATGCATCAGGTGATAACAACCGGGAGTGGCGCTGCCTGGAGTGGGAAACCGGAAAAGAGATGTATGCTTCCGCCGCCATAGCTAAAGGAACTTTAATTTACGCCGATGGAATGCTTTACTGTTACAGTGAAAGGGGAGAACTGGCCCTTGTGAAAGCGGATCCTTCAGGATTTCAGATTGTCAGCAAAACCAGAGTTATGCTTGGATCCGAACAGCACTGGGCACACCCCATGATCCATGATGGTGTACTTTATGTGAGGCATGGAAAGACACTTATTAGTTATAAAGTAAAGTAGTGAATTAGTGGGAATAGGGAAAAGGGAAAAGGTGAAAGTGTGAGAGGAAAGTTTAGGTATAGCATTTGGTCGCACGGATTCGCAGCTTTGATGATGATTTTTGCGTCTGTTTTTGCGGTAGAAGCCCAGGATGCACAGTGGCGCGGACCGAACAGGGATGGGATATTTCCGGATACAATGCTTTTGAAGGAGTGGCCCGAAGAGGGACCTGAAATACTCTTTATTGCTGAAGGGATTGGAAGAGGTTTTTCTTCGATTGCTGCAACAAGGGATATGATCTACGTAACCGGAACAAAAGATAGCATAGAGTACCTTACTGCAATGGACCTAAAGGGGAATGCGATGTGGCGGAAGCCCTACGGATGCTCCTGGAACCAGTCTTTCCCGGAAACGAGGTGTACCCCAACTGTAGATGGGGACAGGGTATATGTTCTCACCGGTTTGGATAATATGGTGTGTTTCCATGCAAAAACGGGGATGGAGCTTTGGAGTGTGAATATCCACGAGAAATACGACAGTCAATGGGACATGTTTGGTGTTTCTGAATCGGTGCTCCTGGTGGATGATGTTGTGATTACGACACCGGCAGGTGAAACTACAACGGTTATTGCACTGGATAAGCTGAACGGTGAGCTGGTTTGGAAATCTGAATCCATTGATGCACATCGTTCCAACATGTCACCGATCGTTATTGAACATTGTGGAAAAAAGTATATTATTGCAGCTACCCAGACCCATATGCTGGGTGTGGATCTGGAAAATGGGGAGATACTGTGGACTTATCAATACAATTTCCTTGATAAGAATGGAGATAACAGTACTATCCTGGCAAACACTCCAATGTACCTGGACAGCTGCCTCTGGATCTCCAATGGGTGGGAAGTGGAGTCGGTGATGTTAGAGATTGCGCCCGATGGGAAGTCGGTTTCTGAGAAATTCCGGGATAGGACATTCGACAACCAGAATCATGGGGTGGTTGTGGTAGATGGATTTGTATATGGTTCCAACTTCACTGACAGAAATAGTGGAAAATGGGTGTGTATGAACTGGCATACGGGTGAGATTGTATGGATTGGAGATTTTCACAACAAGGGTCCAATCATTTACGCCGACGGCATGCTCTATTGTTATGAGGAGAAGCGAGGCAATATGGCACTGGTGAAAGCTGATCCCAAAAAATTTGAAGTGATCAGCTCATTCCGGGTAAAAATGGGGGCTGGTCCTCACTGGGCAAGGCCTTCCATCTATAACGGAATGTTGTTGGTCCGGCATGGGGATGTACTTATAAGTTATAAAGTTAATTAAGTAATATGTTTATGAAAGCTAGAGAGTTAGGATATAAGGTTTGGGAGATGAGATTTCTTATTCTGATGATATTTTTTGGACAATTAGTGGTGGTTGAGGCACAGGAGACGCAGTGGAGAGGTCTCAATCGGGATGGAAAGTATCCCGATACAGGCCTTTTAAAAGAGTGGCCCAAAGGAGGGCCTGAGCTAATCCTTAAGAAGGAGGGGTTGGGCAACGGCTATTCTACCCCGATCCTTTACGAAGGTATGGTGTATATCAGTGGAAGGAGGGACAGTGTGGATGTGGTGACCAAACTTGATTTGCAGGGCAATATCCTGTGGGAAACCACCTATGGCCTTGCATGGGATAAATCCTTCCCGGAAACCAGGAGTACCCCTACCATTGAAAATAAGCGCCTCTACATTATGGGAGGCCTGGGAACGGTCGTATGTCTGGATACAGAATCGGGTAACATTGTATGGAAGAGAAATACTCATGAAGAATTCAAAGGTGAATTCCATACCTGGGGGATGACGGAATCCCTTCTATTAACAGAGAATACAGTAATCTCATCACCGGTGGGAGAGCGGACGGCCGTTGTTGCGCTGGATAAGAAGGATGGTTCACTTATATGGGAATCAGAATCGTTGGGTGGTGCAAGATCCTATGCTTCGCCGTCACTAATCAATCACAATGGAAGGGAGATGATTCTATTGATCTCTTCAAAGGATTTTTTCGTTTTAGACCCTGAAAACGGAGCTCTGATCTGGTCTTTTGATATTGTCACAGATTTAACGGTAAAGGGACGCAGAATTAGTACAAATACACCTGTTTATCATGAGGGTTCCGTATTTGTGACCAGTGGTTATAATGACGATTGCATGATGTTCACCCTCTCTCCTGACGGTAGTGAAGTCGAGTTGAAATGGAATAATGATGCACTCGATACACACCACGGAGCAGTGATCCTTTTGGATGGCTTTCTCTACGGCTCCAACTGGATCAATAATGGCAATGGAAACTGGGTTTGTATGGAGTGGGAGACCGGAAAGGTAATGTACGAAGAAAAGTGGTACAACAAAGGCTCTATTATCTTTGCAGACGGACTCTTCTATGTCTATGAGGAGAAACAGGGGCATGTGGGATTGGTGGAGCCATCCACTGAAGAATTCAGAGTGATCAGTTCCTTCAAGATTGAAGGCGGTTCAGGGCCTTACTGGGCACACATGTCGATCTACGATAAAAAGCTGTTTGTCAGGCATGGTGAAGTACTATTTATTTACGATATTGAGCAGAAATAGTGATCAGGTAAAAAGAGAGTAGAGGTGAGAGAAAAGTTGGGCTTAAACACTTCAAATATTGTCACAGGTCTGTTGGTCCTGGCAGGCGTTATCTCCATAGGATGGTGGCTGGCCAAAGACCCGGTAGATGAACTTGTGACCACCCAGCCCGGTCTCGATAACCGGGGCGCCAATGCTGTGGTTGCAGATATAGATATTGGGGCCTATTTTGAAAGTATGGGTACCATTGAAAGTGAACTTAAGGAGAGCTGGCCCAGATTTCGGGGAGCGAATTTTGACAACATCAGCCGTTCACAAGTATCTCTTATCGAAAGTTTTCCTGCTGATGGACCTCATGTGCTGTGGAAGGTGGATTTGGGGGAAGGACATGCCGGGGCTGCCATATACAAGGGAATGGTATATGTCATGGATTATGATGAAGAGGAGCGGGCAGACCTGTTGCGCTGCTTCTCTTTGGTAGATGGAAGTGAATTATGGAAAAGGGGATACCACATCAATTTAAAAAGAAATCATGGAATGTCACGGACGGTTCCTGCAGTAACGGAGGAGCATATATTGACCATCGGACCACGAAGTCACGTGATGTGTGTCCGCAGAGAGGATGGAAAATTTCTCTGGGGATTGAACGTTGAAAAAGATTACGAGGCAGAGATACCACTCTGGTACACCGGTCAGTGTCCGCTCATCGATGACAATAAAGCGATCATTGCACTGGGTGGAACTTCACTGATGGTGGCGCTCGACATTGAGAGTGGCGAAGTGCTCTGGGAAACCCCCAATGAATCAGGATGGCTGATGTCCCATTCGTCAATATTACCCTGGGAATTTGAAGGGGTAAAAATGTACGTATACAGCGCTTTTGGCGGGGTATGTGGGGTGGCAGCTGAAGGACCCAATGCCGGGGAGATCCTGTGGCAAACCACTGCATGGAATCACCAGGTGGTGGCTCCGGCACCAGTATGTATGCCCGATGGTAAGATATTTTTAACAGCCGGATATGGCGCAGGAGCCATGGTGCTTCAATTGACAAAATCCGGTGACCGGTTTAATGTTGAGGTGTTAAACGAGTACGCTCCAAAAGAGGGACTGGCCTGTGAGCAACAAACACCGGTAGTGTTTAATGGCCACCTGTTGGGAATCCTGCCCAAGGATGCTGGTCCGTTGAGGAACCAGCTGGTTTGTGTTCATCCGGATGACTTTACAAAAACGATTTGGACCAGCGGTCAGGACAAGCGATTCGGGTTGGGACCCTATATGATAGCCGACAATAAACTCTTTATTTTAAGTGACGATGCGACCCTTACCATCGCAAGGCCCAGTACAAGGGAGTACATAGAGCTGGATAGTTACCGTATTCTCGAAGGTCATGATGCCTGGGGTCCGCTTGCCATTGCAGATGGATACCTGGTGATGCGGGATTCAAAAACGATGGTTTGTCTTGACCTGGCAACGGCCAGGCAGTAGAGAAAACACCAAAACTGATAAGCGATGAAAAAGAGAAGTCTGACAATAGTGGTACTGGTGATCCTGGCAGTGATTATTGGTGTGATCTTGTTTGATTTCCTCACCAAACGTCCGGACAGGCGGGGAACGAATCCATACGCCCTGGAGGTGGATCAATATAAAGTGGTGGATGAAGCATTGATCTCTCATAAAGAGACACGCAACTTTTCTCTGGGTTCATTGACTGCCTCAGGGATATATTATCACAACGATAGCCTCTTTATTGTGGGGGAATCTTCCCTGGTAGTAATTACAAAGGATGGAACTTCTGCAGGTCTGTTTGAGATATTGCCTAATCCTACCAGCCTTGTAGTGGAAGATCTCTATCTCTATATTGGATATAAGAACTTTGTAGCAAAATACGACCATATGGGTCTGTTGCTGGGACGTTGGAGCGACCTTGGCGAGCGGGCTGTGATCACCAACCTGGCCATCAAAGAGGACCGGGTCTATGTGGCTGATGCAGGCAACAGGAAGGTGGCCATCTATGACAATGAAGGGGTGATGATTGGGGAATTTGAAGGGAAGGCTGAATCGGAAGCG
>Ga0209013_10003947_pt1 | contig 13082 bp, 15 predicted proteins | sample Cruoilmetagenom2_FD_187291 | JGI IMG/M metagenome (GOLD analysis project Ga0209013, IMG submission 187291) | Oil polluted marine microbial communities from Coal Oil Point, Santa Barbara, California, USA - Sample 2 (SPAdes) (version 2) | ecosystem: Environmental > Aquatic > Marine > Oil seeps ... | reverse complement strand
GCACCGTACGCCGGCGTTTCATGTCCAGGTAGAAGGACTGTGAGGCAGCGATCATTTCGTCACCACTCTTCTCAGAAAAATCTAAAGGTTCAAATTTTGTTTCAGTCATTGTTTATCCTATTCAATCCGCACTAACTCTTGTAATTATCCGTAGGTATATACCCCGGTCTTTCAGCCAACTACACCGAGAATACCTGGACTAGAGTTCAAGCGCCGGCAAGCCAAAAGCGCCGAGCGTGATCGAGATTTCCCCGCCATGGTGCAAATCATGCTCAATGAGATGCCTGATCACCCAATACCGCGTTATAACTTCCGGCTCGCTATCATCCTCCCCAGGCCAGGTCTTATCCTAATCTTCCGCTGACCAGCGGGCTATCGCATCGTGCATGCCAACCCAGGTTGCTTCCAATCCACGCACCAGTTCTTCTGCGGTTTGGGCTTTCGCCCCACGGCGATCCCTTTTTCCCAAGGCTTCAAACGCTTCCCCTCCCACACCCATTAAAAGATAGAACCAACGGGCTCGCGCACCGATGATGTGGGCCGCTATCTCACCCACTGAGCGCAAGTTAGGAGCAGCACGCAGAGCGAGCTGATCAGCGTCCAGGGGAGTCAAGGCCTTAGAAAAGGCCTGCTGATATGTGTGCCATCCACCATAGATGTATTGAATTTGCCTGTGGTCACTTTCCATCTTGTACCTCTTCATTTCCAGTTACCACAAATATAGTGTCGTCCTGTTTCACCGGATCAAATGTGAACTCGCTGAATAGCTGGATGTCCTTAAAGCCAGCTCGCTCGAACAGCGTTTTTGCACCTTCCTGGGTGTAGGATCTCGTCGCTGGTGAGCGACGGTGCAGCTCTTCGGCCACGACTGCACCACCTGACAAGACAACATCAATCCTATTAGCTCCCAAGTGTGTTTGGACATATGCACCTAATTCAATTTGCGTCATATCTTGTATAAGTTTCATGATGGCTTTCCTCTACGCCTGGGGCGTTGCCTAGCCATCATGAGGCGCTCGCGCTCGCCCTCCGGATAGAACGACAGGGCTTTCTCGAGCAATCTCATCAGCTCTGGCAGGAATGCATAAAGGGGATTGAACCGATAAGCGAATTTCTAATTTCTCGTCTTAGATGATCAATTACAAGTTTCACGTCCGCCTTGCCTTTGTCAGGTGACGCTTCTTCTGGTGTGTTTTTATCGTTCCAGCCATGGTCCTGATAGTTAATATCACTTATACGACTCATATCAACGAGCTCTTTATCCAAATAGAGCATAATCGATGTCTCACTAATTCCTGCATGGTCTCCTTCCATAATCATCTTCTCCCAAAAAGGAATTAATGTAATGGACTTATGATCTTCAAAATCCTTACTGATACTCAATATCATCTGTGTTTGACATTCTGGGTAGTGTCCAGAATATAAAACTAAAACGTTGATGCCACACATTGCGATCTGATTTATTATGTCCGTGAGGTTGTCTTTTGCAGAAGTGTCGGTGTAGATATTGCCCCATTCTCCTGTATATTTGGCAATCTGTTGTTCAGACATTTTGTGTATTCCGGAATAGTAGTGTGGTGGAAATACTATGCCGCCGATCTCTTTAGCAACCACACAGCATACTTTGTGTGCCTTGAGTACATCCAATCCCATCGGCAAATGGTCACCGTGTCTTTCAAGACAGCCAATAGGAAGATACCCGACTGGAAAAGACCGAATTGCCGTTGTTACTTCACGTCCTAACATAAGCTCGTATTGAACAACTCTTTCTTGGTTAGTCATATCCAATTTCTTTCAGATTATCTTGCACATAGCGGGGGCGTAAGTGGATGGTTTTATTTACCCGGAACAGACGCGCTAAGATTGTCCTGCAACTTCGTAATGTACGACCCGAGGTTCAAATTCGAGTAAAAAGTCTTTATCTTCAGGGTAGTATTTTGCCAACTCTGCATCGTCTCCCGCAAAACCCTTTATCACATCCAGACTTTCCCAAAAAGTCATTGTAATAAAATGAGTGACTTCGCCTTCTTCGCGTTCCAGAATATAGACGCTGATATTACCTTCAACCGATTGATAATCGGGAATAGCTCGTTCGTTCAGAAACGTTCGATATGCATGTGCCTTGCTCGTTGGCACGCGCCCATGCCACATACGTACAATCATTTCGTCTCCTTTTTTGCTTAACTCCATATTGGCGGTGTAGCGGTAAGGCACTGTCACCGCGCTGAGTAGTCTAGCTGATCAAAACACACGTTCACTGAGCGCTGCATCCGGGTCTGGTTTATTTAATTTAGCAGCCAACTCTTGCTTCACCCGGTCCATGTTGGGGTGAACCGGCACACCCTTTGATTTGTACCACTTTATGAGTGTTCCAGTTTGAAGAAATGCACCTTCCGCCATCCTTCTGGCATAAACGAGTTCTTTCAAACGCTTTGCACATTTTAGGAGTAGATGCTCACCGCTCCAGTCCCGGGTCGGTTCGAGAATGTCCGAAAATCGCAAACACCAGCAGTGGGGATCATTGAAAAATTGACTGTCACCGTAGTATGTGTGCGTTTTGATGGCATCCAGGATGAGTTCATCGGTTACGCCTAGCTCTCTTTGCACGAAGTAAGATCAAACCGGTCCGTGTAAGTAATAAACATAATCAGTTTCACAATCATGATTAGTTTGAATATTTCCTTCATCAATCAGTTGTTTTTGCTGGTCCGGGGTTAAGTCTTTAGCAGCATCGTGGAGGATTCCTGTAATCAGCGCCTTCTCCCTATCTAAATCGTAAACTTCTACAAGTTCACCCATGACCTGCATCACGCCCAATGAATGATCCAGCCTTTTTGGAGTAAGCACACTCTCTAAAAATGGTAAATACCGATGCTCAATCAATCTGATTGTTCTTACTCCCCCATATCCTGCCGGCCTGAAAGCGCGCGCAGCAGGGTGTTCTGGTCAGCGTACTCCAGGTCACCGCCGACGGGCAAGCCGCGCGCCAGGCGCGTGATGCGCAGGTCGAAATCCACCAACTGCTGCTGCAGGTAGGCGGCAGTGTAGTCGCCCTCCATACTTGGGTTGGTGGCCAGAATCAGCTCGCGCACGTCGCTATCTTTGATCCTCACGACCAGCTCGCGCACCCGCAAATCTTCCGGACCGATGCCTTCGATCGGCGAAAGCGCCCCGTGCAGAACGTGGTAGCGCCCTTCGTAGCCCGCCGTGCGTTCTAGCGCCAGCACGTCCAGCGGCTCCTCCACCACGCAGATCAAGCTTGCATCCCGCTCGGAGCTGGCGCAGATCTCGCATTCCGTGCGCCCTGCGACGGTGATGTTGAAGCAGGTCTGGCAGAAGGTGGTGCCGCTCTTCAGGTTGTAGAGGGCGTCCGCCAACGCCTGGGAGAGCTCGTCGGGAGAACGCAGCAGGTAGAAGGTCAGCCGGGAGGCGGTCTTGGGTCCGACGCCTGGCAGCCGTGAAAACGCGTTGATCAGATCCTGGATTGGTTCGGGAAGCAGCATTGGTGAAGGTATTCTTTTTATGGATGCGGAGACTTCATAGAATATAGCAGGTTAAAAAGGCAATCCGCCTTGCGCCAGGGGTCCAAGCCGGTCGGCGGCCATCTCGCGCGACTGGTCGAGCGCGCTGTTGAAAGCGGTCAGGAGCAGGTCCTGCAGCATCTCTGCGTCTGCATCCTGCAGCAGATCGGGTTCAATCACAATTTCGGTGCAGCGTTGATCCCCGGTGACGGTCACTGCCACCACACCGCCCCCCGCAGTAGCGGTGACGGTCTCCTCGGCCAGCTGTTCCTGTGCTACTTGAAGCTGTTCCTGCAGCTGCTGCAGCTGTCCCATCATGCCGGCCTGCTTGTTTTTTTTGGGTGCCTTATATCCTTTTGCCATATATTCCTGCCTCGTTGTATAAACTATTACTGAATATCGACAATCTCGCCGCCGAGGTCACGCAGGGCAGCGGCGACCATACCGTTGTCATCTACTTCGGCCGGGATCTCGTCGCGCATGGCACTGTCGACCTGGCAAACGACCCGCAAGTCCCGGTTTAATACTTGATTGACTGCCTGCTGCGCCAACTCCAGGATATCGTCCTGCTCGACCATGTTTTTCAAAAGCTCGTTAGAAAAACCCAGCACAAGGTCGTTCTCGCGGATATAGCGCGACCTGGATGAATTTAATTTGCCGGATGCATTGGGATTAGATTGACGAACCACTTTGAGGATATCCGGCCATGCCTGCGATAAACTCTGTGTGGCTTGCTGATCTTCAGCACTCGCCTCAGGAACATCGGCCTTCTGCGGTTGGGTCCCTTCGCGCACAGCAGCCGGCTTCGCTTTCGGTGATGGCTCACTACGCACGGTGGAGGACGGATCCGGCCCAGACTGTGGCCCATCCTGTGCGGAGGGAGGTTCATTCAGCGCCTCGATAAACGCCATTTCAAGCGGCAAGGACGGCTGCCAGATACCTCTCGCAGTCGCTGCGGCGTGGTTGAACGCGCGCATCACGCGCAGCAGCTCGTGGGTCTCGAACGCCTGGGCGTGTTTCGCCATCTGGGCACGCGTCTCGGCGGTGGCGTCGACCTGGTCTGCGCTGCCCATGCGTATCAACAGCAGGCTCCGCAGGTAGTCCACAATCTGCCGGGCGAACTGGCGCGGGTCGCTGCCGCCATCCAACGTGCCGTGGATGAGATCCAGGCCACCGGCGGGCTGCCGCCCCACCAAGGCACCCACAATCTCGATCACCGACTGGTTGGCCGCGGTGCCCAAAACAGTATGCGCCATCTCCAGGGTGATGGTCTCGTCGCTGGAGGCCAACTGGTCCAACAGCGAGATAGCATCGCGCATCGAACCCGTGGACTGGCGTGCCACCAATGTCAACGCGTCCTTGTCAATCTGGATGTCTTCCCCCTCGGCGATCTCCTCCAGGCACTTGATGATTTCCACCACCGGGATGCGCCGGAACTCGTGGCGCTGGCAGCGGGACAACACGGTGGCCGGGATTTTGTGCACTTCGGTCGTCGCCAGCACGAAGATAGCGTGCGGGGGCGGCTCTTCCAGGGTCTTCAGAAGCGCGTTGAAGGCCGCCGTGGACAACATGTGCACTTCATCGATGATGTAGACCTTATAAGTGCCCTGGTTGGGCGAAAAGTTGATCTTATCGCGCAGGTCGCGCACATCCTCCACGCTGGTGTTGGAGGCCGCGTCGATCTCGATCAAATCCAGGAAGCGGCCCTCATTGACACTAACACAGTGATCGCACTCGCCGCACGGACGGCTTTCCAGGTCCGGATCCAGACAGTTGACCGCCTTGGCCAGCAGGCGCGCGGTGGTGGTCTTTCCGGTGCCGCGTGGGCCGGCGAACAGATAAGCGTGCGAGAAGCGTCCCGCCGCCAGCGCGTTGCGCAGCGTGTGGATAACGTGATCCTGTCCAATCACGGCGTCCCACGATTGGGGGCGCCATTTTCGATAGAGGACTTGTGCCATATCTAGAGTCTAACAGAGAGGCAGTTGACGGTCAACTAATTGAGGGGTTCAGGGGGGAAAAGTGGGGCTGTCGTAAAAGTTTGTCACCCTGAGTTTATCCGGAGTTTGCGAAGGACCTAGCGAAGGGTCTCCATAGCTGAGACGGAGATTCTTCACTTCATTCAGAATGACATTAAGTGCTTCTGGGACAGCCCCATATTGGGGATTATTCTTATGGCGCGTTGCAGACATCTAATGAGACATCGTCCACATACATGGAAGACACACCGTTGTAACCGTCGTTATAGGTTCCAAATTGCAAATAGATGATCTCCCCAGCGTAGTACGACAGGTCGAACGCCAAATAGGTCCACTGGTGAATGTCTTTGCGCTGCCACATGAGAGTATCGATCCAGTTCTGGTATTCATCCAGGATCAAGATGTACTGCACATCTCCGGGGTCGAGCTCGAGGGCATCAGGGAATGTGCCCCCGGCCAGGTTCATGCCCTTCCAATTCGCGGGCAAGCGCAGGGTTTCGGCTGCTTCCGGATTGTCGCTCATGCGCCACAAACGCACGCTGAGAGTCACTGTTGTGTCATCCACGATGTGCACCTGCTGGCGTGCATCCGAGTAACTGTAGCGATTGTGGGGTAGGTAGACGACGCCCGTACGCATGGAACGTGAACCCGTGTAATATCTGTCCGTGCTGTAGCCCGCACTGTATTCGGTGATCGGAATTTCCCAGGAAGCGTCAACCTCAAAGCCCCCGTTAACAACAATATTGGAACATTTCTGCCGCATGGCGATCGGCAGGTACCTTCGATAGAATATTTCATCCGGTGACTCGGGTTCTTCGGTTTTACCATCTCTGAAACGAGCACCGTCCCCACGGGCTGCGACGTCGGCTGCCGTAAAGACGGTCATCAAGAACAAAGCAACGACTAAGATAACGATCCTGTTTCGAATCATTGGAATCCCTCCAAAAAAATGAAAAACATTCCTAATTGATCGGGAGTGAATAGCAGATCTACACAATCTTCATGTCTTCATTATATGGGAATAGGTGTAGATTTTCAAGTAACCGGTCGCGTCCAATGGAGCGGGTCGCGTCCAATGGAGCGGGTCGCGTCCAATGGAGCAGGTTTTCTTGTGTACTGAATCTACTCGGTGCCGGTAATTGCAACGACCTCTTTTTCGTATCGCAACAGGGGCAGCTGAAATCTACTGGAGGGGACCTCTAAATTGTAGTTCGTGATCTTTTTATTGATCTCGCCAACCTGCCCGTGAAAAGTCACGAGCGCACGCTCCCATTCTTGATCGATAATTGTGTGCGATTCCCCCTCGCGCCTGGCGTCCTGGCACCACTCCCAGCCACGCGACAGGCTCTCTCTCGCACCGGCCACTGCCCCATCAATCTCCTGGCGAGACTCAATCCACGGCAGCGTGAACCCGCCGCTGCGCAGCATGCGGTAAGCCGTGCTCCATTCCGGGTCTTCGTATGGGTTTTCAATCAGATCCAATGGCCGCCCCTTGCCGGGTAAATCCTCAAACTTGCCTTCTTCCATGGCGCGCTTGATCTGTTCTTCTATACTATTCATACTATGGAATCTGGTAAACAGCGCGCGGTGCTCCCGCGGAATCGCGCAAAGTCACAGTCTCACCGGATCCCCAAATTGGTGCATCACCCCCCCAGAAAAGGTCGAGCACCGTATCCGCCCCGGGCTTTGAATATACGCTGACAGTGCCACCATTTACATATATCGTCACCTGGGGGAAGGTGTACGTGTTATCGTTCTCGTCTACTAGCGTCCATCCTGAGAGGGACAGTTCGTTTGGAACGGTGTTCCGGATGACGACGCGCTCCAACTCCAGGTCCCCAACACCAACCACACTATCGATCTCAACAAAATGCACAGGGACGCGCACCAGATCACCCGCACTGAGCGGCTGTGCTTGTGAATAACCGTTCTCAACGAGCAGCTCATTTACGCTCACGCTGTAGGTGGCGGCAATACTATCGAAGGTATCCCCAATTTTCACTTCGTGAACAACCACGGCCGGAGTGGGTGTGGCAGCCGGTACAGGTGTATTCAGCGTGGTCGGCGTCACCGAAGCCGCCGGATTCTGGCGATTGAACGTGAGCGCTGAAATTGAATCGCCGAGGATCGAACTCTGTGTGCGATCCCAGAGGACGAGCACAGTCAGTGTCGTACAGGCTGACACGATGATGTTCAGTAATAAAAAGAAAAAGAGGCGGTTCCACTGCTTCATGTTATTATTCCCAAAGAAGAATGGTGTGGAATTACGACACCATCTAAAGAATGATAGCACAATCTTTTGAATGTGCCAATTAATATTAGACGAGAACTCACAAAGTTATGCCTTACATAATCGACGGACACAACCTTATCCCAAAAATAAGTGGACTTACACTGAAAGACATTGACGACGAAATCCAGCTAATAGAACTGTTGCAAGAGTTCTGCCGTCATGAACGTAAACGTGTGGAAGTATACTTCGACAACGCTCCCAGTGGAAGCGCACAGAGGCGCAGCTACGGGATGGTCATGGCAAACTTCGTGAGGCAAGGGCGGACTGCGGACGAGGCGATAAGCGATCGTTTAAACCAATTAGGAAAAGAGGCCCGCAATTGGACAGTTGTCAGCTCCGATGCCGCCGTACGATCGGCCTCCAGGTATGCAAGAGCTCAGGTATCTTCATCCGAAGATTTCGCACAGCTGCTTCAACAACGCCGGAGTGACCCCAGTCAAGAAAAGGGGCAGGATCCGGAAGCGGCGCTTAGCCCAGATGAACTCTCAGCATGGTTGGAACTCTTTGACTCAGATGAAGAGTGAGGGGTCCGCAATCCACACCAATTAGACTAAGGATCTCTTAAATTTCTAATTCCCTTTTAATGCAAATTTGACCATAATAGTGATATATTAATCGCACAGACACCTGCCCTCCCTAACTTACTGGTATTACAGGTGTCGCGTCACCGGCTACGGCTTCAGCTCGCCCCCCCCGTGTTGGAGCTCCGGTGGCCCTCCTTAGATTGCCGGACTTGTTTTGCAAGTCCGGCAATTTTTTAACTATTTAGTGGGAAACGTGGTGAATTGTTTATATGTCAGCGGCGCTTGAACTAAACTAATCAGGTATTTCACTCCTGATAACAACCAGGGTCAGGTCATCCGAAAGCGGTGCACCCTGAGTGAACGCTGTGACAGATTCTTCTATCGCATCGACCAGTTTCAAAGCCGGCAGGTCGCGGACTTCACTGCGCCCAGCCTCCGATGAGACAAGTACATTGCGGATTGTATCGACCAGCCGTTCATCGTCATACAACTGCCCGTCCTCAGAATCAGCTTCCGTGACACCATCCGTGTACAAAATCAGGTAATCGCCCGGCTCCAATGTGATCGAACGCTCTTCGACTTGACTGCCTGCCAATACGCCCAGGGCCATCCCGCTTTTCAGGAGAGGTTCCAAGTCACCGCTCCTGCGATGAAGCCAATAAGGCGGGTTGTGACCGGCGTTCGTATACACCAGTTGGCCGCTCTCCAGAGATAACACGCCGTAAAATAAGGTCACAAACATGCCCTGCTCAGTCTCCGCCTCCAGCACATCGTTCACCCTCGCCAGTACATCTGTGGGTGAGTCGACTTCATACAATGTCGCCCTGATCAGGGTGCGGATAAGGGTCATATAAAGGGCGGCCGGCATCCCCTTGTCCGCAACATCAGCGATCACGATTCCAAACCTACCATCTGGCAGCAAAAAATAATCGTAAAAATCACCTCCCACCTCACGGGCCGGCTGCCACCTGACGCTCAAATCCCAGCCTGGCAAGTCCGGAAGGTCGTGCGGCAAGAACGTAAGCTGGATATCATGTGCAAGCTGAAGTTCGCTATCCAAACGTTCGCGGTCGACCCTCTCCTGCTGCAATCGGGCGTTTTGGATCGCGAGGGAGGCTTGCTGAGAGATGCCGGTTGTGATTTCCAGACGCTTCGCCCGCTGGCGGCTTAAAGAACGCTCACCAGCCAGCACATCCAATGGCACCGGCTCAGATTCTTCGATCAGGAGCACGCCCAAGACATCATCCTGCACAGACAGCGGGAAAACCGCCATCACAGGATTGTCGCTATCTATCACCTGTTTGACTTCATCCGCCGAGGGTGCCTCCATCTGCGTCCAGGCATCGTGGATGTCTTCCGTCTCATCCCAATCTCGGATAGCGGGCAGCGCCAGGAAACGCTGGCTCTCCCGAACAGCATCCAACAGCGGGAACTCCTCGTGCACAAACTGATACCCTTCTGATTCACGCGGCAGGCCGTATGCCTGGGCCAACTCGTAGACTGCACTACGCGCATCGTATAAATAAATCGCCGATCGTTTCACGCCCACCAGGATAGGGGTGATGCGCACGATCGACTCCAGTATCTCCTCCAGCTCGCTTTTACTGACCACCGCCTGGGCGACCTGCAGAAGCGCAACCGAAACGTAAGCTTCTTCTCTTTGAGACGTTAGCAAGCGTGTGTTTTCAATTGCGGCGGCGGTTTGATGGGCGATACCCTGGATGATGGGCAGGTGTTCGTCAAAAAAAGTATCCAGGGTTGGTCCACCTTCCCTGACAAACAGATCGACGCTGTAGCTGATCAAGAAGGTTCCCAGCACCTCGTCATGCGCCAGCAGAGGCACCAGCACCAATAATTCATCCGCAAATAAACTCTCGGTATCCAGGCCGATATATAGGATGCTCGCCAGCCTCCAGTCGTCCGTCTCTTCGTCCAGAAGCGCGGCTTCCCGGTCATCCAGCAAACGGTCAAGAGCCGGGATGTCTTCGCGAGAAAAACGACAACGCTCGAACTCGGATTGCTGCGCATTATTCAATCCGGAAGCAGTGGCCGGAACGAAGACCCGATCACCTTCGAGCAAGTACAACAAACAGGCGCGCACGCCGGCCACTGTCGGCGTGATGCGCACGATGGTGTCCAGCAGGTCACTTAAATCGGAAAACGTCTGCGTCGCTTCGGCCACCTGGAGCATGACCGTTGAGATCCAGGCCTGCTCATGAGCGGCTTCATACAAACGGGTGTTCTCAATGGATACTGCGGCGTAGCTGGCGAAAGCGGCCGTCATCGACTGCGCTTCCCTGCCGTAGCGTCCCGTCGTATGGTGGAAAAGTGTCAGCACCCCCAGGTTCTGCGCGCCAACGTTCAACGGAGCAGCGATGGCGGAGTAATCTGAAGAGAAACCGACGGCATCCCCGAGGTTGTCCGAAGAAGCGCGCGGTGAGCGAATGAGGGGTGTATCGGATTTCAGCGCATTGACCAGCCAGGATGCGTCCAGTTCACTCTCACCCCCTCCTCCAGAGGGCGTGTTGAAGCTCAAAACCTCGTCCAGCCCCTGTCCAACATCCAGGTCCATAACCAGCGCACCCAGTCCGTGCGTGGCGGCCAACCGCAGGGGGGGAATTCCGCTAACCGGGTCATCGAAAGTTTGATATTCATCCAGCAACCAGATCGCAGCCAGGTCGCACGGCAGATTACGCTCTAACTCGACCAGGACGGCCTCTAAAACCTGATCAAGGCTGGCCTCTGCGGAGAGCAGTCCGGCAACATCCCGCAGGCTATCGGCAACCTGGCGCCGCCACTGTTCCGAACGATAAAGATAAGAGTTCCGTAAAGCGATGGCTATGTTATCCGCCAGGGCTTCGAGCAGGTAAAGATCCCGTTCATCGAATGCATCTCGGTTATCGTTTTGGACATCTAGAATACCGAGAACCTGTCCGCCGAAGATCAAAGGGATGGTCAGCTCCGATGCAGTCTCATCGGGGGGGAAAGGTATCGCACGGTATCTACTGTCACTCGACACATCATTTGATAGTACTGTCTGCCCTTGACGCCCTACCCAGGGAATGATGCCATCCGGGTCGTCCAGGTCGAGCATAGGGTGTTCCTGCCATAAGCTGTGGCTGCGTTCTCCGCTCCCGGTTTCGTAAAATATCTTGCGGCGTCCCTGGTGAACGCTAAACAAGTGAACGTGTGGATGCCCAAACCGTTTTTGGATTAAATTAACCACTTCGGTTAACAACTGCTCCTGATCTAAAATAGAGGTGATCGCTTTGCTGACATCCAGGAGAGTGGAATACTGTGCGAGGCGTCCTGCTTCGAGATATTTGTCATGGGCAGTCTGGGTGGCAATTCCTGCCTGGACTGCTAACCCGTCAAGCATCTGGAGGTCAAACTTGTTGAATGTTCCCCCATGCGGTCTGCTTACCTGCAACACCGCGATCACTTCTGCTTCTCCCGAGCGGTCCGTTGCTGGCAGCAAGGGTATGGCGACTGCGTTCGCCGTGTCTGCTTCCGGCTCCCCCTGTTGGATGAGTTCCTGTTCTTTGGTGCGATCATCGTCCGGATCCACACTGATATAACAGATCTGGCTTGTCTCATAAGCGCGCTTGATCAGGTCGGACGCGGGCTTGGAAGGGTCCAACGCATTGGAATACCACAGTTCAGCATCCGCCCCGAACAAACGCTGCGCTGTGATTAGGATCAGTTCCCGCTGCGCGCGGGTAATCTTGGAAAAGGGATCTTTATCAGCGGTATACTTTAGGCGGGCAGCGTGCAGCTGTTCGCCCAGCCGCAGTATCTGACGCCATCCGCTCCCCTGGGATTCATCACCAATATCTCCCCGCTCATCATCATTAATCCGAGCGTCACTCATCCCGCTCCTTACATTTCACCATGGTCAACGCGTTGCAATTCTCCCTGCCACCCGGACCCAAGGTGAACGAGTACCGAACTTCATCCATCAACTCATTCATAAAGTATACGCCCAGACCCCCAACCCTTCGTTTTTCCAGTCCAGCGTTAACGTCCGGCTCCGGCACAATTGTTGGGTCGAATGGGTTTCCGCAATCCTTTAAGATAATAGTCAAGCGATCACCAGCCTGCTTGCAGGTGCATTCGATCTTTTCCGGAGATTCACCCTCATAAGCGTGTTCAATAATGTTCGTAAAGGCTTCGTCTACTGCCAATTCGACCTCACAAACGGTATTGTAATCCATGCCGCACTCCTTCGCGGCGCGGGATACAAACGCTCGAACATTATCTAAGCTCGCGAAGCAAGCCGGTAATTCTATTCGATAAGGATGTTCTTGCTGCGAACGTTCCTCAGATGCTGAATCCACCATCTCTATATAATACCAAACTAAAAATCTAACAACGAAGGCTGAAGGGTTATCCCACCTCCAGCCTTCAACTTTCACCCTTTAGGGTTTAATTTTACAAGTTGGCTACAGCTTCTACAAGATCATCGTATATGGCAAAGAGCTGGACAAATCCGGCCAGATCCAAGGCATTGAACACCCTTTCGGGGACACAGGCGAGCATGAGCTCGCCGCGATTATAGCGCTTGCAAGTCTTCTGTGTGCTGATCAACACACGCAAGCCTGCGCTGGACATATATTCAACGCCGGTCATGTCAAAGACGATCTTATATCTACCTTCACCGGTGATCGATTCCATCTTTTCCGCCAGTTGGGGTGCCGTCGAACTATCAATACGCCCCTGAGCAGTAATCAGATCACCGTTCTTGTACTGGGTAGTAGTTACTTCCATC
>Ga0209013_10003946_pt1 | contig 13084 bp, 10 predicted proteins | sample Cruoilmetagenom2_FD_187291 | JGI IMG/M metagenome (GOLD analysis project Ga0209013, IMG submission 187291) | Oil polluted marine microbial communities from Coal Oil Point, Santa Barbara, California, USA - Sample 2 (SPAdes) (version 2) | ecosystem: Environmental > Aquatic > Marine > Oil seeps ... | reverse complement strand
CGAGGACATTCATTTAAATTTAGAGAAAATGCTCATTGATTTGATTGGACCAGTGGGTGGGAAATTACACACGGGTCGCAGTAGAAACGATCAAGTCGCAACCGACATGCATCTCTTTTTGAAAAATAGAGTTGAAGAAATTATTGAGAGTATTAAAACATTCCAAAAAGCCTTGGTAATTCAAGCAGAACAACATGTCGAAACGATTGCACCAGGCTATACGCATTTACAACGTGCCCAACCTATTTCGTTTGCCCATCATTTGATGGCTTACTTTTGGATGCTGGAGCGTGATCAAGAGCGTCTTACTGAATCGCTAAAACGCATTGATATCTCACCACTTGGTGCAGGTGCATTAGCTGGTACGACATTCCCAATTGACCGCGAAATAGCAGCCAACTATCTTGGGTTTGAGCAAGTTTACGCGAATAGCATGGATGCTGTGAGCGATCGTGACTTTATTGTAGAGTTTTTAAGTAATGCTTCGCTAGTAATGATGCACTTATCACGTTTTGCTGAAGAAATCATCTTGTGGTCAAGTCAAGAATTTCAATTTATTGAACTTGACGATGCGTTTGCAACAGGTTCTAGCATCATGCCGCAAAAGAAAAACCCTGATATGGCGGAGTTAATTCGCGGGAAGACCGGACGTGTTTATGGAAACTTAGTTAGTTTGCTTACGACGCTTAAAGGGTTACCCTTAACTTACAACAAGGATATGCAAGAAGATAAAGAAGGCATGTTTGATACAGTACAAACGTTATTGGGCTCGTTGAAGATTTTTGAAGGCATGGTTCGCACGATGACGATTCATACCGACCGTTTAAATGAAGCGGTGCATCAAGACTTCTCAAACGCTACGGAACTTGCTGATTATTTAGCTACGAAAGGTATGCCTTTCCGTGAAGCACATGACGTGACAGGGAAGCTCGTTTTTCTATGTATTCAACGAGGAATCTACTTACTTGATCTACCGATTAGTGATTTGAAAGAAGCCAGTTACTTAATTGATGAAGATATATATGACGTGTTATCACCGTTTGCTGCAGTAAAACGACGTAATTCATTAGGTGGTACTGGATTTGACCAAGTGCGCTTACAGCTTGAAAAAGCAAAAGCACTTCTCTAATTTAGCTATGTAAATGTTGAGACAAACATAAGATTTTTGTATATGATATGTGTAATAGATAGATATTAAAAGACCATACGGTGCACGAACACCAAATGGTCTCATAATAGACAGGTTTCCCAAAAGGGGAATCGTCAAAATTTCAGAGGAATAATCCACCTAATTGCGAAAACTCAAGGGTGGGTTATTTTTTTTGGTTATTTGACATTATTACCATGACTAAGGATGCAAAAGCAAGCGCAAACATTAGACTCTCGAATATTGTCACCTTCACCACCCCCTTTCTATGGGGATGTAGACCGACCACCCTTGAAAAACCCGTACTATTATTCTAATATATCGTCATGTATACGTTAATAGTTGGGCGGAATCTAGTAATTTCGTGAGTATTCATATAAAACATAGAGTAAGATTCAAAATTTGCGAAAAGCGTAATGCTTCAATTAAGTTTTCAAAAGAAATTCCCGAAAATGAAACCATCATTCAGTTTGCTTTGTCTAACTGGTAATTATAGAAGGAGGGGAATGAATTGAACGAGCAAGACAGGGACCAGTTACTAACGTCTGCAATGGATGAGTACGGTCATTACTTAATTCGCCTCGCCTATGCCTTTGTAAAAGATGTGTCTAGAGCCGAAGATATTGTGCAAGAAGTATTTATCCGCTATTACATAAATCTTGATAGCTTCGAGGGACGTTCCAGTGTAAAAACATATTTGTATCGTATTACGGTGAATGAATGTCATAACTATTTCAAAAGTTGGTCCTATCGAAAGACAGAGCTCTCGAGTTTGGTCGGTTCTTTACTCGTCGCTAAACAAACCCCGGAGGAAGAGTTCTTAAAGACGGAGAGCTCGAAATATGTGGCACAACTTGTCGGAGAATTGCCCCTTAAATATAAGGAGGTATTGTGGTTGCATTATTATGCCGAGCTTTCGGTTAATGAAATCGGGGAAGTGTTAAAGTGTTCGGCAAATACAGTGAAAACTAGATTGGCGAGAGGACGAAAAATGGCACGGTTAACAATAAGTGAGGAGGAGATTGAACATGCCAGAGAACATTAAACGTCATTTAGATGAATCTGTACCGAGTCAACTTACATTGTCCGAAGTAAAAAAGCGTAAAATCCTGAACGAAGCCAACCAGCGAATGGATGGTCGTAATTTTTCAAGCCCGCGATTGTTTAAACCGTTTGCTATTGGTGTAGCCATTTTGGGGTTATCTGCGTTTCTAAGCTTTCCATATATTCAAGATTGGTCAGAAGAAAGTGCATTTCAGCCAGCTTTAAAAGAACCGAATAATGAAAAAATAAAAAAGGTGACAATCACGGGTGTGGAATATCCTTCTTTAATTAACGCAACATATATAGCTGACACAGAAGAAATGATTGTCACAGATCATGATGGCATCTATTCGTATTCGGTTGAGTCAGAAACAAAAAGAGTGATCGTGGAACCGAAAGATAACGCTGAAATATTTGAACTGGCAGTAAATGGAGAGTGGCTTGTTTGGGAAGACGTAAGTACAAGTAAGCTATATATATTAAATCGAATCAGTAATGAACGGAAAGAATTTTCTAATACCCTGATGACATATGATTTTCAACTGGATGGAGATACTTTAACGTATGCGTCAATTGGAGATAGAGATTCGTTTATGGGTTATAAGAAACTTGATTTATCATCTTGGAAAGAAACGGAGATTCATGAACTGACAGGTGAAGGTGCCAACAGTAGAAGTGCAATTCATGATGGTTTATTGGTTATTCCAGAACGAATAAAAGTGAATGACAAATCAAGTGTGGCGTTCTTTTTATATGACTTGAAGAAACAAATTCAAGTTGGTGAATATGTAGTTCCCTATGAGGTTGCAAACAACGTTACAATCACTAATAATAAAATATTTGCTCAGCTTTACAATGAAGGGGAAGCATCTCGGTTAGCATATATCAATTTAGAGGATAGCCAATTGCATGAAGTAAATGTACCAGCATTTGATGCATATGCAGTATATGAAGATTTCGTCGCGTTAAGTTTATCTAGAAATGATTCGAATACTGTGAAACTATTTCAAATAGAAGAAAATAGCGTGGTAGCTCTTCCTACATTTAACCAAATAAAGGAAAGACTTGTTAAACCTAGATTTACAGAGAATGGAACATTAGTTGTAAATGGGGAAGGCGAGCAGCACTCGATGTATTTACAAGATGTAAATCATTTAGAATAACTAAGGGTTTAACATAGCCTTTCAAATGAACGTATCAGACATTTGAAAGTTCTGCGCTAAAACGAATCCTCCATTCAAAAATCAGAATGGAGGATTCGTTTTAGCTTTGCAGGTTTCTTTGCCTGTTGAACTCTCATTTATTTTCTGCTTTTGTGCCTTTCATTAATTTTTCAAACTGTTTCATTTTGGGATCCACTTTTGGGGTGTAATGGAATGGATTTTCCTGTGCGAATTCTTCTGTTGTTTTAGCTTGTATACCTATCATTGAGCTAGCCGATGCTGTTGGATCATTAATGATATTTTCCTGTTTTCCGTCAAAATGAGGTGCTGTTTCAACATGTTGATTATCACTTCTACGTGGCATTTGACCCATCTCCTTCAAAGTTAATATGACAATATCGGAGATGAACTATTCACTGATTTTAGAACTATAGGTGGGGAATTCTTTCTATGAGTAGGATTTACATTGCCAAGTATTGTTAAGACTCATTAAATTGTTTGGAAAATAGTTTGTAGTCTTCTTTTGGCAAAGGCTTAGAGAAGAAAAATCCTTGAACTTCATTGCAATTCAACTTTCTCAGCATGTCCAATTGCTCTTTCGTTTCAACACCTTCCGCAACGGTTTTAAATCCAATTGTATTTGCCAGTAAGAAGAAAACTTTAACAATATTTTTACTTTGAACATCATTTGCAATATCGTTAATGAAGGATTTATCAATTTTTATATAATCGATGGGGAAGTACTTTAAATAATTGAACGAGCTGTATCCTGTTCCAAAATCATCGATCGAAATCGTTACACCAGTTCGCTTCAATTCATTTAATATATCTCTTGCCATTTCAACTTTCATGGTCATGCTTTCGGTGATTTCTAGTTCCAATAAATTAGGATCTATTCCAGTTTCACTTATCACATTTCTAATAGATGTAATTAAATTCGGATTATAAAATTGGCGAATTGATAAATTTACAGCTATTGTAAGTCCTGACAACCCATCTTTAGCCCAATCGATTAATTGTTTGCAAGCTTCTCTTAGTACCCAATCCCCAATAGGAATAATTAATCCGGTCTCCTCAGCTATTGGAATGAATTTTTCTGGGGAAACCATGCCTAGTACAGGGTTTTGCCAGCGAATTAGCGCCTCTGCTCCCGTAACTTTATTGGTCAATAAATCGATCTTGGGTTGATAGTGTAAAGTAAACTCGTTTTTATCAAGAGCTCTATATAAATGGTTTTCAAGGTTTAATCTTTCGCGATCTTTTTTTTCTAAAGATGCATCGTGAAATTTATAAGTATTCCCGCCGTCATTTTTAGCATGATACATAGCTGCATCTGCTTTTTTCAATAATTCAGTTAAAGTTTTACCGTGGTCTGGATATACACTGATACCTACACTTGGCGTTACAAAGATTTCTATATTCTCAATCATGAACGATTTTTCCAATAACTGAACGATTAGCCTACCAACCTCAGATGCATATTCAATCGATGAATTCTCAAGAAGTATGGTAAATTCATCTCCTCCTTGTCTAGCGATTATATCGTGATTCCTTAAACAGCTTTTCAATCGCTTAGAAACCTCGACAAGAAAAAGATCTCCAATGTCATGGCCATATGTGTCGTTGATGTTCTTAAAACGATCCAAATCAATAAACAAAACACTGAAATTGGTCATTTCACGCTTTGAATAATCCAGAACTTTTTCTGCTTTTTTTTCAAAAAACCTTCTATTTGGCAATTGGGTCAGCGAATCATGAAAAGCCAGATGATTAATGGTTTCTTTCGTTTTGTAATGTTGGACTGCGATGGATGTTAAATAGCTCGCTTCTTCAAGGATTTGCAAATCCTTTTCATTAGGAGCCCGGCATTTATCGTAGTACACAGCAAAAGTCCCGAGTACTTGGGCATTATCGTCGAATAGTGGGATGGACCAACAGGAAAATAAATTGAAACGAAGTGCAATTTCCTTATATTGTTCCCAGAGTAAATCGTTTTGTATGTCATCTACAATCACTCTTTTTTTCAATAAAGCTGCTGTTCCACAAGATCCGGTATTTTCACTAATTAATAGATTATTCATTTTTTCTAGGTATTCTGGCGGCAGGCTTGGTGCAGAGTTACGAATTAATCTTGTTCGACTTTCGTCCAGTAACATGATGGAACATTTTCCGCCATGACTCGAAATTTTTTCAAATAGCCTAGTGATTTCATCCAAGACGGTTTGTAGAGGCGTATTTTTCGTAATCATTTTCAATATCTTATTTTGGCCTTGATTTAATGTTTCCAGCATCACTTGTTCAGTTATATCTTTTGTAACTCCAATGATTCCATTCATCTCGTGATCAACAACTATTGGCACAATCATGATGGATACAGTTCGTTTTTCTCCAGTTTTAGTAAGAAGAACAGATCGGAATGTCTCATTATTTCCGTTTAATGATTGTTGGAAATGGAAAATAGTCTGTTCCAAATATTCAGGATCAATTACTTTTGAAAAAGGCATTCCAATTGCTTCATCACGTGTATATCCGGTTAATTGACAAGCTGATTCATTAAATAGAATAAAATCTCCATTGGGAAGGATCGCATATGTAGCATCGGGGTTATATTCAAAAAATGATTTGTATATTTCAACCAAGGAATTCGGATTGCTAAAATTGTTTAACATCGTTTTTCTCTCCTATGCTTCTGCTTAAAATAAGTTTCATGCGAAGTGATGGTTTGAGGGGATGAATAATCTTTTTGTAGGGGATTACATAATTCAAGCATATTCTTTATCTTTTCCCTAAGGAAAATAATCCAAACAAGCTAACAATTCACTATATGTCATTTTATTAGGGAAATCAATATTATATCAAATTTTGCTGAATGGGATTTCCCCATGTATGGAAGAAAAAAACTAAAAGTACAAAGACCATTATGTTACTATATTATCTTGATTGAAATTTAAAGTATCGAGAAGGAGAAACAATGGCAACGATGAAGACAACAAAAGGACATGGAGAAAAGTTGAATTTATATCAATTAACATGGCCTATTTTTTTGGAAGTATTTCTTTTTATGTTAATGGGAATCGCTGATACTTTTATGCTCAGTGCACTATCGGATGATGCCGTATCTGGCGTTGGTACAGCGAACCAATATATTCATATAGCGATATTGGTGCTAGAAGTAGTGGGAAATGGGGCAGCGATAGTTGTATCCCAGTATCTTGGTTCAAAGAGATATATTGAAGCATCTAAAATCTCCGCGTTAGCAGTCACGTTGAATTTAGGACTTGGACTCCTGATCAGTGTTGGCTATCTGATTTTTGCCAAACATATGATGACAGCAATGAATTTGCAAGGTGAAGTGTTAGAATACGCTCAACATTATTTGTCCATTGTGGGCGGAGCTATATTCCTTCAAGCTATCATTAATTCGCTAGCCGCCATTATTCGGGCACACGGATGGACAAAACAAACCATGTTCGTTTCATTGGGAATGAACATTGTTCATATTATTGGTAACTATTTGCTGATTTTTGGTAACTACGGCTTTCCGGAATTGGGAGTTCGGGGTGCAGCTATTTCTTCTGTCGTCAGTCGTTTCCTGGCACTCCTTGTCTTCTTCTGGTTACTCTATCAAGTTATGGAATATCGAATTCAGTTTCATTATTACATTAGGCTATCCAAGGAATTCATTGGGAAAATTTTGAGCATAGGACTTCCGTCGGCGTTTGAGCAAGTTATGTACCAAGCGTGTCAATTAATCTTCTTATATTATGCGACGTATTTAGGTGCAGAAACATTAGCTGCTAGACAATATGCCATGAATATATCGATGTTTACGTACTTGTTTGCCATCGCTATTGGTATGGGTACTGCCATTATTGTGGGACGATTGGTCGGAGCCAATCAGAAAGAGGAAGCCTATCTGCGAGTGCGGACTAGTGTGAAATCAGCTCTTGTCTTTACACTGGTTATGGTGTTAATTGTCGTGGTTTTTCGAAATCAACTCATCGGCATGTTTACAGATGATACCGAGGTTCTTAAAATAGCGACGACCGTTCTTTTACTCAGTATTTTATTGGAAACTGGCCGAACGATGAATATTGTCATCATTAATTCATTACGAGCTGCTGGAGATGCTAAATTCCCTGTGCTTATTGGAGCCTTTTCAATGGTGATAATGAGTCTGCCCCTGGGCTATTTATTCGTTTTTCACCTGAATATGGGGCTTCCAGGTATTTGGTTAGCAATTGCGACCGATGAATGGACTCGAGCAATCATCATGTACTTCAGGTGGAAAGGCAGAGCCTGGGAAAAATTTGCCCTCGTTCCTCCTAAATAAGCATAATGAAACCAACAAATACGTACTCTTCATACTTGTGGGCTTATGCGGCACCTTTTGCTAGCGTAACTATACGATAAAAAACCGGGTAGTTTAATTTTATCATTGCTATCGATTAAAATAACCCAGCGAGGTTACTGCAATGCCTATTTAATCTATAGAAGCAGCCCTTTCCTCAATTGATCGAGGAAAGGGCTGCTTCTTATTTACTATATAATTAGACGCTTCCATAGCCCAGGGAGAACCAGTCTTTGCGCATTTTCTAGTTTTGCAGTCTTCCTTGAAGGGAACCTGTTATTCTATGGTTAAATCGTTTCATAAGGGGTGTCTTAAATGGGAGAAAATATAATGGCTTTATTAAGACAGATTCCAAAGACTGAAAATGGAAATCGTTTTATTTTGGGTTTAGATGGATTAAGCCGTTCCGGGAAAACCACTTTAGGAGATGAACTCAGTAAGCATTTCAAGGTATTGAATATTCCGTTTCATGTATTTCATATGGACGACCACATCGTAGTGAGAGAAAATCGGTACAATACCGAATACGAGCCATGGATTGAGTATTATCATCTTCAGTGGGACATTGAATGGCTTAGTCAAAACTTTTTCAAGCAACTTAAAACCGCTCGGCAGATTCACATGCCATTTTACGATACAGATTCGGATACTCAAAGTTTTCAGAGCGTATTACTGCCAAGCACTTGTATAATCTTAATAGAAGGAGTTTTTCTTCAACGAGAAGAATGGAGAGATTACTTTGACACTGTCGTGTATTTGAATTGTACCAGGGAAAAGAGGTTTCTTCGTGAAAACGACGATACACAAATGAATTTGCATAAACTTCAGCATCGATATTGGAAGGCGGAAGAATTTTACCTTATGAACGAATTTCCAATGGATAAAGCTAATTTGGTGTTGCAAGGATAAGGGGTACTAACGTATTTTATTTGAGGAGTGTGTAAAAATGCCTATTATTGAGCACCAAGTATTTATTAATGCGCCTATTGAAGTATGTTTTGATCTTGCCAGAAACGTAGAAATTCATATACAAACAACCGCTAAAACAAAGGAGAGAGTAGTTGGTGGAGTTTTACAAGGACTTTTAGAGGAGGGAGATATGGTGACGTTCGAAGCAACTCATTTTGGTATCAAACAAAGGTTGACTGCCAAAGTGTCATCCATGGATAAACCTCATCGATTTGAAGATATCATGGTGAAAGGAGTTTTCCATTCCTTTGTGCATTCTCATCAGTTTTTCGAAGAATCGGGTGGAACGAAGATGATTGATCGGTTTCAATACAAGTCACCATGGGGACCAATTGGTATTGTCGTTGATAAATTATTCTTGGAACGGTATATGAAAGCATTTATTGTTTCTCGTGCGAAGTCATTGAAAAAGATCGCTGAAAGTAAGATATAACAGCCCCTAGAAGGAATTCACTTACTAGGGACTCATCTTCAATGTTTCTCCACTTTATTCGGATGAATTTCCTCGTTTGCAGAAGGGTCTTTGGTTACTTTTCTAGCTGGATCATTAATTACTTGTTTATTTAACTCTGCAACTGAAATGGAATCGACTGTTTGCATATCTTCGTGCATATCAAACAAACTGATTTTATCCGTATCTACTTGTTCAGGATTATCTAAAAGTGGTCCAGGGGCCAACTCACGGTCTTTTTCTGTAAAGACTTTTTTCTCCATCACTTCTTCATCCTCTCATTGTATCTGCATTACCAACTCCTTTATTAATATGCCCAGTATGCATACAATTCATAATCCTCGTGTTTACATTTTCAAAACTGAGAAAAACCTCTTCGATATAATCGTTAAAAAAACAGCGACTGAGATCCATATTAAGGAATCAGCTGCTGTTTTGCGTGTTGGATATTTTTTTTTGGTTAGCATTACTACATTCCAATTCTTTCATTTTATATTCATAATGTTTTGTAATGCCATAGTGTATCAATATGCCTCCTGTAATGATCAGAGCAAGATAAACAAGGTAGAGCAAGTTGCATGACCCCTTTGTTGGTTAGTAAGTAAATTATTATATTTTATTTCGTCATTTTACCATAATTATTCAATTATAGGCAGTTTCGGTTAGCAATAGATTAGCTATTTGTACTGAATAACCAAAAAGACACCTGGTAGGTTTTACAGGTGTCAAAAATTTCATTTATTATTTCAACACTTCGTACATTTAGAGCAATTACTCGAAGATTTCCCACAACGTTTACACTTGTTTGCTTTTGCCATTACACCACTCCTTCAGATGAATACTAAATAATATGTAAGAATGTGGTTGTATTATGCCAAGTCATTCTTGTCATTTGTACATATTTTTAAAATTTCTCTTTTTTTATTGTTATCTTTGGAATATTCACCCTGTTGAATAAGAACGTTTGTTTGGTATATACTAAACAGAACAAACGTTCTTAAGAGAGGAAAAGAGCATTATGTATAAAAATATGCCTGATCGAAAAATTGTATGTTTGGATATGCGCAGTTTCTATGCAAGTTGTGCGGCAGCCGATGAAGGTCTTGATGTCATGAAAACCCCAATTGCAGTCATTGGAAATCAAGAACAGAAGGGAAGTGTTGTGTTAGCTGCTTCCCCTTCATTAAAAAAGGATTTTGGCGTTAAAACAGGTACACGTTTATTTGAAATACCTGACCATCCAGATATTCGGTTGATTGAGCCCAAAATGGGATTTTTCGTGCGGGTGTCGATGGAAATAACACGTTTACTAAGTGAATATGTACCGAAAGAAGCCATTCACGTATACAGTATCGATGAAAGTTTTATTGATTTGGAAGGGACGGAGCAGCTGTGGGGACCCATCGAACAGACGATTCGGCGCATCCAGGACGAGTTGCTCGAGATGTTTCAGATTCCTTCTGCGATGGGCATGGGTCCCAATATGCTGCTGTCGAAATTAGCCCTTGATTTAGATGCGAAAAAAACGGGATTTGCACGGTGGACATACGACGACGTGCCAACAAAGTTATGGCCGGTGTCCCCACTCAGCAAGATGTGGGGAATCGGAAGACAAATGGAAAAAAATTTGAACGCCATGGGTATATTTTCGGTCGGTGACTTGGCGAAAACGAATTTAGCCACGCTTGAAGCGAAGTTCGGGGTCATGGGAAACCAGCTCTATCACCATGCGTGGGGTATCGATTTATCGGAATTAGGGGCACCGCTTGTGGCAGGGCAAATCAGTTATGGCAAAGGGCAGGTATTATTTCGTGATTACCGAAAGCCGGAAGACATTCTCGCGGTTGTACTTGAAATGACGGAGGACGTGGCGAGACGCGCACGTGAAGCCGGGAAAGTCGGACGTACTGTGCATCTCGGTGTAGAGTATAGCAAAAATGCTTTTGGTGGCGGGTTTCATCGCTCTCGTTCAATGGAAGAAGGGACAAACGACACAATGAAAATTTACAACATGTGCGTGAAATTATTTCATGAGCATTTTGATGACCGACCCGTTCGACGCTTGTCCGTTACTTTGTCGAATGTAGAATCAGAGCAATCCATGCAACTCAGTTTATTTGAAGCGGAAAAATGGCGGAGAAGAAAGTTAGGTGCTGCGATGGATCATATTCGCACCAAGTATGGATCAGCAGCTTTGCTGCGTGCGGTTTCCTATACGGACGCTGGAACAGCAAGAGCACGTGCGAAACTACTTGGTGGGCATAAAGCTGAATAATATGGATTTTTTTAACAATAAGCAAAACCATTTCACAATCCGAATAATTTTTCTTTTCGTATCTTCTCTAAATTTAGAAGATTTGCTAAACTAGTAAGGTCTTAGAAAAAGAATCGGGGGATACCTGCGTGAAAGTATTTTTAGATTTAGGGTGGTTTTTTAAAGAGAGAAAGAAGCAGTATATAGTTGGCATCATTATGCTGATGTTCGTTGCTTTTTTGCAACTGCTGCCACCTAAAATAATTGGCTATGTAGTTGATGAAATCCGACGCGGTTCATTAACTGGGGAAGTACTTACGAAGTGGCTACTGGTGCTGGCAGGAGCGGCACTTGCCATGTATATCATCCGTTATTACTGGCGTATGATGATTTTTGGTTCTGCCATCTTACTGGCTCGTCAATTAAGGGAGCGCTTGTTCCAGCATTTCACTCGTATGTCACCGCAGTTTTATCAAAAACGTCGCGTCGGCGATTTGATGGCACATGCAACGAATGATTTATCAGCAGTTCAACAAACGGCTGGGGCAGGTGTTTTGACACTTGTAGATTCCATCACAACTGGTGGTTTCGTTATTGCCGCGATGGCAATCACCATCGACTGGAAGTTAACGTTGATTGCGTTGATTCCTATGCCGATTATGGCGTATTTAACGAGCTACTACGGGAAACTATTACACAATCGTTTCCATTTTGCTCAAGAAGCCTTCTCTAACTTAAATGATAAGGCTCAAGAAAGTATTTCAGGCATTAAAGTCATCAAGACATTTGGACAGGAGCAAGAAGATATTCAAGACTTTGTTCAATTATCAGATGATGTTGTGAAAAAGAATATTCATGTAGCAAAAGTAGATTCGCTATTTGACCCAACAATTTCGGCAATTGTCGGTGTGTCCTTTTTCTTATCCATTACATTTGGTGCACGATTTATCTTGGCAGGAGACATGACAATTGGGGATTTAATCGCATTTACAGCTTACTTAGGATTACTCGTTTGGCCGATGCTTGCGTTTGGATGGCTGTTTAACATTGTAGAGCGTGGACGTGCTTCCTACGATCGGATTCGTGCGATTCTTGCCGAGCCAATCGACATTGACGATGCAGAACATGCACTCGATGAAAAAGCACAAGGTAATTTAGAAGTTAATATCAATGAATTTAAGTTCCCTGATGACGAACGTGCAGCACTTAAACATGTTCATTTCACATTGAAACGGGGAGAAACATTAGGAATAGTCGGCAAAACAGGCTCTGGTAAAACAGCGATTCTCAAATTATTACTTCGCGAGTTTGAAGGCTATGATGGCACTATTACATATGGCGGCCATTCAATTAATTCATACAAAAAGGAGCGTCTACGCTCGGCAATTGGTTACGTTCCACAAGACCATTTCTTGTTCTCAACAACGGTTGCAGGGAATATCGCATTTACAAATACCAACGCGCCACTAGCAGATGTTTATGAAGCGGCACAACTCGCACATATTCATGAAGATATATTAAAATTCACAAATGGGTATGAAACCATTGTAGGAGAACGAGGCGTTTCATTATCGGGCGGACAAAAGCAAAGAATCTCGATTGCCCGTGCGTTAATGATGAAACCGGAATTGCTCATTTTAGACGATTCACTTTCAGCCGTGGATGCTCGCACAGAAGAAGCCATACTTGAGTCATTAAAAGCAAC
>Ga0209013_10003945_pt1 | contig 13084 bp, 9 predicted proteins | sample Cruoilmetagenom2_FD_187291 | JGI IMG/M metagenome (GOLD analysis project Ga0209013, IMG submission 187291) | Oil polluted marine microbial communities from Coal Oil Point, Santa Barbara, California, USA - Sample 2 (SPAdes) (version 2) | ecosystem: Environmental > Aquatic > Marine > Oil seeps ... | reverse complement strand
CTTGCACGCTGAACAAAAAACAGTCATTGGCGTTGCTTGCCCCCTCTGATATTTGTGGACTAGAGGAGGCCGGACTCCCTGGGTTTTAGGGGTTCAGGCGCTGCGTGAGCTTGCGCGTCTCGTAGCGCAGTTTCTTGGTGCCATGGGAAGACATCTGGCCGCTTGTCTCCAGGTTCTCAGCCTCCTCTAGCGCCGACTGAGCCAGATCCTCTTCGCCTATCTCCAACAGGCGGGTAGCAGCAGCACGCAGCTTCTGACTGGCGCCATCTATGTTGCCCATTTTGGCCTCTTCCAGCGCCCGGGTTTGCAGCTTGAAGGCCGTCACCTTCTCGACGATGTTCATCACTTCAGGCTCATAGTGCTTGGCTTCAGCAGCATTGGTTGTGAAGCTGAGCAGGATGTCGGACCTGACTTTTTCGCCGGAGAGGTTCAAGCCGGGTACGTCATAGATAATCTCTGCCTGGGCAACGCGGTACGTGCCCGCTGGCCGGGGGCCGATCAACAGCTCTACTAGCAGGCTACGCGGCTGGCCCTTCTCCATCTCACCGAGGGTCACTTGCACATCGCGATCTGACAGTGGACGGTAGCCCAGGTTCGAGATCATGGGCAGGACCTGCCATACCTGACGGGGTGTGACACCGCTGGCCAGACGCAACACCATCTGCGCGTTCTGCACCACGCTGTCCTGCATAGACTGGACAGCCTGATCAAAGAAGGCAACGATCTTGTTGGGCGAATCAACAAAATCGGCCACGCCGCCGCTGGCTGCGGCGATGTTATCCAGTAGGTCTTCGTTCCAATCGTCACCCAGTCCCAGGGCATTCACCAGGATGCCCTGGTCGCCAGCCTTTTTGGCCAGTTTTTTGCACTTTTTTTCGTCGCCAAAGGTCTGGCCGTCTGTCAAGAGCAGCATCCGGCTGATTCGATCTGGGGAGGCGGCCTTGCCCAACTCGGTCAGGCCCTGGTTCATGCCGCCAGAGATAGCAGTGCCGCCGCCATCGCGGATCCGGTCAATCTTTTTCTTGAGCGCTCCCTTGTCTGTGACCAGCTGGCTGCCAGCGATCAGATACTTTCGATCACTGAAAGCAACGATGGAGATGGTATCCTGCGGCCCCAGACGGTCCACCACCAGCTTGGCCGCCTCTCGCAGGTTCTGGATCTTTTTTCCCTGCATCGAGCCACTCTTATCCAGCACCAGGCTGAGGTTGAGCGGCATCTGGACCTGCGCCATGCTCGCCCCCGGTACCGCATCGATGAGCACGTACACTAACTGTTGCGTGGTCATGACCGGCAAGTGGGCTTTGTTAAGCCGGCAGGTCAAAGTCAAGTCGTTGGCCATATCATTCCTCCTTACGTTGGCCATAATCATGGCTTATCCTATACGTGCGAACCGCACGTTCGTTCTATCCACTGCGCTCAGGCGCTTGCTGCGTTTCAAGAGTCTGCAAGAGTTGTCCCCAGACCCGCGGCAGCCCAGGCTTCCCTATCACACACTCTCGACCTGTACGATGATGACGCTGATATTGTCATCGCCCCCTGCTGCATTGGCATGATCCACCAGTAGCTCGCAGGCAGCCTGAGGATCGGCCTCCTGCATCATGACATCTTCTATGCCTTCGTCGCGTACCATCTCCCACAGACCATCACAGCAGACAATGATCCGGTCACCTGGGACCAGGGCCACGACGTCCGTGTCGACCTCCACCACTGGCTGGTCGCCGACGCAGCGGTAGATGACACTGCGGTGGGGATGGGTATAGATCTCTTCACGGGTGGCCTGACCGCTGGCAATCATGCTGGCCACCAGCGAGTGGTCGGTGGTTAGTTGCTGGAGGCCGTCAGCACTCCAGCGATAGGCGCGGCAATCGCCCACATGAGCCAAGAAGAGGCGGTCATCCCTGACCAGGGCAGTGGTCAAGGTCGTCCCCATGTCGTTTCCCCGCTTCTGGCGGGCCAGGTACACAGCGTCATTGGCGTTCACAGTCGCCTGATGCAGCCGGGCGATGACCTCCTCCTCCAGGATGACTTCATCTGCAAGGGCCGGCAGCACAATGCCGCGCAACACCCCATCAGCCAGCACCTGCAACGCCATTTTGCTGGCGACTTCGCCGCCCTCGTGGCCACCCATTCCGTCAGCTACGGCAAAGAGGCCCAACACTGGACCGGTCCGCGATTCGTAGGTGGGAGCCAGGGTCAGGGCCAGCAGGCTGTCCTCATCCAGCTCGCGAACCTGGCCAGCATCAGAGTGCTGCCCCACCAGAAGCCGAATAGTCCGGGGCGCGTCTGGCGCCTTGGATCCCGATTCCGCCTCAGGGGCCGCCTCTGGCTCTGCCAGTAGGAGATAATGGTGTCCTTCGTGGCTGATGCGGGCAGCTACGGCCTCACCACCGGAGGGATCCGCCTCCTTACTCTGGACCTCCAGCAGGCGTACCTGTGCCCTGCGCTCTCGCGACGCGCCGCATTGGGCGCAGAAGGCATCATCAGGCTCATTGTCCTGGAAACCACACTGCCAGCATCGCAGCAGATCGTGGGCTAGATAGAGGGTCTCATCCTCCTCATCGTCCAGCGCTCCCACTATCTGAAAGCGCCCACCAATCACAGTTCCCGGCGCCAGCAGCATCAGGTTCCCAGACTCGACAGGCTCAGGGAAAGCTGTCCTGTCTCTGGCCTCACCGGTGCTCTCTGCCAACTGGGTCTCCGCATTTGCCTCTGCCAGAGCCTCTGCGACAGTTGTCTGAGCTACTGGTTCTCCAGGCAGGGTCTCTGTTCCTTTGGCCAGGCTCGCCTCGACTTTGCTACTCTCGACCTCGCCCGGGACAGTCGGGCCCGGTGCGACAAGCGGTGTAGGAAGGCCAAGTTCTTCGACCTTGGGTGCTTCTGCTGCCAGGCGGGTTCCAGGCACAGGCTGATCCAACGCGTCCTCTATTACCTCGACTTTCACCTCCGAGCCCTCAGATGGATCCTCCGCAGGCTCTGCTTCAGGCACAAGTTCTCTGCCCAGGGATGCGTCCTCCGCCTGAACCCCGGACAGTGCTTCTGGCTCTCCAGACGCTCCTTCCGGTAATCCTACGTCCAAATGCTCGGCAAGCACTTCTGGCACTTCGGTTGCAGGCGGTCCATCTGCGGGTGCTGCCGTCGCTGTTTCCACCGCAAGGTTCAGATCTTTGTTTGATACAGCTACGTCATCAGCGCTGGCTGCCGGTTCCTCGGGCACTAGATCGATGTCTTTGCCTGTGACTGTGGGCTGATCCTGGGGATGTTCTGGAATCAGCTCGCCACACATCCGGCAGAAATTGGCCCCCTCTCGATTGTCCGCTCCACACGCGGGACAGTTCATACCTTACCTCCTACCAACCCCTGTCGGGGTCTTTTGGACAGATCATGAGTTTCCCCGGTGATGGCCGGAGACCTCATCCCAGTCGAAACTGGATGACGACCAAACCGACTTTGAGCCGGTCACCGTTGCGCAGCAAGCGAGCGCGGTTGGGCGCCAAGGGCTGCCCGTTGACCGTGGAACCGTTGCTGCTGCCGAGATCGGTGACAAAATAGCCCACGCGGCCCTTGGTGATCCGCGCGTGACGGCGCGAGACATAGTCGCCTTCGTCATAGAACGTCATGTCAAAGTCTGGCCGGTAGCTCTCAGCCTCACTGGCACGGCCGAGCAGCATCGGGCCGCGGGCCACAGGCATCTCCCAGGCCGCCCGCACAGGCTCGACGACGCGCAACACTGCCGGTCGAAGTGGCACAAAGGAATTGCCGCAGCCAACGCAGAACCGGGCGCTGTGCCTATTGGCCCGCCCGCAGGCTGGGCAGGCCTTAGCGGGTGGTGGCGCTGGCCGGTTTGCGGGCTTGGGTACCGGTTGGGGCTGGAATTGCACCGCGCGTTGAGCGGATGCCCCAGCCTCTGTGGAACCCGAGACCCTGGAATCGCCGGCAGCCTTGGCCTGGCCTTGGCCGGCGCCTGTCGCCGCTCTGGGCACCTGACGGCGTCCAGTGGGGATCACCGGTGCAACATACGGTCCCGGAAGGGCGGCGATGAGCGCCTCTCGCATTTCCATGGCCGACTGGAAGCGCTTGCTCCGCTCGCGGTCCATGGCCTTCTCAATGAGCGTCACAGTCCTTGTCGAAAGCGCACCGTTATAGTTGCGCAAGGGTAGTGGCTCAGACGGCAAGAAGGCCGGAGTGGGGGCCATATTGGCCAACAGGTGGTACATCGTAGCGCCCAAGGCATAGGTGTCGGACCGGGCATCGGTCTGGCCTTTGCCCCATTGCTCTGGAGCCGCATAGTTCTCGGAGCCCATTGCCACCGTATCCCGCTTTTTCCCCACCTTGTAGGTACGCGCGATACCAAAGTCAATCAATTTGACCAGTCCAGTATTGGTCACCATTATGTTGCTGGGCTTCATGTCACGGAAGATGATGGGCGGCTGGCGGGCATGAAGATAGTCCAGGGCTTCGCAGAGCTGAATAGCCCACTTGAGCACGTCGGTCTCCAACAACGGTGCGTTGGCGGCCTCCAACCGCTTCTCCAGCGATTCGCCCCATATGAATTCCATCACCAGGCAAGCCCGGCCGTTTTCCTCGAAAAAACCGGCGATCTGGGGAATGTTCACGTGGTCCAGATCACGGAGCAACTGAGCTTCCTGTTCAAAGAGCTTGCGTGCAGTGGCCCGCTCTGCCCTATCCTGGGTTTGGGGACGCAGTTCCTTGAGGGCCCAGAGGCTGCCACTGGCGGGTGGCAGTTCCTCTACCTGGTAGACCCAGGCCATTCCGCCTCCTCCAACCAGGCGGACAATACGATATTGGTTTTTCAGCACTGTGCCAATGGCCAAGGGTTGTGTCATTGCATGCATCTTCCGATTAGGTTTGAGTTCCACTTCTACTACGCAGGGAGCCCCTACAAGGTTTCGCCACGATGCTTGTGCGCTTGCTTCGCGAATCACTCCGGGCATCAAGACCGCACGCATGTTCCCAAGATAGTTCTCCCTGTTGTAGCACACCCATTACCTCCACGGCCATTGTACGGCACGATCTCACCCCTTGCCTGACGACAACACGCCACCGTCATGACAATGGGCGTCAGAGCTCGGTGCGCGTTCATTATAACACGCAATACGCCCGGCAGCAACCTTGTCGTTCTGACACGGATTCGTACCGGTTCACACGGATACTGGCACAAGGGATCAGTCGATCACCTAGTCAGGAATGACGATCTCGCCGGCATTGGACAACGGCGGCGGGTATTGCATGTCCAGCTTTTTCAGTGTTTCAATGATGATTTGGGAAATGGCCAGATTTCGGTACCACTTGCGGTTGGCAGGAATGACGTACCAGGGCGCCCAAGGCGTACTGCACCGGCTCAGCGCTTCTTCAAAGGCCCGCATATAGTCGTCCCAATACCCCCGCTCCTCCACATCGCCCATGGAGAACTTCCAGTTCTTGCGGGGGTCAGCCAATCTCTCCTCGAAGCGCTCCTTCTGTTCCTCTTTTGAGATGTGCAAGAAGAATTTCAGGATCGTCGTTCCGGTATCGGCCAGCAGCTTCTCAAAGTGATTGATCTGCTCGTAGCGCTTCCGCCACACATCTTCAGGAACGAGGTCATGGACGCGCACCACCAACACGTCCTCATAGTGGGAGCGGTTAAAAATTCCGATGTAGCCCTGCCGGGGGACTGCCTTGTGGATTCGCCACAAGTAGTCGTGGGCAAGCTCTTCCTTGGTAGGCACTTTGAAACTGGTCACCTGGCAGCCCTGAGGGTTCACACCATGCATCACATGCCTGATAGTTCCATCCTTTCCGCCAGCATCCATAGCCTGGAAAACAAGGAGTAAGGCATGCTTGTTTTCAGCCCACAGCATCCGTTGGAGGGCCTGCAACTGCTCCAGGTTGTCCTCAAGTTCGCTTTTGGTCTGTCTTCTTTTCTCGTATACACCGGTATAGCCTGGATCGTAACCGGCAAGCTTGACCTGGGTACCGGGCGGAACTAGGAAAGCATCTGTCATCACTGCACCTCCATTGATTGATCATGTCCCCACAGTCGAATTCGCAGTGCCATGCTAGGGCGGAAACCCGGCCTTGTACCAAATCGCTGTGACTGGATCAACAGAGCTCCTCAAGGCGTTCCGAAAACCTTCTCCAGCGCCTGCCGCATGACGGCGACCGGCGCCTCGTGGCCGGTCCACATTTCGAAGGCGATGGCGCTCTGGGTGACCAGCATGCCCAGGCCGTCGAGCGTCCTGGCACCCCGAGCCTCTGCGGTGCGGAGAAAGGCTGTATGCGGCGGGTTAGGGATCACATCGCAGACCAGCAGGTCAGGACGAATCGATCCCAAAGCGACGAGCGGCGCGCTCTTGACGTTTGGATACAGACCGAGTGATGTGGCATTCACCAGGATGTCAGCCCCGGCAGGAACAACGTATTTGCCCCGCCAGGGAGCAAACTCCGCGCCGGCCGGGGTCTTTGCCCGAAGGAGTCGAACCAAATCCTGACCTCGCTCAGGTGTACGGTTGACGATGGTGATGTGGCCTGCGCCAGCCAGCGCCATCTCCACAGAAATGGCCCGGGCAGCTCCACCCGCCCCCAGAAGAACAATGTGCTTGCCCCGAGGATCGACACCGGCTTCTTCCCTCACCGAGCGCACAAAGCCCTTGCCGTCGGTGTTGTGGCCGACGAGCCGGTCCCCTTCCCGGACCACCGTGTTGACTGCGCCCACCAACTCTGCTTCAGGCGACAGATCATCCAGGAACGGGAGCACGGCCACTTTGTGGGGGATCGTCAGATTGATGCCGGCCATGTTAAAGGCCCGCAGCCCGCGGATGGCATCCGCCAGTTGTTCGGGGCGGACCTCAATTGTAAGATAGCGCCAGTTGAGACCCAGGGCTTTGAACCCTTCTTCCTGCATGATGATCGTCGGGTTTTCGGCCACAGGATGGCCAAATACCCCGACCAGCTCGGCCCTGTACGATGGTGCTTCTTCGCTCATCCTCACGCCTCGCTTTCTGCCTGGAAAGTCTGCAGGTACCCCCAAGCCCCAACTGGCTTGCAGGCTCCTGCTAGGCCAGCTCAGCCGGCGAGTCTGCTGCCGTTGCTCGTGGACCCCTGATCTGACCGCGATCCTTCTCTTTCTCTGGCACGGCTATCTCTGCGAACCAGGTTGAGACTTGCTAAACACCTATGTCACGCGCCGATCCGCCTCTGAGAGATGCGCCTTACAAAGGCTGAGAAAGTGGTGGGAGGACGGCCCAGCAACCAGCCCAGCACTTGAGCGTTGCCCGCAAACCCATGTTTCTCGTAATAGCGGAACATTCTGACAAGCGTCTCAACCTGGTAGTCACCCATGCCGGAGGCCCTGGCCCCACATTCCCAGACTGCTAACGGTACGGCCTGAGCGCGCACCGGACGACGCAGTAGTTCAGCCAAGATCGCAGCAATCTCGGTCTGAGACAGAACGTCGGGGCCAGCCAGTTCGTACGTGGCGCCCGCGTGTCCGGATTCAGTCAGAACGATGGTAGCTGCTGCAGCGACATCCTCCAGATCGACCATAGCCAGACGGGTCTCCACCACATAGGGAACCGGGTAGACACCTTGCTCGACGATCTGGTCCCAATGAGCCAACGCATTCTGCATGTAGGCGGCGGGTTGCAGAATCGTATAGGCCAACCCTGACTCGAACAGCCGTTCCTCTACTCGCAGCTTGAGCCAGTGGTGGGGCATGGCTTCGGTCTGGGGGTGCAGCACCGAATGGTACACAAAGCGCTCGACGCCGGTTGTTTGGGCGGCAGTGATCAGCGCCTGGCCAATGGTCACCTCATCAGGGCTCATATTGGGGCAAATGTGGTAGATGGCCCGGACGTCCTGGGTGACCTGTTCTATCGCCGCCCGCAGGCGCATGTCACCGACTGCTGCTTCCCGGGCCCCGAGGTCCATGACGCTCCGGGTCTGCTCTGAGTGGTGGACCAACGCCCGTACAGGTTCTCCCTTGGCGGCCAATGCGCAAATGACGGCCTGGCCCGTTTTCCCTGCTGCGCCTGTGACGAGAATCATAAGGGACCCTTACCCTAGAATTGCTGAACGCCGCGCCTGCAAGATCTCTAGCGTGGTGGCCAATCTCTCCGGCGTCCCGACAAAGCGGCGGAGTACATCTTCTAGCTGTATTCTGTAGCTCAGACGCCCCCAGTGAATGCTCTGGACCACCACTCGTCTACCGGGCCGCATTTGGGTCTATGCCGTAAAGCCACCAATTATTGGAGATACCCTGCGTGTCGCCTGGGGCGCTGGGCAAGCGCTTGAACCACCACTTGTGATGAGTACGCATGTCGCCGTGCCCCCAATCACGACAATCTACCTCCCGCCAAACGCCTCGAAACTTGGGAAAGTTGAGCCAGTCGTCGCAGTTGCTTTGTACCCTGGTCAGGTTGCCCCAATCATAGTCCGTGAGACTGTTAGGGGCATAGTGCATCCAACCACAATTGGCCCGCCCGGGGGCGATCTGGTCGTAGCGAATGAATCGCTCCCAGAGGTTATCCTCGCCCCTCCGGCGGCGCCAGACGTATTTGAGATGCGATTCAACGCGGTGCCCAAAGGCCTCCAACATGGTGCCCACTCCGCGCTCGTAGTTGAAGCCCATGATCACAAACCGGCGCGAGATCCCATCATTGCGAGGCATGGGCGGTGAATTACACCAAAAAGCTCTGGGTCCAACCATTTGTGACTCGTAGAACCCGGCGTAAGGGAATCCAAAAAGCCATACCTCATCGATCTGGTCCGACTCAACACGAGCCAGCAGATCAAACTCTTCAAGGATGGCCTCATAGTCAACGGCGTCCGGCTCGTGGAAACCTGCCCGGCTGCGCCAGCATTGCAAAAAGCTATTCCCATCATAGCGGAAGCCGTCTGTTTTCCTGGGCCAGGCATCGATCGTAATCCGCTGGACGATGCGGTACTCCAGAAAGCCGCCACTGCACTCGCGCAGATCGGCAATATACTCACGGCACAATTCATCGGCGCTGTGCCAGCCCAGGATCTCCGTCAGCTTCCTGCCACCTTCCGAGCGGATAATTGGATTGAAGGTGATCAGCAGCACGCGGGGCTGCATGATTTGAGGCAGCCCTTCGTCGTCCCATGGAAGGGCGGATGTCTCCAGCCCAAAGAGGTCTTGAAGCCCATTCTTCAAGTCAGCCCAGAAACCCATAGCCTCCTGCCTCCACAACCGTTGTGTCAAGGGTAATATCTGTCAAGTCCCAGTATACCATTGCTCGCAGAGACGTGCAAGCCCACAACAAAAAGCACTCGGAAAATCGCGAGGTTCGCCATTCTCCGAGTGCTTCAAAGCCAAGTTCTCTACGGTTGACTAGTAAGCTCTCTCTCGTTCCTTCATCACTTCGGGCGATATGGGAGCATAGTGGTCGAACTGCATGACAAAGGCTCCCCGGCCCTGGGTTCGGGAGCGCAGCGATGTGGCGTAGCCGAACATGGCTGCAAGTGGCACATTGGCCTGGATAGACTGCCCACTGCCATTTCGCGAGTCGATGCCCGTGATGCTGGCAGATCGGGTGCTCAGATCTCCGATGACCTCCCCAGTGTAGTCGTCGGGCGCCAACACCTCTACGTGCATGATCGGTTCCAGCAGGATCGGGTTGGCCCAGCCAACAGCCTGGCGCAAAGCCATGGACGCCGCTGTGGAAAAAGCCCGCTCCGACGAATCCACATCGTGGGCCTTACCGTCCAACAGCGTGACCTTGATATCGACCATCGGCTGCTCGGCCAACACACCGCGAGTCATGCCGGTGCGGATGCCGCGTTCGATAGCAGGGACGAATTGCCGCGGCACATTCCCGCCTACCAGCTTATTCTCAAACAGGAATCCACTGCCAGAGGGCATGGGCTCGACCTCCAGCTCCACCACGGCGAACTGGCCGCGCCCCCCCGTCTGCTTGACCAACCGGCCCTCGGCACGTGCCGAGCGGGTGATCGTCTCATAGTAGGCCACCTGGGGACGCCCCACCTTGGTGCCCACGCCAAACTCGCGGCGCAAGCGATCCAGTAGCACCTCGAGGTGAAGTTCGCCCATGCCGGCGAGCAGCGTCTGTCCCAGCCGCTCGTCATGGCGTACCTGGAAGGTAGGGTCTTCATCCGTCAGTCTTTTGAGGGCCAAACCCAACTTGTCCTGGTCGGCCTTGGTGTGCGGCTCGACAGCCAGCTCAATGACTGGGGCAGGAAATGTGATTTGTTCCAGTATCACGGGCTGTTCCTCCGCAGACAGGGTCTGGCCTGTGGCCGTGGCCTTGAGGCCCAGCACAGCACCAATGTCCCCTGCACGGATCTCATCTACCTCTTCGCGGCGATCAGCGTGCATGCGCACCAACCTGCCGATCCGCTCCCGTTTTCCACTATTGGCATTGAGCAGGAAGTTGCCCCGCCGCACGGCTCCCGAATAGACGCGAAAGTAGGTCAGCCTACCCATGTAGGGGTCGGTATTGATCTTGAAGACCAAAGCCGCAGTCGGCGCTCCAGGGTCTGGCAGACACGCGACATCCTCGCCCGTCTCAGGATCCTTGCCAGTCATGGGCGGCACGTCCAGGGGAGAGGGCAGATATTCCACCACGGCATCCAGCAGCAGGTGGACCCCCTTGTTGCGCAATGCCGTCCCGCACAGCACCGGCACAACCTCCCCGGCGAGTGTTGCCTGGCGCAGGACCGTCCGGAGCAGCGCCGGGGACAGATTCTCACCCTCCAGGTACAGCTCGGCCAGTTGGGTCGCGGCCTCGCTATCTAGCTGGGCCAGCGTTTCGATCATCTCTTCACGGCGATGGGCAACCTCAGCCTGCATCTCCTCTGGCACGCCGCGTACCGACGGCTCGGTGTGATCCTCGCCGCAGTAGGCGATAGCCTTTTCGTCGATCAGATCCACGATACCGCAAAAGTCGCCCTCTGCACCGATGGGCAACTGTACCGCCACAGGCTTTGCTCCCAGCCGCTTGGTTATGCTATTGATGGTACGCCAGTAATCGGCGCCCACACGGTCCATTTTATTTACAAAGCAGATACGGGGCACGCCGTAGCGGTCGGCCTGGCGCCAGACCGTCTCCGATTGGGGCTCCACACCAGCCACGGCATCGAATACGACCACGCCACCATCCAGAATGCGCAGGCTGCGCTGCACTTCAGCAGTAAAGTCGATGTGGCCCGGCGTGTCGATGAGGTTGATCTGGTGATCTCGCCATGTACTGGTGATAGCCGCCGACTGAATGGTGATACCCCGTTCTCGTTCCTGGGGCATAAAATCGGTCACAGTGGTTCCCTCGTCCACGCTACCCAGGCGGTGGGTGAGGCCGGTATAGAACAGCACCCGCTCAGTGACGGTGGTCTTGCCCGCGTCAATGTGGGCAATGATCCCGATGTTGCGAGTGGTGTCAAGGGTGTTCGTTTTCTTTACGTTCATTGTCACAATCCTCTGCATGGCAAGCGCTTCGTATTCTGTTCTCATTCTCTACTGGTGCCGCGTGCCACGCCGTTTTCGACGCACAAAGAAAGACGGCTCATCACTGTCCTGCCTGATGAGCCGCCTGGACTGGTCGTTCACATCATGCACAACGCGCACTGAGCCCGAGGCTCAGTACGGCGCGAATTCTACCACACTTGTGCAAGTTTGCCAAGTAAGGAGGGCTACGTTGCCAACCACTCTCCTCGCTCGAACAGGCCGCGGCTGCCCAGTTCCTTTGTGTCTAAAACGCGCCCGTTGGCAAAGTACTCAAAATCGAATCCAGTGAGGTCGCCGGCTTGGGCGCCGGGTATGGGCATCAGCCGCGCAGTAAGCGGCTTGTCCAGGCGAAAGGCCAGCGCAGCCACATCCAGCAGAATGCCTGCCAGTTCTGCCACGCTCACATCACCTGGCAGAGGTACAGTGTCAAGCCCGGTGCCGCACACTGCGGAGTAGAGGAGCAGGTCGTTGACGGAAAACAGCCCCTGGCGACTGCGGTTGGCGAGAACAGAATCCTCCAGCACCGGTAGCATCAGACCGTTAAAGCCGCAGCGAGGGTAGTCTGCCTGGCGCAAACAATCGGTGAGGAGCGAGGATACAAAAAGAGTGCCAGGCGCACCAAAACGATCCACTCCCAGGGCTTCTACTGCCGCACCGATGCTCCGAGCCTCTTCCGGGAAGGGCGCCAGGGAAAAGTCGATCCCGGGAAAGCGGTAGCCCTGTTTTTCGACCAAGGGGCCGACCAGGCTAACGATCTTCCCTGCCGCTGCTTCGACAGCCGCCACAAGCCGTGCCCGTGCCTCGTCCAGTGAACTTGCTTCGGAAAAGGCAGTCACGGCCAGATCAGCGGACTCGGTGGCAATAGCCAGCGCCGGCGACCCGCCGTCGTGGTAGGCGGCCGGGAAAAAGGGTGAATGCGGACCCACGTTGGCCAGCATGGCCAGTCGCAGGTTGCCGAATCCCAGATCGGTGGAGTGGGCAATCTCCCGGACGAGGCTGGCTGCCCGCTGGATCGCTTCCAGGTGCAGCCCCCGCCCTCGCCGGCCGACAAGCACACCGGCAAACACCGTTTCTGTGGTGCGGATCAGATCTGGGATCAGGTCCATCCGTGACAGGTCTGCAGTGGGTGCGTCGGCCAAGACCGGCCCTAGGGATAGAAAGTCAAATCCAGCCTCGGCGCACTGACTCCACAGTGAGGAGGCCAGGCGCAGTGGATCATCTGGCAAAAGAGAGAAGGGCTGGGTCGCGAGACGCGTTGTCTGAACGGGGAAGCCCGCTGACTGCAGCGCGGCGCTGGCGTCTTGCGCCAGCTGCCCAGCAGAACGAACTGTTTCGGCATGGGTATCGACAGAGCTGGCATTGACAAAACAGGTGACTGAGCGAATGTTCACAAAGCGCCTCCAGAAAAAGTGGTGCGGACCCGCCGCTGGCGAGCAGCCTCAAACAGGATGACCGTTGCAGCCATCGCGGCATTGAGAGATTCGGTACCCCCAGCCATGGGGATGCGGACCATCCCTGTCGCCAGGTCGAATGCTTCCCGGCTGGCGCCTGTCGCCTCTGCTCCCACGATCAGTGCGGAAGGTACCGTCCAATCCACGGCGTCGT
>Ga0209013_10003944_pt1 | contig 13085 bp, 12 predicted proteins | sample Cruoilmetagenom2_FD_187291 | JGI IMG/M metagenome (GOLD analysis project Ga0209013, IMG submission 187291) | Oil polluted marine microbial communities from Coal Oil Point, Santa Barbara, California, USA - Sample 2 (SPAdes) (version 2) | ecosystem: Environmental > Aquatic > Marine > Oil seeps ... | reverse complement strand
GATAAACCCTTCTTCCTGCAGTACTGGCCCTTGTATCCACTGACCGGCCCGCGTACGGCATACGAGGAATACACCACACCCAACGGTGGTACCTACGTAGAAAAGATGAAGCTCGTGGATCAGTGGATCGGCGACCTGATGAACGAAATGGATACACTGGGTATTGCTGACAATACACTGGTGATTGTCATGGGCGACAATGGCCACTTTACCAAGTATTCCCCCCAGTCCGGTTATACACCGATGATCTTCCGTGGTGGCAAGGGTTCTACTACCGAAGGTGGCGTGCGCGTCGATGCGTTCGTGCGCTGGCCGAACATGATCGAGGCAGATGCCGTGGCCGGCGATATCGTCCACGTGACAGATCTGTTCACGACCATTGCTCGCCTCGGCGGTGCCACCGGTGAAATACCAACAGACCGGATCATCGACGGTATCGACCAGACCTCGCTGTTGCTGAAGGGTGATACCCATGGCCGTCGCGATTATGTTTTCCTGTATAACATCGACAAGCTGGAAGCCGTGGTCAAGGAACAATACAAGCTGGCGATTCCGGGCGGCAATATCGACAATGCGATTCTCGCTGATTTCTATGATCTGTTTCGGGATCCACAGGAAAAATATCCCGTATCGACTGAGATCGGGGCCTGGGGTGGCGCCAAGTTTGTGCGCATGATCCATCGACATCTGCAGCGTAAAGCCAAATATGCTGATGAAGGTCCCGCGACAGGTATGCCGTATGAAGGCATCGAAAATCTGCGCCCTGAATCGAAGGCCGCGGTGCAGGAGTTCCTGTTCATGATGAAAACGCCGACCCTTTAGCGGCAAGACTGGAAACACCTGTCCCGACGAGGTCGTCACATGGATATATTTGCACTAATCATTCTGATCACACTCGCCGTCACCGGCGTCGCGGTGTGGGCCATCCTCGGCATGATGCCGGGGAAAATTGCACGTGAACGCAATCACCCGCAGGCAGAGGCGATCAGTATCTGCGGCTGGTGGGGTGTAATCACTATGGGACTGCTGCTGCCCGTCGCATGGATCTGGGCGTATACCAATACCGGTCATCGTGATGAGGATAAATCATGATCCTCTTCCTGACCCTGATCTACGTTGCTTTTCTGGCCGTGCTGGTCAAACTGAAGATCGTTCCGCTGAATATCTTCTGGAAGTTGTCCCCCATACTCTGGATGCTGCTGCTGTTCTTCGTGTTGTTTATCCCGATGCAATGGGGTGCTCCATCCGGAGCGGTCATCATGTACAAGCCAGTGATAGAGGTTGTACCGAATGTGACGGGTGAAGTGACTTCGGTTGAGGTGGCGTTGCGTCAGCCATTGAAAAAGGGAGATGTAATCTTTCGCATCGATCCCGAACAATACAATGCCAAAGTCGATGAATTGAACGCGCGTCTGGCACTTGCTAATGTAAACCTTGACAGATCAATACAGCTGCTTGAAAAAAAGGTCGGCAGGCAACTGGAAGTCGACCAGTATCAGGCTGAGGTCGATTCACTCAAGGCTCAGCTCGTCCAGGCCGAATGGGACCTTGGGAAAACCACAGTCGTCGCACCGGCGAACGGTTATATAGTGGGCCTGACCCTGCGTCCAGGTCAGCGAGTCTCCAGTGCTCCTTTCCGTAGCTGGGTTGCATTCGTTGACACTGACAACAGTGCGCTGGTTGCAGGCATTGACCAGGCCTATCTGAGACATGTCCGGCCAGGACAGAAGGCTGAAGTCGTAATGAAAATGCTGCCGGGTAAAACACTCAATGCCACCGTAAAGGGTATTGCCTACATGACCCCTGATGGCCAGCTAAGCCCTTCAGGCAATGTTCCTACTGCCCCTACTGCAGGCACCTTCCCCCTGCCCTACGGTGTCGAGCTGGAACTGGATGAAGAGCTTCCTGACATCCTGAAAAAAACCGGCCTGCCGGGTGGTTCAGTCGGTACCGCCGCGATCTATACCGACAGCGTTGCGGCTACTCACATCATTCGCAAAGTCATGGTGAGAATGGAAGCGTGGATGAATTACCTGGTTGCTTATTAAATCTTTCCTTTTCCAAAAGGAATCCACAATGTCTAAAACAATAATGTGGATCCTGATAGTCCTGACACTGGCAGCCGGCGTGTTCGGCGCCGTTCTGTTTACCGAACTGGGCCAGTTGCTGAACCTGCCCAGCAGTTGGTTGTACGCTGTCTATCCCAACCTGGGCTGGGCAAGCGTGCTGGTGGCCCTGGCAGCGCTGCTGGTCGTGTACCTGAATATCAGGAACGGCTGGATGGGCCGCAAGGGCGTGATCGCCTATGTCATCGTTATCGCCGGTACAATCTTCGTGACCAATTTCTTCGTGCCTAACGTCTGGCTGCGTGGCCACCATTACACGGCCGAGTATGTCAGCATTTCTGAAGCCAATGAACTGCTTGAAGATAATGCGGATGTATTTGTCCTCGAGATCGGCGGCGACGCACGGGCTTATCCGCGTGACTGGATGATGCTGCCGCATATCGCCGGTGACACGCTTGGCGGTGAATCAGTGACCATGACCTATTGCGCGCTGAGCAACCTGCCACTGGCCTTCAGTTCAAACATCGACGGCAAACCAGCTCACCTGAAAGTCGTGTCTCAGGTGCACAATAACCTGGTCATGGTCAACAAGAACACTGACGAGCTGTTCCAGCAAATTACTTCCAGCACACCTGATAACAGCCAGGAGCTCGATCACCGAGCGGCCCTGCGCATGCCCTGGCATTCTTTCAAGACTATCTATCCCGATGGCAAAGTATTCCGGGTCGTGGAGTCAGGGCTGTATGGCCTGATTGACAAGATCACCTACGCCCTATTCGTGAGTGGGCTGGAGCCGCACTACAATGGTCCGGACCCGTTGTTTCCTACACTGCGTCTGGATGACGAGAGGCTCCCGGCCAAGGAACGGATATGGGGCATCAGCATGGACGGTGAACAGGTCGCCTATGCGCGCAGTTATCTTGAAAAGAACAGGCTCGATAATACGACCATCGCCGGCAAGCCGTTGCTAGTTGCCTGGTTCCCGGAATACGAAACCCTGGGTGTGTTCAGCCGGACCATTAACGGGCGTGAAATCCAGGTCAGCGAGGTTGATGTCCACGGCAACACGCCGGAAGGCAAGCTGGAGCGTCTGCCGCAATATCCGCATGTCTTCTGGATGGTATGGAGTCACTGGTTCCCGCAGACGAAAGTGATGAACTGATAACAACGCCAATCATCCTGTCATGTTCACTACTGATTTCACCCACAAGAGAGTAATGAAAATATTATTCATAACGACAAGCCGGTTACTCGTATCCTTTAGCCTGATTGGCTTCAGTACGTTGTGCCATTCTGCAGTTGCGAGTACAGACACAGAGAAGGACATACGTCTTGTTCTTCAGATCACTGTGGATGGTTTGCGCGCTGACTTGCTCAATCGCTACCGGGCAGAATTCGGCAAAGGCGGGTTTAACTACCTGCTTAACAATGGCAGCGTCTTCACCAACGCCCATTACCAGCACGCCAACACGGAAACCATCGTCGGTCATACCACATTAGCTACAGGCACCTACCCATCACAGCACGGCATGGTCGGTAACGTAATTTACGACCGCAAGGCAGGCGAGCTATCCTACAACATAGAAGATGCTGACGCACCGCTGCTACCGAGTCGTGAGCAGAGCTCAGCTGGTGAGCAGGTAGACCCTTCGCAAAAGTTATCGCGTACCAAAGGACGCTCACCACGGGCAATTCAGGTTCCGACCTTCAGCGACGGACTGGCAGCCTACAACGCAGGACGTTCAAAGATTTTTGGTGTTTCAGGAAAGGACCGCAGTGCCGTGGCAATGACCGGGCATGCTGGCAAGGCGTTCTGGTACTCCACAGACAACGGAGATTTCATAACCAGCCGCTACTACTATGATGAATACCCTGCATGGGTAGGTGACTGGAATGGCCAGCGCAAGGCTGAAAAGTATGCCGGTAAGCAATGGAAATTATCATCGGAGAAACCCAGCTATCTGCTTGCCGGTCAGGATGATCGTCCTTATGAAGTAGACCTGAAAGGCTACGGCCGCACCTTTCCCCATCAATACGGCAGTGCTGACAATAAACTGCTCTATACCCAGCTGCTCGTGAGCCCGGTGGGTGACCAACTGCTGCTTGATTTTTCAAAGGCACTGATAAGCAATGAAAAGCTGGGCCAGGGATCAGCACCTGACTACCTGTCCATAAGCTTCTCATCGGTGGATGCAACCAACCATTTTTTTGGACCATCCAGCCTGGAAAATGAAGCCGTTGTCCGTGACCTGGATACCACCCTTGCAGAATTGTTCAGCTTTGTCGATAAACAGGTCGGCCTCGATCATACCCTGATAGTTTTCTCTGCAGACCACGGCATGGCAGATATGCCTGAGTACATGACCGAACTCGGATTTGCAGCTGGCCGTCTTGATGCGAAAGATATCATTGCGGCAGCCAATGAAGCAGGTAAGCAACTGGGAATTGATGAAGTTGTGCGCTATTTCTTCCGGCCCTATGTCTATCTCGATAAAGAAAAAATCACTGCAGCAAATCTCGATTACAGGCAGGTAGAAAAGGCCATCGCTGACGCCCTGACTGATTTTGAGGGTGTCAATCTGGCAGTATCGACTAAAAACTTCTCCCGCTATAAAGGCAACCCGCTGCTTAAGCAGGTCAAACGAAATCAACACACTACCCGCTCCGGTGATATCTACGTCATACAGGATCCTTACTGGTTTTTACTTGAGGAAGGTTTGATTGCTGTTATGCATGGATCACCGTGGCGCTACGATACCCATGTTCCCATCATTTTTGCCGGCCCGGACATCACACCCAGGAAAATCCAGCGCCTGGTCCACCCTGTAGATGTAGCACCGACTATCACAACGTATCTGGGAATATCACCACCCGCCTCCGCCCAGGGATCGCCATTGACGGAAGTGTTCGAGTAAATATTCAGGAGGAATAACCATGACAAGATCAATTGTTTTATCCAGTCGATTAATCACACCACTACTGATATCAGCACTGTTCGTTTCATCTCCAGTCTGGTCGGACACCGGCATTAGACCTTCAGTCGATAAACCTGCCGGGAATGCTGTGACGGATAAGGGCAAGGATAAAAATGTTCTGGATCAAGATGGTGAAAATTCCGTTAAGAAGGAACGCAGTGTGAAAGACGGTGGCTCAGTGAAGAAAAGCGCCGTCAAAAAAGCAGGGACGGCTGCTGCAGCCGGCATAGCCACAAAAAAAGTGACATCGACAATTAAAAAATAACAGTAAATCTGGAGATATCGATGCTGCTGCTAATAATCGGCCTGGTCATGTGGAGTGGCCTGCACTTCATCCCATCCATCGCCATTTCATTTCGAGCGCAGTTGATTGTTCAGCTGGGAAACGCAAAATATCAACTTGTATTTTCAGTATTGATAGTCGCCTCGATTGTAGCGATGGTGTTCGGGTGGCGTTCAATTGAGCCAGTAATTATTTACACATCTCCAGTATGGAGCGCACCCGTTACGAGCTTATTGGTATTACTGGCCTTCATCTTGTTTTCTGCTGCGCACTCCAGAAGCAATGTCAAAAGAATTATCCGGCATCCTCAACTGACTGGTCTTGTTATCTGGAGCATCGGCCACCTGCTTTCAAACGGCGACAACAGATCATTAATTTTGTTTTCTACGCTTGGTCTATGGGCAATCGCAGAAATCATATTAATCAGCAAACGTGAAGGAGATTGGGTCAAGCCAGATCCTGCATCCATGAAAGCAGAGCTATTGATGCTTGCAAAGGGTGCCGTCATGTTTGGGATTTTCTTGTTTGCTCACCCCTATATTGCGGGTGTACCTGCTATAGTTCGATAGAATTCAGTGGTGCATATCAGATGAAGCGCGCAGGCCGTTAACCGTCTCCGACGGCAACTCACCAAAGTATTTCCGGTAATCCGCAGCAAACTGGCCCATGTGCCAGAAGCCCCAGCCGTTTGCTACATCTGTAATCCTGATGTCTGTTCCTCGCAACTCTTTCAGACGGTAGCGCACCTTGTGCAGGCGTCTTGCCTTGATGTATGCAGCAGGTGTTTTGCCGAAGCGATCACGGAATGCATAATCTAATGTGCGGTCACTGACGCCGCAGTACTGGCATAATGCATCTATCGAGATTCCTTCTTGAACCGTAGCATCTATCACCTCAAGCGCACGCTTGAGGGCCTGTGAACGGATTCGAGGTGAGGCAATCGGATTTTTGTCATCACCTGCCCCCAGCATTTGAATAATCTTGCGTGGTATTTCATTCTCCAGCTCATTGCGTAGGCTCGCCTGGCCCAGTGTATTGGGATATTGCTGAAGATGTGAAACCAGATGCTTTAGATGATTGCGAATGTGGAGGATAAGGTTCTGATCGACATTCAGTGCTGTGCTCGCCCTGGTGATTTTCCCGGTTTGGCTGGAAGAATGCAGCTTTTCTTCGAGTTGCTTCAGCATTTCTGCATCATACGTCAGGGTGTATACGCGGAAGCCCTGACTCGAAACACAGTCAATTTCTCCCTGATCGCGGTAGACAAGCAACGATGTGCTATCCACATTCCTGTTGAGCCAGTTGAGTTGCTTTACATGTTCATCCAGAAACGCAAACGTCAGGCCTGTCGGAGCGCTGCCGCATTGATGGTATCGCCTACTCAAGCTGGCAGCGTTCAGTTGAGAGTGTTCGGTCTGGCATTGAAATAGCCCTGTTGGAGAACTGCCTGCATCCAACTGACAAAAGTCGAGGTCCCAGCCTTTTACAGATTCAGCGAGTTCGTCGTAGTTGCTGAATTGTTTTGAAAGAACAAGCCCATCAGTACTTGCATAAACCATAAGGAAATGCCCTGTTTTTCGGTATTTTGATGTGGCAGGTTAGCAGAATCTGTATGCTTTCATACTGTTTAAATAACTTACACACGACAGGAGCTTTCCATGCGACAAAGACTCTCAGGAGTTTTTTATCTCTCTACAATGTTGTTTTATGCCACAGTTTCGGCCTCGGGCACAGCTGTAGCCAGCAACAAAATCGTCCATGACGCCGAGTATTACGTACTTGAAGCTCAGAACGGTGACAAATGGGCCGTTGAGGACAAGTCGCTGCAGCAAAAGCTGGCAGAACTGAAGAAGAAGCACGGCACCCCGCCGAACATCATTCATATCATGTGGGATGACACTGCATTTGGTGACGTTGGCATCCCGGCCATCCAGAAGGTTCGTGGTCTCGAAACCCCAAACATTAACAAGATGGCTGAAGAAGGCATTCTGTTCACGCGCATGTACACTGAGGTGGGATGCACTCCGAGTCGTGCAGCTTCAGTAACCGGACGTCTTGCGATTCGCAGCGGCATGTACAACATTGGTATGCTGCTCGAGAGTCACGGTATGCGTGGTGAGGAAGTCACCATGGCCGAAGTGCTTTCTCAGGCCGGTTACGCAACCGCCTTCCACGGCAAGTGGCACCTAGGTGATGTCGAAGAAAGCTATCCCCACAACCAGGGATTCGACGAGGCATTTTTTACAGGTTACAACCAGATTCTTTCTCTCAATACAAAACTTGCCGAAGGCGCTAACGCATCCATGGGTTTGTTTGAGGAGATCCTGCCGCCAGACCCATACAAACTTGATGACACCTTTATCACCAAGGATTGGGTGCAGATTGCCGAGGGCACAAAGGGCGGCGAGACACGTCAATGGGGCGATAACACCCACGATAACTATATGAAGATCGACCCCGAGGCACAGAAGCGTACACTGGAATTTATCGAGCGTAATGCCAAGGCGGGCAAGCCTTTCTACATTGCCAACTGGCCAAACCTGACCAGCTTTATTCCCAACCCGAAGAAGTGCTCTACATCACGCAGCATCCTGCAGGATGGACTGCAGTGCAACATTGATCCATTCGTCGGACAGGTCATGGACAAGCTCAAAGAACTGGGCATCGCCAAGAATACCCTGGTGATTGCTATGGCCGATAACGGCCCGATGAGTCACAACCCACCTCCCGGGCTTGGCATGGCTGAGACTATCTTCCGTGGTGGCAAGGGTGACTTTACCGAGGGCGGAGTACGTGTGCCGGCCTTTGCATGGTGGCCTGGAATGATCGAACCCGGTCAACAGGTCGGCGACATCATCCACGAGACAGATCTGTTCACGACTTTTGCCGCTATAGCAGGCGCAACACAATATATCCCGACAGAACGTGTCATCGATGGTGTCGACCAGACAGCTCTGTTGATGAACGGTGACACCCACAGCCGCCGGGATCATGTGTTTATCTATGCCGGGCCACGTCTTGGCGCTACCGTCAAAGGCAACTACAAGCGCCACTGGATTTCTTCGGACCCGGTTGGTGAGGCTAGCGGCATCCCGGCAGCTTTCTTCTTTCTGCCTGCTGATCCACGCGAGACAACTCCAATGCTGGTGAACCTGATACATCTCAAGCGTCCGTTCAACCGCATGAAACTGCGTCACGAACTGTGGAAGAAAAAATACCCTGATTCCCTCGAGGTCCACGGTATACCCTGGACAGGTATTGCAAACGCATCACCGGGAATCAAGGCGCTGGCTAAACCACAGCTGGACATCAAGAAAGTGCCGTTCGATCCGCTGGAGTACATTGATCACCTGGACCAGCTTCCTTTTGATCCGGATATGAATCCAGGACTCGGCAATTAGTAAACGAACCCTGCAATAGTGTGAATCGTCCGGAATGACGGTTCTGTGAAGCTGCGGGGGATTTCCTTCGCGGCTTTTTTTGTTTTATTCCTTCTCCCTGAGGGAGAAGGTTAGGATAAGGGGGCAAACATGGGCACGCCCTCACCCCAACCCTCGGCAACTGCTCCATGCGTTGCTCTACCTCCTCCATCCATGGAGTCGTCTCCCGAAGGGAGAGGGAGTTAATAAGGCGAATCTTTTTTAATAACAAATACTTAAGAGCAAGATTTAACGCAAAAAACTCCACACAAATAAACAACCTTTATATCCACTAATCACTCGAAATAAATATAATAAAAACAAATAGATACACAATCTTTTTCAAGTAAAAATATTGGCCGGCTGACACCCCTCTCATCACCTAATTCCACTTGAATGTTCCCGAAAAGTTCTCTATCCTGAGGTGGAAACTTTATGAGAACTTTAACCAGGAAACAGGCTCATGCTGACAACACAACAGAAACGGGTGCTGGATTTCATTCGCGCCTTCATTGTCCGCCATGGTCACGCCCCCACTTTGCGTGAAATCGGTGAGGGTGTGGACATCCAGTCGCGCGGCGCGGTGCACCGTCATGTGCAGACTCTGCTTGATAGAGGCGTACTGAAGCGCTCGCGGCGCGGCTGGCGCACGCTGGAACTGGTGGATTCGGTGGACGATGACGCAGTGGCCACCTTGCCCCTGCTGGGCAAGATTGCTGCCGGGCACCCCATTGAGGCCATTCCGGGTCACGATGAGGTCAACATCGCCGATATGCTGCTCGGTGCAGATCGTTATGCCCTGTTGATTGATGGCGACTCTATGATCGATGCCGGCATCCTTGATGGTGACACGGTGGTCATTCGGCGTAGCGAAACGGCTGATGACGGTGATATCGTCGTGGCGCTGATCGACAACGAGGAAGTTACACTCAAGCGGCTGCAGCACCTGTCCGGGCGACGCATCAAGCTGATTGCCGAGAACCGCGCCATGGCGCCATTGATCTACCCGGACGAACGGGTAAGCATCCAGGGTGTGCTGACCGGTCAGCTGCGAATCTACCGCTGATGGAACAGTCCGTTCGCTATGGTAAAGCTTGGGAGCGGGCCATCATCCTGGTTGATATGAACGCGTTCTTTGCATCCATCGAGCAGGCGGACCACCCCGAATGGCAGGGCTTGCCAATCGGCATCACCAATGGCCTGCAGGGCACCTGCATCATCACCTCATCCTACGAGGCGCGCGCCTACGGCATCAAGACAGGCATGCGGCTCAAGGAAGCGCGCAAACTGTGTCCCTCCATCATCCAGTGCCCTGCCCGGCCGGAACGCTATGCACGGGTTTCCAGTGCCATCATGCAGGCGCTGCAGCAGGTCACACCGGACATCGAAATCTTTTCCGTTGACGAGGCCTTTCTCGACGTGACTCATTGCCAGAAACTGTATGGCCACCCGGAGAAGATCGCCCGGCAGGTCAAAAAGCTGGTTTACGAAGTCTCCGGCGTGCTGTGTTCAGTGGGTTTAAGCGGTGACAAGACTACAGCCAAGTATGCCGCCAAGCACGATAAGCCGGATGGCCTGACCGTGATCCCGCCATGGCAGGCACGCGAACGCCTTGAGGACGTACCAGTGACCGAACTGTGCGGCATTGCCGGTGGCATTGGCCGTCATCTGGCGAAGCACGGCGCTTACACCTGCGGTGACGTAGCGCGTTTGCCAATCAGCGTACTGGCACGACGCTTCGGCAACCCCGGTCGACGCATCTGGTATATGTGCCAGGGCGCCGACCCGGAGCCGGTGCTGCTCAATGTGCCACCACCGAAGTCCATCGGCCACGGCAAGGTCATGCCGCCCGATACGCGCGACGAGGAAATCCTGCTGCTGTTCCTGCTGCACATGGGCGAGAAAGTCGCCGCCCGCCTGCGCCGCCATGGCCTGCAGGCACAAACTTTTTATATTGGCCTGCGCACCCGTGACGGCTGGCTGGCCAGTAAACAGCGCAGTGTACTGCCGACTGACGACGGCCATCATGTACGCGCCCTGTGCCAACAGTTCGTCGATCAGTGCTGGCACGGTGAAGGCATCCACCAGGTACAGGTTACGGCGCTGGATCCGCGTCCGGCACGTGGTCAACAGGATATGTTCGCCCGCAACGATGAGATGCAGGATGTCAACCAGGTCATGGACAGTGTTAACGAGCGTTACGGTGAGTTCGCGCTGGCCCCTGCCCGGCTGTTGAAGCGATCACGCATGCCGAATGTTATTGCTCCGGCGTGGAAGCCGTATGGGCATCGGCAGACGATTCTTAAAGAGTATGGGACGCGATGAATTATGTGCAGCGGCGTCTATTACTCTCATAATGGCCAGGACATCCGGGTCTACTTTCCCAACCCGAGTGCCATGCTGCCTGTAAGGGCAAGGAACGGTGAGGTACGTCTGCTGTCCTGGGGACGTCGCAAGGAGCAGCCGGGCAAGCTGCCGCGTGGCGGCTGGGCACGGCTGAGTGCAGTCTACAGCGGCAGTTGGGATCGCTGGTTTCCAGTGCCGGTCAAGATACCGGTCAAGTCATTCATGGAAAGGGATATCGAGGGCCACAGCCATTGGTACGACCTGACGCGCGGGAAATGGCTGCAGGGACTGGTTGCGCGCGACAGGTATGAGCAACGAGTCTATGTAGTCGTCGTTGAACCCGAGATGGAAGACGCGGCGCACGAGCGGTGGCCGCGGATTATGAGCTAATAGATGGAAAAGCAGTATTCCTGAGTTGTGGGAGGCGCGCCTCCCACAACAAACCCACTAGTCAGTGCTTAGTCATCCGGTTGCGGCATAGGCAGACCGGCAAGCTTGCATACTTCATGGCACGGGTCGGTGCTGAACAGGCTGTAGATGTGCTTTTCGTATTCCTTCTGGTCGTGATGGCGCACGTTCTTTGGTCCAAGAGTCCGTACAACGGTATGCATGGTCGGTGTCGTCTGCTTTTCTTCGTAGAATTCGCGGACGTACCAGATCAGCTCCCAGTGATCGACGAAAAGCTCGATACCGTCCTTCTCCGCTACGGCTTTGGTAAAGCCCTCACTCCAGTCTCCTGGATTGCTGATAAAACCCTGTTCGTTGGTAGGAATGTGATGGCCGTTCACTTGTATGTTCATTATCGCCTTCTCCGTGATGGTAATTAGTGACGGGTGCTTATTTATGCACCCTTGATAATACCTTATCACAAGGGTCGGGTATTATTGCAACCCTTGCGCGCAATAATTCAAACAGACTTGGTGTGTATATTGAGGAGGCTCCTTAGCCCTAGCCTCCTCAGCAACTTAGCGGGATTTCCAGTACTGCGATTCCTTACTGGACTGTGGTAGATCATAAAGTCCTTTTTCGTAGGCTTCGGCCAGTAGTTCCCTGGCACGCGTATTGCCATTTTTTGCTGAGCGTTTTATCCAGGTGATGCCGGCGCTGTAGTCGACGGCTATACCGTCAGGCTCCCCTTCAACCAGGAGCACGCCGAGGTTGAACTGGGCACGGTTTTCTTCCTGTTCGCCTGCCAGTGAGTACCAGTGGGCGGCCTTTTCGAGATCACGCTCTGGCCCCCAGCCGCTGTGGTAAAGGAAACCTAAACTGTACTGGGCTTCAGCGATGCCTTTCTCTGCCAGTGGCGTCCAGATCTCGAGCGCATCCATGTACTTGCCGCGCACGAACAGTGACTGGGCCTTTCTCAGCTGATCCTTATCTTCTGTTCTGGTATGGCTGCTGGCTGGCTTGCCGGGTGTAGCGGCGACCTCCTTGCTGGCAGGCGGAGCCTTAACTGTACTCTTGGATTTGCTGATGGCCTGCTGGATGCTGCTGAAAGTGCGGATCCATGTATCAGTGATACCAAACTGGCTGGACAACTCAGCATCCACCTTTTTGGCCTCAGATAAATTCTTGAACTCACCATAGGCCACCGTATACCACGGACGCCCTGAACGGGTTTGTGTCATTACGTGTGATTTATCTTCTATGGAATGGGTTTTAACGAACTGTCTAACATTCGCCTGGTCCCTGCCGCCGTACAGTTGAATGGTCATATGTCCCGGGTTGCGCGACATGAGCCATTCATTACCCTTGAGACTGGATTTCTGTTCGGGCTTTTTGGCGGGTTCCTTCTTTTTAGCTGGTTCCTTACTGACAACCGCAGCAGGTTTGCTTTTTTCAGGCTCAGGCTCTGGTTTGGCTTCAGGCGGTACCTTAGCCTCACTGGACTTAATGCTGGCAAGCATTTTCTGCGCATGCTCATCTCCGTTGTCAGCTGCCTTGCCATACCAGTACATACACTGGTCGGCGTCCTGGAGCACGCCTATCCCACGGC
>Ga0209013_10003942_pt1 | contig 13086 bp, 8 predicted proteins | sample Cruoilmetagenom2_FD_187291 | JGI IMG/M metagenome (GOLD analysis project Ga0209013, IMG submission 187291) | Oil polluted marine microbial communities from Coal Oil Point, Santa Barbara, California, USA - Sample 2 (SPAdes) (version 2) | ecosystem: Environmental > Aquatic > Marine > Oil seeps ... | reverse complement strand
ATTGGCATCGGCAGAGTCCGGATGCATACGCGCAAAACGGTCCAACTGTTTGGATATCTCTTTAAAGGCATCTTCCTGCATATGCGGTTTGAGTGCTGCTACCTTTTCTCTGAACGTAGCGATCTCTTCTTCTCTTTGCGTATCCATTCCCAACTCTTGCTGTATCTCTTTAAGCTGCTCTTTGAGAAAATACTCTTTGTTTGTCTGTTCTATTTTGGTATGGACTTTGGTACGTATCTCACGTTGTACTTTTGCAGATTCTATCTCGGAAGTGACGATATCGATAAGCCCAAGCAGACGTTTTTCAATATTGGGTTCAATATAGAGTATATACGCTACCTCTTTATCGAGTTTCAACATCGAAGAGACAAGGTCTGCGATACGGTTCGGTTCATCGTTTTCTTCTATGGTACGTACAAGATCAGCAGGTATCTGGCTGTTCAGAGAAGAGAGCTTCTTTACTTTATCTCTCAAGATATCCATTAAGGCATCCGCTTTGAGTTTATTATATGCATCCAGAACGACCGTATCTATCAGGGCACGATTTACACTGCCCTCCTGAGGTTCCATGATCTTCCCGCGGGCAAGTCCCTGAAAAAGTATCTTGACACGACCGTCAGGGATATGCACTTTTCTCATGATGGATCCAACAACTCCTACCCTGTACATCGCATCAAAATCTCTACTGCCCTCTTTCCCCGGTATGGAAGAAGTAACAAAAAGAAGAGAGTTCTTTTCCATCGCATCTGTAGCGGCATCTATATCTTTTTGGTCACTTAGAAAAATAGGACTGATCATAAAAGGGTAAAGGAACAGGTCATCCTCTACGACAATAGGTAGTACGGTGGGTAGTGCATCATAATCACTAAGTTGCATAGTAAATCCTTTGGATTTTAAATTTTAAATGGTGAATTTTGAATGATGAATGATGAATTCATCATTGATTCAAAGCTAAAGCTTTTAATCGAATACCATGCCGATAATACCTTTTTCAGGTGGCGTGATATCGGTCATCTCGATCACAGAACCCTTGTTCTTTTCTCTGTATATCTTCGCTGCATCCTCTTTTCCCGTACGATCATACAGCGCTGCGATATTCTCATTGAGCAGGTACTGGCTCATATAGAGCCTTATGAGCATCGTGTTCACAAGGGGTGCATAATTAGAACCGGGATAACGGACGATATAGGTCTTGGATGCTGCAATATTATCCATGATGAGTTTTTGGTCTTTATAGACATCCTGTACACCTAAAAATGACGATTTAAGCTTTAAAAAATCTGTATATTCTCGGCTGTTGCCTTCACCATAACGTTTATTGTATTCATCAAGATAATAATTTGCCAAAAGATACTCTTCACGATTCATATGTCCGTGTGCGAGCATCATCATGGCTGTCGGCATCAGAGGAGAACGCATATGTTCACTCTTCAGGGAGATATAATACGAATCTGCCTTATCCAGGTTATCACTGCTGATACTGCTGGCGATCTGCTGATACCAATAGAGTGCCGGCTTGTTAAACTCGGCAACTTCCTCATCATCCGAACACCCGACAAATAAAAATGCCATTGCTGTGCCTATTAAAATACTTTTCTTAAAATTCAACATCTTTTCCTCATATACATATATAAACATTATAATATCTCAAAATATGTAAGAGGCTTATTAGCTAAGAAATATTTATATCATGCCTGCCTTTTTATTGTAGATATATCATCTTTTTCCCATATCAACTATAAATAATTGTTATTTTAGATTTATTTTATATTAGCTATGATATTATTGAGTATAAAGTATTTCATAGTGAAAAGCCAAACCTGTTGTGAAGCAGGGACGGAAAACCACGGGTCTCCTGCAGACAGCCGGGTTACCAAACGTAAGCCATAATGCTTATGTCATCATTTTCAGATGTCATACGAATTTCACTCAGTGATGACTGGGTCTAAAAGGTATTATTATGAAAAACTTGAATTTTATGTTTAAACTATTGCTACTCCCTTTTCTCTTTATTTTATTTTCTTCTTTAGTGTATGCAGACGAAACAAAAAAGGATAATTTTAAAAAGAGTATAGAGAAGTGGTCAGGAGACATCTCACATGTAACGGAACAAATGAAAATCGATCCAAATGGTACGGCAAGCAAAACATTTAAGTTTACGAAAACTTCTTATGCAAATGCAAAAACCACCATCACTTTCGATCTTGCGCTAAATGATCAGTGGGAAGCCAGTGGTGGTACACAAGACTACATAGATGTTTATGTAAATAATGTACTTGTTGACACATACAGTCACCCTGCAAATTATTCGGGCAGCAAAACAATTACTACAGGATTGGCAAATGCAAATGGGAATGTACCCATTCGTATAGTAACAAGAAATACTGCTGATAATGAATTTGCCTACATCGACAATGTTTCCGTCACAGTACATGCACCTCCTCCTCCAAACATTTGTACAGGCACTCGTGGCCTTAGCGGAAATTACTATAATGATCCCACTGATAAGAGCAGTGAATTTACCTCCCCTGTAATCTTAACGAGAATAGACAATAATATCAATTTCGAATGGGGATCAGGAAGTCCAGACAGTAGTATTCACAATAACTACTTCAGTACAGCATGGACAGGGACAATCTACTTTCCTGAAGATGCCGATTATACCTTTTGGCTCGCTCATGATGATGTGATGACATTGATCATTGACGGTACTACTATTTACAACAATAGTACTTGGACTGGAGGCGCCGGCAACTTTAATGATGCACCGGCAACCCATTTTGCTGCGGGTACCTACCCGATCACCATAAGTTTTGTTGAATGGACCGGTGGTGCTTATGCCAAGCTTGCATGGAGCAATAATGCCAATATAGGCTCTCAAACCATAGTACCAAATACCAATTTCTGTACCACACCCTCAGCACCTCTCCTGACAGCTGTTGACGATGCTTTTTCAACCCTGTCAAACACAAATTTAGTTGACAATGTATATACCAATGATATAGGGACTGGATTTACGGGTATTTCAATTGACACTACAGGGCTGCAAGGTATTCTTACGGATATAGATGTAAATACCGGTGAATTTACATTTCAGCCAAATAATAACTTTGTAGGGACGACAAGTTTCACTTATACTATCGGTGATGGCACCAGCACCAGTACTGCCACTGTTAGTATTTCCGTGACGGCTACTGCCATTGTAGCCAATGACGACAGTTATACGACAAACCCCGGCGTTTCCATTAGAGAAAACCTGATGGACGATGATACAGGTGTAGGCATAGTGGTTTCAGATATCCCTACTCAGCCTGATCACGGTACTGTCACAGTCCAACCAAATGGTGAGTTCACCTACACCCCTGACAGTGGTTATACCGGTACTGACAGCTTTGTCTACGAGATCACTGATGACTTTGTCAATACAGATACCGCAACAGTAAATATCACCATAGATACTTCATATACCAGCGGTCCCACCTTACCATTTACAATCATAAACCCGGATTTTTCCAGAAACGTGATAGGTGATTACAAGATCGCAGGGAATACGGTTCTATGCCTTACGGAAAAAACTTCAGGGTATGGGGGTACCTGTCATGGTCATACTGACTATCAAAGTATCACCAGCAACAACCATGTTTCCAAATACCTGGATATAGATAATAATAGCGGTACATGGAACTCAACATCTTCATACGTTGACTTTACAAATACCGCTTACAATCCTGAAAGAGGTGTCGTCTGGGCAGGTCTCTTCTGGGGAGGACGTATCAGTGCGGATGATGATAAAGTGATACGATATGCAACAGAAAACAGCTCCGGTACCTTTGACCTGATAGAGGTAGGTAAAGATGCGGGGGTTGGCAGCATTGATATTGAAACCACCGGGGCCACACAGATCAAACTGAAATTGGACAATGGAAATTATACGGATGTCTTGGCATCGACCTTCCATACTTCTCCAAGCAGCGGAGGAGAAACCTATGCAGCTTTTGCCGATGTTACCGCAGTACTACAGACAGGGATCCTCGATAAGGGGAAACATGTATTTACCGTAGCAAATCTCACCACAATGGAAGGAAGAGAACACTCTCCCGGAGCATTCGGAGGATGGTCCATTGTGGTCATCTACGGTGAGGACTATCAATATGGAAAACCAAGAAACATCTCTATCTATAATGGTTTCATCGATATTGGAGACAATGATGATCCAATTGAAATTTCCGGATTTAAGATGCCTACAAGCGGTGCTGTCAGTGCACAACTCTCTGTCTTTTCCGGAGAAGGGGAGTATCTTTACGGTAGAAATCCGAACAATAACAACTCAGACTGGATGAAGATCAGTGACACTGTGGATAGTGGATATGACTATATGCCAGGCAAGACTTCAGGTACCCAGTTAGGTAACCGTGACAATATGTTCGATGCTCAGCTTGACGGCATCCTAAGAGATCATTTGACAGATGGCACGAACAATCTTTTCAACGACCTGGGTGTGAACAATGTCGGTGTGGATATAGACAACTATGATGTCTCTGATCTCATGACCTCATACAGAAACAATAATGAAAATATAACTTCAGTCTATATTAAAACCTTTTCTGACAATGACTACATTACCCCAAGTATGATCGCCTTTTCAGCGGAACTCTATATCCCTGAACTCTGTTATGACTATACTTTAGACATAGACGGGCATGTGATCTCTTCAGAGAATAACGAGATAAAAACACCTTTTGGTGATTTTGGAGAGCCATTGACAACGGTACTTTATCTTAAGAGTCTGGAGGGAGATATCGACCTCTCAAATGTAGACATCAACTATAGTATCATTGATCCGACACAACTAGCCTACATAGACTGTACCACTGAAATATCCGAGGTCGGTGTATTTAATTATTCTGATGCCTGTGCCTACACCACACCAAGCACACTTGTTGGTCCGGGGACACACCTGTATAAAGGTTTTGGTATGCATATAGGTAAAGGAAAAACGACTTCTCAAGGGGGTACCATATCTGCCTTTGAGGACCGTTATATCAAATTTGATTCGAAATTTAAGACTACAGTTGTCAACACGGCATTTGAATTTTCAGTTGATTTCACAGTAGACTACGGTTCAGGTGCAGTACCAATACACAAGATCTTTACACCAGAGGACATGTGTGTGCCTACCGGTTCGGGATTCTTGCCGGAACTGGGTGCTTTTAATATTACAGACAGAGCCAACAGCTGGGACCAGTGGAATCTTTATACCCAAGTAAGCAGAAGAGCCTTTGACCTTAGACTCTGGGCCTACGCGTTGGACGCAGGAGATTATACCGGCCTGATAGGGGATGACCTCAACCTATCAGTGGAAGTCGAGCCGATACGCGCAGACAACTTCAGCCGTGATGCCAATACGGCATGTAATGACCAACACTCCATATTCCCGAATACAAATGGAAAATTCCTGCATTTCAATGTTGGGAAATACATAGACTTCGGATATGAAGAAGATCAGCTTGACTTTTCCTATAGATCTGTGGCATTCCGGATCTGGTATCTCGGCGATGTTAACGGAACCGGAACCATCATGGATGATCATAACTGTACAAGGGTTAACCAGTCTGAGTGTATCGACCTTTATACTGACCGTTATGCCAGCAAAACAGCCTGTCAATATGAATGTCGTGATATTGGTTCGTCCGGTAACTGTTATGACTGTCTGAGAGACAACTATGGCCGGAGGGTATGTTCCCGAGACAACTTTGCAATCAGACCGGAATCTTTTATTACAGAACTCGTCGACAGTAATGAGAGTAGCAATATCGATGACCCAAGCATACATATCGCCAATTCCGTCTCAGATGCTGCTCCTTTCAGTGTCGTTGCAGGATATAAATACCGTTTTGATATCAACGCCACCAATCATGTGAACGATACCGCAACGCCAAGGTATATACAGCATTTTGATCCAGGTTCATCAACACATTGGGTACGTATGCTATGGTTCCCGAATGGACAAACTGTAAGCGGATGTAATGATGTGGAAGACCAAAATATCTCGATCAACCTCTTCAATGGTTCTGATGTCAACTTTTTTACACGTACCAGCTACACTGATAAAGTGACCCAGATTGGTAAATACCGCTTTGAGATCTTTGACAGTAACTGGACAAGTGCAGACTGGAGTACTGATGAAATGGCCCATCATTTCGGTAGCTACAGTCAGTATTATGATTCTGCTACGGACTGTGCAAGCAACAGCAGTGCTGTTTTAGCAACTGGCAGCACAGGGAAGGAGGGATGTGAGATCAGCAGCGTACACACAAATCCGGACAGACCTACAAGTAGTTATAATGCTCTCTTTGCACAATACTATCCATCACAATTCCTTGTGAACAGTTTGGCCTTTACGATCGGACCAAGAGGAAGCAGTAGTTTTGTCTATATTAATACCCTAGATGATACCCTTGCCTACCCGGATGGATATACAAATGGCGTAGATGAAAATATGTCGTATAATGTTCAAGGTACATTCAGAGCAGCAGGCTTTGATGACGGAAATGTCTCTAATTTCGTAAACAATTGTTATGCAGAAGATGTCAATATGTCACTCTACCAGAGTTTTCAGCATGCAACGCCAGGCACAACACCCAATCTTACCTATGATCTGGTGGACTACAACATCAGTGATATCACGGATGTTATCCGTGTCAGAGAACAAGGCACGTTCACTTTCGCAAATGATACGGCTAGTGCCCTGCCATTGCTTCCTATCAACATCACTCAAAGACCAGTACACTTTAGAAAAGATATGCAAGGTGCCATCACTATGGATCTCGGATACAACTTTGACCGCAGTATCAATACCCCACTCAACCCAAGACGCATACTGATGAATGATTTCAATATCAGCTATGCCATCTCACCGGCAACAGTGTATTTTCAGATGAAAACAGATCATAAGATCTTTGGTAACAGGGATCTGAACCAAAGTGTTTCATTTTTATATGCCAAAGCAAAACCGGGGAAATTCTTCTATGAAGATATCACCACTACGTCTATCAATACGCCGGTATCTGTTGTCGTCTATTGTGATCTTGGGTTTACTGCATGTCAGGACCGTATACGTATATTACTGAATGATGCAGGTACAAACGAAGGGGACTGGTGGCTCTCTTTGGATCACAGAACCAATAATTTTACAGATGCACATGGTGATGTCATTCTGCAGACAGGAGCTGTCACTGAGGGTCCTGGTAACCCTACAGTCACTCCAGCTTCACCCAATGCACTGAGTATCACTGCTGATGCTACAGACAATACTGTTTCTGTCTCAAGCGGACCAAATCCGACACTGCCATTGACAGTAGAGATAGACTTGCAGACCAATACTGCTTCGCCGGTCACAGACAGATGGCTCATTTACAATGAGTACGATGCCACTGTGCCATCTCCATTTTACAAGGTAAGGTTTATCGGAGATTCAAACTGGACGGGTATCGGAGATGAGGGTATGGTTGTCGGAACAGACGCCAGTAAACGTAACACGAAAAGACTGGATTGGTAATGATGAGAAAAAAAATGCGAAAGGCTGTCGCGATGATCGAACTGATCTTTGCGCTAGTGATCATGGGGATCGTCATGATGTCTGCCCCAATGCTTATCGGCTCAGCTTCCTCTGGAAACCTTGTGGCAATACAACAGGAAGCGATCGCTGCATCTGCTTCCGAACTGGGAATGATACTCACAAGAGACTGGGATGAGTCAGGTACCGATGAGACGGCAGAGAATCCGATCCTCCTGGTCACCAATGGTGATTCTGCACTCGATATGACCCTCGCCCCGGATGGTAATTCCTCCGGTAGAAGAGCAGGTACTCCCGTAACAAGCAGTCGAAAATCTTTTTCTTCGATCAGCAGTACAGAACGTTTTGCTACCTTAAAGTCTGCATTTGAAACTGAAAGTGATGCAGATGATATCGATGATTTCGATACAGACACTATTAGCCTTACAGGTACAAGATATGGCATGGGAGATCTTGCAGATACCACTATCAGTATCGCAACTGCGGTCTCTTATCTCAGAGACTCACCTTCTGCTGGTACCTACGACTCCACAACATTAACTTTGAACAATCCTTTTGACAACAATGTCACGGGTACAAGTAACATCAAAAGTATTACCGCTCAAACCACATCAACCAATCTTGACACAAGTATCAAACTTCAGGCATTCAGTTGTAATATCGGTACCTATACACTCAAAATGAGGAGCTTTTAGTGAAACATCTATTCCAGCCTTTCAGAACGGCATTCTCAATGCTTGAACTCATATTTGTCATCATTATTCTGGGGATCGTCTCTTCCATCGGTGCAGAGATCATTGCACAGATCTATGAAAGTTATATAGTCCAAAGGGCCACACATCGCAGTTCTATCAAAACAGAACTGGCCGCAACGCAGATCTCTAACAGACTCACTTATGCTGTTCCGGGAACCGTCATAGGAAGGATAAGCCAGACTGACCCAACCTATAGAGCGATCGATGATCTTGATGCCGAGACCTATAAGGTCATGCAGTGGATGGGATATGATGCAGACAGTTTCATTGCCCATACAGCTGCCAGCAGAAGACCGGGATGGAGTGGACTTTGTGATGTCGATGAAAGTAATGTCACAGGTATCATTACACCGGGTTCGCAACTGGCCTTGACAGCAACGATCATAGGCAATTTATCTAACAGCACAAGAGGACTTGCTGATGCTGCCCTGTTTTTTGCAAGCAGTTACAACCCCACAAATATAAGCTATGGCGGAGCAACAACAGCTCTCTCTTCCGGCCTCTCCAATGTTGCTTCGGGTGCCGGAGAGACCATCACACTGGATGCAGCAGGAACGACAAGAAATATCTCTGAACTCTACAAACTGAGCTGGAGTTCTTACGCCATTATCCCTGTACAGCGAGATGGTACAGTATGTACCAACCCTGCTACACAAGTATGTGATCTTCATCTTCGCTACAATTTTCAACCATGGAACGGAGGCACCTATCAAAATGCTGCCAGTTCCATATTGCTCCGAAATGTGACCGTATTCCGTTTTACGGGTTCAGGAAATACCATCCGATTTAAACTCTGTCAAAGAGAAGACATTGGAGAAGATTTCAACATTACAACCTGTAAAGAGAAGGCGGTGATACGATGATGCACACGCAAAGAAAAGCATTTTCCATGCTGACTGCGATCTTTGTGATCGTTCTTATGGCAACTGTCGCTATGCTGGTGACGAGTTTGACAGGTAAAATAGTCAAAGAGACAACAGCCCAATACCAAAAAGAACAGGCAGTATTGCTCTCCAAAAGTTACACCGAATATGCCATTATGGCAGTCATGTCAAATGATCGAAATGCTACAGATTGTATTGAGAACATTAATGGTCGTATTGGTGCAAATGTGAATAACGGGCAAGGATATCTGATCAATGCCAGAATTGCTTACATTGCTGACAGTAATGCCAGGGTAGGCACTTGTGCTGCAACAAGAATACTGGATGATTCAGGCATCACCACTGCAGAATCTGCACTTAGTGTGATCGTTGACGTCTATGTCAGATATAAAGATCCTGATCATCCCAATATTGGCTCGGCACCCTGGGTGACATATCACAGAAGGACATTGCAAAAAATATGACAAGAATTAAAAAGTATCAATCAAACCATCTTCATCACGCTAACAACAGAGTTGCATTTACCATGCTGGAACTTGTATTTGTCATCGTTGTGCTAGGTATATTGGCTTCACTTGCAATGCCCAGAATGGATAGAGATCTAAAACAGGAAGCGGTAGACAATATTATTTCTGACATACGCTACACACAACATTTAGCACTTAGGGATCATAAACAGGAATTTGATAATGCACAGTGGCAGAGGTCCTTCTGGAGGATCGGTTTTGAAAATTGTGCCAATGCCTCAGGACTCTATGAATATATCGGTACAGATATGAATTTTGGTGGCGGTATCGATGATGATGAAGCGGCACTTGATCCGACAAACGGAAAAAAAATGATCTGGAGTGGTGCAGATTGTTCAGACGGAGGAGACAGTAACACAAGTGACAGACTTTTTATCTCACACAAATATGGTATTACAGGAGTAGCCTTTACCGGGACAGGAACCAATAGTTGTGCAAATGCCCAATATATCGGTTTTGATCGTTTGGGACGTCCCCATCAAGGCTTCGCCGGAAATAATGGAAGTGATGAACCTGACTACGCAAGCTATTTAGATGGAAATTGTACCATCACATTTACTATGTCAGATGGTGATACCTTTGGGATCACTGTCCAGGCAGAAACAGGACATGTTTTTATCGTCGGGAATGAAGACTCTTAAAACATACTTCCATTTACCCTTTATTAAGTTACTAAAGTTACAATTAAGTATAGATAAATGAATTTATCTATACTTTAACACTAAGGATTTATTATGATCAAAAGTATCACGGGAAGACATTTCGAACTTACAGAACCTATCAAGGCCTATGCGGATGCAGCAGTAGACGGCCTGAACAAATACCATCTCGATATCATATCAGCAAGTACTGTTATTTCGGCAAACGAGAAAAATGGTAAGAAAGGGTTTGCTACAGAATTCATCGTAAATTTAAAAGATAAGAATACGATCGTTATTACACAAAACGATAAAGATGTTTATGCGGCGATGGATCTTGGTATAGAGAGAGTAAAAAAATCACTTAGAAGACACAAGGAGAAGATCAAAGGCCATAGGATCATGAGCTTTAAGGACTTGGGATCTGATGCCGAAGCGGTAACGGAACAACTTGATTACCTTGACCAGACTGAAATAGAGATCATACCAATGGACCTGGAACTTCATAAACCTATGGATTTTGATGAAGCGATAGGCGCACTTAAAGCAGAGAAAAAAAGACAATTTATTGTATTTAATGACAATGACGGTCTTATGCGTGTAATGTACAAAAGAGCAGATGGGAAATTTGGACTTTATTAATGCGTAGGGGCAATCCCTTGCGGTTGCCCTCATGTATTTCTCACTCTCTCCTTCGCATAAACTACCACTTCTTCATCTTCAGCCATATCCAGCCACTTGAACCTTTGACCACTTTGAATGGTACCGTCCAGTATATCACCGCTGTCTCTGAATTTCAGATCAAGTTTTGCAATGTCAAAGCCATTTGTAGTTTTCGTAAACTGAGTCAGTCGTTCATTTGCAGGGAAATTACTGTAAAGGTAGCACCAGCTCTTTAAACCGTTACGCCCTACTCTTCCCCTCAGTTGATGTAGAGTTGCCAGTCCAAGACGTTCTGCGCCTACTATGACGATAAGCGTAAGTCTCGGCAAAGAGATACCTACTTCAACCACTGTGGTGGCCAAAAGTATGTTCCCTTTTTCTCTAAACTCCAGTAATACTTCCTCTTTTTGTTTGTCTTTACCATGTGTCACATAGACATCCTCAAACTTCTCCTCCCAAAATCCTCTACTCTCTTCCAAAGACTGATAAGGCACTTCCGTACTCTGCTCTACCAAAGGGTAGATAATAAGTACCTGATGATCCTCTGCTATCTCCTCTTTGATGTGTGTTAGCAAATTTGGAAAGTCCTGTTTGCCTATGGTTTGGGTCAACACTTCTCGCTCAAACGGGGTTGTGGTAATAAGACTGACATCAAGCAGTTCAGACTCCATCATAGCCTGTGTGCGTGGTATGGGTGTCGCAGAAAACTGTATGAAGTGCGCTCTTTTCTCACCTCTGCTCACTAACGCTTCAAGGCTTTGTCTCTGTTTCGTTCCAAAACGATGTTGTTCATCTACCATCACCAGTGCTGCTTCAGGCAGGTCTTCTTTATACAGCAAAGCATGTGTCCCAATGATAAAGTCCGCTTCTACATAGTTCCCCTGATCTTTCCCCTGCATCACTAAAGCCACTTTCACTTCTTTAGGCAAATGCTTACTGGCTTCCTCATAGAGTTGCAAGGCAAGAAGAGAGGTTGGTGCCATCAAAATACTTTTATATGGCAGTGCCATCATCACCGAAGCCAGGATGACCATCGTTTTACCCGAACCTACATCCCCTACTACCATTCGTTTGGCTGCTTTTATATCTGTGGTCAAGTCTTTTTGTATCTCTTCTATCACTTCATTCTGCTCTTTTGTCAGTGTAAAAGGCAAGTGATCTATAAAAGGTTTTATGTCACCTCCAAGTGCATGTAGTGCAGGAAAATTTGCTCTTTTCCCCCGCAGTTTTTTAAGATGGTTAAAGGCTTCTATGAATTTTAATACTGTGACGAACTCCGGTTTAAAAGCACCGTTTTCGTAGATCTCTTCCATACTTTTTGGAAAATGTATGTGCATCAGAGTGGCCACTTCTTTAGAATCCAGGCCTTCATTAAAAAGATTTTGTTCACTGACATAAGCCTCTATCAGAGAAGAGATCTCAGACTCTTTGAGTACAGTTTTATACTTAGGGGTTATCTTATCTATCTGTTTAATAGACTTCGGCTGAGACATTTGCAGGTAGCCTTTATACTCTTCCAGTTTCCCTTGTATGACATGACTGGAACCTACTTCAAAAAGTTTATGATGATAAGGAGTCACCCGGAAAAATGTAGAAGAGAGGCGTCTCCCCGACTGTGCAAGATTGAAAGTCACACGAAGTTTTCCTGCATAGATACTGGAGTCCACTACTTTAGCTTCCAGTGTATTTATTTTACCCAGTTCCAAGGTTGTAGAGAGTGTCGTATCGTTATAGGAGGTAGGGATAATAAGTGCCAGATCAAGTAGCGTATGAATTTTTAATTTTTTAAAAAGTTGTTTTGCTTCTTCCATCTCATTCCCTTCTGTTTTAATGATTATACAAAAGTTTTAGAGAGTTGGGAAATAATATGTCAAATTGACATATTATTTTTTACGTTTATCTTCTTTTTTTGTCACAATACTAAAGGTGATATTTGACAACTCTGTATGTGCTTTGATAAACTTGTTTACCTCATCCAATGTCACCGATTCAATCTTCTTTAACTGCTCTTTGGAAAAACCAAGCGGTCTACCATAGTAGTAG
>Ga0209013_10003941_pt1 | contig 13087 bp, 9 predicted proteins | sample Cruoilmetagenom2_FD_187291 | JGI IMG/M metagenome (GOLD analysis project Ga0209013, IMG submission 187291) | Oil polluted marine microbial communities from Coal Oil Point, Santa Barbara, California, USA - Sample 2 (SPAdes) (version 2) | ecosystem: Environmental > Aquatic > Marine > Oil seeps ... | reverse complement strand
TTTTTATCTCCCGGCAGGCTTGAGAACGCTTGTTGAAGCACTTGAAAAAGCACAAGATTCGCCGGCAGTATATGGGAGGTCATGGAATGTCGATATTCAGGGAAACAAAATTAAACCGTACTGGACCGTTTCCTTCAGTCGTCACCATTTGGCCAACCGCTGTTTTATTTCACAGCCGGCAACCCTTATTCGCCGTGAGGCCTGGGAAAAGGCTGGCGGGGTGGATGATACCCTTCTTATGGCCTTTGATTATGATTTATGGTGGAAGCTCTACACTCAGTTCGGCCCACTAACTTATGTTAATGAATTTGTTGCCGCCAATCGCAGGCATGATGATACAAAAACCACCGTCAACAGGCGGGAACACTACTTGGAAGCAATGCACCTTGTAAGGAAGTATTATGGGCGTGTACCACTGAAATGGTACCTGGCCTGGCCGATTATGGTTAACATGTGGCTGCTTCGACAAAAAATTAAAAAAAAATATGGTGTACTTTCGCATCATCTTTTCTAATATGTCAGATTGTTGTTTTAGCCGATAAATATTTACTTACAAGACAAGCGAGTTATGACGAAAAAAGCTATTATTACAGGTGTAACCGGGCAGGATGGTGCTTATCTTGCAGAATTTCTTCTCAAAAAAGGATATGAGGTCCATGGTATTAAAAGGCGGTCTTCTTCCTTTAATTCGGCCCGCGTGGATCACTTATATCAGGATCCGCATGAAGAGGATGTCCGATTTTTTATGCATTATGGCGATTTAACGGATTCCACCAACCTCATTCGTATTATTAACAAAGTCGAACCAACGGAGATATATAATCTGGCTGCTCAAAGTCATGTCCAGGTCTCTTTTGAAACTCCGGAATACACGGCCAATGCCGATGCACTGGGCACATTGCGCATCCTCGAAGCGATACGGATGCTGGGTATGGAGAAACAAACCCGGTTTTACCAGGCTTCCACGAGTGAAATGTTCGGAAAGGTGATCGAAGTCCCCCAAAAAGAAACAACACCCTTTTATCCTAGAAGCCCTTATGGTGCCGCTAAGGTATACGCATACTGGATTACCGTTAATTATCGTGAAGCTTATAACATTTTTGCGTGCAATGGGATTCTCTTCAACCATGAATCTCCTATACGGGGAGAAACGTTTGTTACTCGTAAAATTACCAGAGGGGTTGCCAGAATCAAGATCGGTCTTCAAGACAAGATTTATCTGGGAAATCTAGATGCAAAAAGAGACTGGGGTTTTGCCGGGGAATATGTCAGGGCCATGTGGTTAATGCTGCAACAGGATAAGCCCGAAGATTTCGTGATTGCCACGGGTAAAACCCATTCGGTACGGGAATTAGTTGAAAAAGCGTTTAGGGAGGTCGATATCGGGATTATTTGGGAGGGCTCGGGGGGCGATGAGGTGGGAAAAAATGCCGCAACCGGTAGGGTCCATCTCCAGATCGATCCGACTTACTATCGACCGACAGAAGTAAATTACCTTATAGGTGATCCGACCAAAGCAAATGAAAAACTCGGTTGGGTTCACAGTACTTCGTTTGATGAGCTGGTAAAACTAATGGTTCAGAGCGACTTAGAAGAAGCCAAAAGAGATGAGCTGTTTTTAAGAAAGGGTTTTAAACCATATAATAATTATGAATAAAATATCAAAAATATTCGTGGCGGGACATACCGGTCTGGTGGGTTCTGCCCTAATCCGAAAGTTGCGGAAATCCGGATATAACAATATTGTCTTTAAAACCCATAATGAGCTGGACCTCAAACGACAAAAAAACGTTGAGGATTTTTTTTATGATGTAAAACCTGATTTTGTTTTTCTTGCTGCTGCAAAAGTTGGCGGAATCTGGGGAAATTATAACTATCCGGCTGATTTCATCTACGATAATCTATCCATACAGACTAATATCATTCACTCGGCTTATTTGACCAAGGTTAAAAAACTTCTATTCCTTGGAAGTTCCTGTATTTATCCCAAACATTGCCCACAACCGATGAAGGAAAAGTACCTTCTTTCCGGATATCTTGAACCGACAAATGAACCATATGCTATCGCCAAGATTGCCGGGGCAAAGATGTGTCAATCTTATAACCGGCAATATGATACTCGCTATATCAGCGTAATGCCCACAAACATGTATGGACCCAATGATAATTTCAACCTTGAAACCTCACATGTATTGCCGGCACTCATTAGAAAATTTCACGAGGCGAAAGTAAACGGCTCTACGGAAGTGGAAATATGGGGCACGGGAAAACCCAGACGAGAGTTCTTACATGTGGATGATCTGGCCGATGCATGTTTGTATCTAATGAATAACTATGAAGAATCAGGTATCATAAATATTGGCACCGGAAAAGATTTAACTATAAGGAATCTGGCTGAAATCATAGCTGGAATTGTCGGATTTAGGGGTGAACTTAAATTTGATACCAGTAAACCGGACGGTACCCCTGTCAAATTGCTGGATGTTTCAAAACTGAATATGTTCGGTTGGAAAGAACACATCGAACTGACGGAAGGAATAAAACAAACATACGAGTGGTATCTAAACAATTTAAATAAAAGTTCATGAATAACGATATTGCAATCAGTATTCGAAACCTGACGAAGAGCTATAAGCTCTACAAAACACATGCGGAGAGAGTTAAGGAGACTTTTCATCCGTTTCGTAAGAAATACCACGAAACGTTTAATGCGTTAAGTAACATATCCATAGATATAAAAAAAGGTGAATCCGTCGGTATTATTGGAAGAAATGGTAGCGGAAAGTCAACAATGCTACAAATTATTAGTAGAATTTTGACACCTACATCAGGTAGTGTCGATGTTCAAGGAAGGATATCCGCACTGCTAGAATTGGGAGCTGGATTTAACCCGGAATTCACGGGAAAAGAAAATGTTTATTTAAACATGTCGATATTAGGATTCAGCAGAAAAAAAATCGATGCTAAATACCCAGAGATAAAAGACTTTGCCGATATTGGTGAATTTATAGATAAGCCCGTTAAAATTTATTCCAGCGGAATGTATGTCCGGTTGGCATTTGCAGTCCAGGCTTGTGTTGAACCGGAAATTTTAATTATCGATGAGGCTTTGAGTGTAGGTGATTTTTTCTTTCAACAAAAGTGTATGAAACGCATGTTAGAGTTGCGCCAAAATCGTGCGACATTGATCTTTGTCTCACATGATGTGTCTATGGTGCGTGACTTGTGTGATAAGGCTGTTTACCTTAAAAATGGCAGAATGATTTTTTTCGGATTAAGTCAAAAAGCTATCCAGCTTTATTACCAAGAAGTGTTGAGCCCTGACCAATTAAAGAAAAATCAGGAATGCGAAAAAGACAATTCTACTTTAACTTGCTCATCTCCTGTAAACATTACTGATTCTATTAAAAAAGAGGCAATATGGACTACGAAGAATGAAAATAAGTCGAATGGCCTTGAAGCAAAATTAATAGCCATCTCGGTTCTAAATAGTGAAAATGAAATGACATTGAAAGCCCGGATTGGAGAAAAAATTAAATTTAAAGTTCTATACAAAACATATACTGATGAACCGATACATGTTTCTATATCTTTAAAAAATCGTTATAACCAGGTAATCAACAGTAATGGATCTTATATTAGTGAAATTGAACCGTTAAGACTAATGAAGGGTGCGTATGCCATATTTGAATTTCAATTGACGTGCATGATTGAGCTTGGGTTTTATTCCTTTTACTTGAATTTATCGAAGACTTGTGATCTGCCGAATCGAGGAGTAACACTTGACGAGACGCCATGGTTGGGACCACTGGCTATTGACTGGGATTATGAAAATGAGAAGGCACCGTTTCTAGGTATGTTTGACATCCCTTTCAGTGATGCGAAGTTTATTTCTGTTAGTGAAAATACTGGTAAGGGAGCGATAAAATAAGAACGATACAATCATTAGCGTCACAAGTGAATAAATTCAGATCATTGTTTAAGCCACGAATTGGAATATTAAATCACTATCCTCCCAGAACCCTTAACATTCCTAAATCTTACTTTAAAGTAAAAAGAATTGATAATTATCCAAAAATCTCAATTGTTACCCCATCGTTTAATTCTTTCTCTTTTCTTGAAAGTACAATTAGAAGTGTAATAGGACAGAATTATCCCGAATTAGAATATATAATTCAAGATGGGGGTTCGGATGACGGAACGATAAAAATATTAAAAAAATACAGTGGGAGTTTGACGCATTGGGAATCAAAAAAAGACGGTGGCCAAGCTTGTGCGATAAACACGGGTTTTAAGTATGCCAGCAGTGAAATTATGGCCTATTTAAATTCGGATGATGTATTGCTCCCCGGCTCGTTGAATTATATCGCATGGTACTTTTCGAAACATACCGAAGTGGATGTTATTTATGGGCATAGAATTTTAATCGATGAGAATGGACACGACATCGGTAGATGGATTCTCCCTCCACACTGCAGATACACGCTCACTTGGCATGATTTTATTCCACAGGAAACATTATTCTGGAGAAATAGTATATGGGAAAAAGTTGGGGAGGGTATTAATGAATCTTTTCAATTTGCGCTGGATTGGGAGCTTATAATGAGGTTTCAAGAAATGGGTGCCAAATTTGTCCGCCTCCCTCGTTTTCTCGGTGCCTTTCGAGTCCATCAAGATATGAAAAGTATAAAGATTGCTGATACAGTCGGTAATCATGAAATGAATATTTTGAGAAAGAAGTATCAGGATCCCAACATTTCAGACAGACGTCTTGAAAAATATATTAAAAATTACTTATGGCGCCATGTTATACTTGATCGGTTATATAATAAAGGCTTGATACGGTATTAATGAAAAACAAAGCCATAATATTATCATTTACCATTTTGGTTGTCTTGTTTATTTATCTATTGCCTTATTATCAAAAGGCAAAAGTGACAATTGAGTATGAAGTAAATGGGAATGAAACCATTCAGATATACTGGAAACTCAGTGGTCTTGCAGGGAAGAAAAGCGGGTATTCAGAAGAACGATCCGTTATTAGGAAAGTATATAAAAAGAATAATAAGTCTGAATTCATCTTACCAAGTTTGAAAAGGATCGACCGGGCACGCATTGACCCGGCAAAAAGAAAAACAAAGCTAACGATCAACTCTATCACTATAAAACAACCCGGGTATACTGAGGTTCGGATCAATAAAAGGGATCAATGGAATGAAATCAAATTTCTGAATGATATTGATCTGATCGGAGTAAAGAATAACAAATTCATTCTTTTAACCCTGAGTATTGATCCGCAGTTTGAATTAAATATAACACCGCAGTTTAGCTATTTCCGTTGCTTGAGTGAGACGATCAGTCAGATAGCGAAAGTTGTTGCGAAACGAATGGATTTACTCGGTTTGTCTTGGATATCTATAGTTGTTTTAATTGCGGACATGCTGATTATTTTCAGTTTTTGTGCAACGTTTATTCAATTTTATAAATCAGATGTCCCTACTATGGGAGAATTATGTCTCGCTCTGGGTTTGATCGGTTTATGTTTCGTTGTTTCAACAACAACAATTTTAGGCATGATTTATCTGCTTTCGTGGCAAAATTTGTTAATACTGCATATTATTTTATGGATCGGAATCCATATTGTTTATGGAAAACGTTATGATCGCCGGATTTTCACCATGGCGTTTGAAAATGCTAAATTTGTATTTTCATCTATTCTGTCACCTGTCCGAAACGTACTTGTCCCACGTTATAACAATCCAAGAAACTATCTGAACTCATTATTACTTATAACAATATTATTTCTATTATTGTATTATATTATCCCTGCGGCTTTTACGTTACCCCTTAACTATGACGCAAACGATTACCGACTGTCGCGAATCGGTTACTGGCTCCAGGAAGGGAACGTCTGGCAATTTGCAACAAATGATATCAGGCAGAAGATATTGGCGGCCAATTGTGATCTGGTAATGTTGTGGATCACCTCTTTTTTTCCGAAAGGGTATCCGCTGGTTCATCTGGCATCATTTTTTGGTGGTTTAATGGCCTGCGTTGCAATTTATGAGTTCTGCAAAGTCCTCGGCTTTCCGATGCATTGGCGATTATCGGCTGTTATATTCTGGCTCGGTATTCCGAATTCGGCCACCCAAATGCTGACATCGCAGACGGATCTATTTACCACCGGTTGCCTGATGGGCGGACTCTTTTTTCTTTATATGTCTTTTAGGAAAAACCGTATGACCTGTTTCTGTCTTGCTGGTCTGGGGATTGGTCTGGCAGTAGGGGCTAAAGGAACGGTATTTTTTTGGGGACCCGGCCTGTTTTTATTATTTATTACAATGCTGTTTTTTTATCGTCCAAAGTTGAAGGTGCTCATACCCGGTATGTCGTCCTTAACATTGGTTCTCATCGGTTGTGGCGGGTTTGCATACATACAGAATCTTTATCATTTTGACACCCCCTTTGGCCCCAGCAGGGTCGCTAAATCGTTCAAGGATAGCCGGCCGGCCAAAGATAAAACAAAACCAGGGAAACCGGTACTTGGACGTTTTGAAGTGGATCGATTAAAAGCACAAGCGTATTTATGGCAGATATTTGAACCAAGCTCTAATCTTCCAGCTATTCATGCGGTAACTAATGTTATATTTAATACTATAGAGAATAATTTAAAAGAGAAATTCGAAAGAGTTAAATCTTCCTTTGTCGGCAGGTTCAATCAGGGAGCGAAGTGGGTAAGAATAGTCAGTATGAGTGAAGATTACCTTTCTTTTGGATTTATCAGTTTTTTATTTTTTTTAGCCGGTGGGGTGATCGCCTGTATTATGGCAGTTGTTTCCCGTGACGCATTGGCTGTTCACATGGCGGTCATGTTTTTCTCGGTTCTGTTATATTTTATATTTTACTGCCATATGGCGGGATGGACGGTTCATAGATACCGGTATGCAGTACTGGTAACTCCTTTTATAGCGATTATATCGATCTATTTTTTTTCTCAAATCGTTTCCGTTAAAGGAAATTATTTACGATTGATAATGATTACCATTACATTATCGACAATCACCTATCAGGCTTATATGTCATTTTACATTGCAAGTAATAGCCTGAGCCATGGCTGGAAATCATTCATTTCTCCTGCCAGGGCTGGGAATTACATAAACTACTGGATAGATGCGGACTCATTAGTAAAAAAAATTAAAAATCGAAGCAACAAGAACAGGCTCGGTCTTTTTTTATCTTCTGGATCCTGGTCATCTCTTTTTTTTCGACAGGGTCCGAGTATCCACTCAAAATATATTGCCTCAGATAAAAGTATAGATGTCAACGAAAAAATTTTCGACAATAAACATATAAATATCATGATTACAAAGAAACTGTCATCAGTTAATGTTGAAGGTAGTTTCAATCTTATACGATCCGGTCGAAATTATTTACATGCACTTGCTCTTACAAAATCTGATGACGAGCTTAAGCCTTGGGTTATCACAAAGGGTCGTTGGCGAGATGGATGGGTACGCCCGAAAGGCAAGATCATAATCGGAAACTGGCAGAGGGAGGTATATCCGATTGAGGTATGTAATCCGGCGCCGGTTCCGCAAACTGTTCTATTATCATCTTCGAAATATAAAAAAAAACTATCCTTTGAAGCCCATGATGAAATCTGCCAAAAAGTGGATATTTATGTTCGTGAAAATGATCGTCTTGGTTGGCGAGTTCAACCGGGTTATTTTCCATCGAAACTTACCGGATCAAAGGAAAAAAGATCTCTTGGCGTGAAAATGAAACTTCCGAAATATTGATAAGAGATATGCCAGTGACGCTGCCTGAAAAGAAAGAACCAATCAAGCTAATTATCCAGATACCATGTTATAATGAAGAACACTCTTTGCCGGTTGTGCTTGGGGAACTTCCTAGAAACGTGCCGGGCGTAGATGTTGTAGAATGGCTTGTTATTGATGACGGAAGTACCGATAAGACGGTTGAGATCGCCCGGAATCATGGCGTTGATCATATTGTTTCCCACACAAAAAACCTTGGTCTGGCCAGTGCATTCATGACCGGTATCCACGCCTCTTTGGAACACAACGCTGATATTATAGTAAATACGGATGCGGACAATCAATATAAAAGCAAATATATACCAGAGTTGATTAAGCCTATCCTTGATAACAAGGCGGAATTTGTCGTCGGTGCACGTTCGATAGATAATATCGAGAGTTTTTCATCGATTAAAAAAATATTGCAAAAATTAGGAAGCTGGAGTGTTCGGATTGCCAGCGGAACTGATATCTCAGATGCACCGAGTGGATTCCGCGCTATTACAAAAAATGCAGCTAAAAAATTGAATGTTTTCAGTAAATACACCTATACGCTTGAAACAATAATTCAAGCAGGGAAAAAGGGCATCGCTATTACATCGGTTCCTGTTGAAACAAATAGTGACTTACGGCCCTCACGCCTTTTACGTAGTATTCCATCATATATAATTCAATCCATTATCACCATAATTAGGATATTTGTTGTTTATCGGCCTTTTCGTTTTTTTGCATCGATCGGATTTATACTCTGTTTGATTGGTATCACTCTGCTTATTAGATTTTTTATCTATTACTTCATTGGACAAGGAGGTGGTCATGTACAGTCAGTCATTATATCAGGTATTTTAATTGGGATAGGATTTAATACCATACTGATTGCTTTTATCGCCGATCTAATAAGCGTTAATAGAAGGCTCTTGGAAAAAATTAAATATACGATAAAATAATATTTTTGTGAATTTGAATGAACATCCTTGTCGATTTATATCATCCGGCCCATCTTCATTTATTCAGAAAAGCTATGAAAATGCTTCAGAATGATGGGCATAAAATATTTTGGGTTACTCGTGATAAGGATATTACTGTCCAGTTACTGGAAGAATATCACTTGCCATACAAGATTTTAACCAAGGCCCAGAATGGACTATTGAAAATGTTCTGGGAACTCATTATCCATGATTTTAAAGTATGGCGTGAGGCATTGCGCAATGATGTTGATCTTATGGTTGGCACCTCAGTAAGTATTGCTCATGCCGGCCTTTTTTGTAAAGCAAAGAGTTGGGTGTTTGAGGAAGATGATGCCAATCAGGCAAAGTTGATGACTTATTTGTCTTATCCCTTTGCTTCAAAAATTATCACACCTGATTTTTTAGCTCATGAAAATCATGGCAAAAAACATATAGTTTACCCCAGTTATCATGAGTTGGCCTATTTGCATCCCAATAATTATACTCCCGATCCTACAATATTAGAGGAGATTGGCCTTAAAGACGGAGAGAAATATTTTATAATGCGTTTTGTTTCTCTCAATGCAAGCCATGATTTTTCCGTAAAGGGACTTTCATTTGATCAGAAGAAAAATATTCTGCACAAGCTGCTTGAATACGGTAAGGTTTTTATCACATCGGAAGGAGAACTGGATAAGGAATTTGAACCGTATCGACTCAAAGTAGCTCCCCATAAAATTCATCATCTGCTTAATTACAGTTCTCTTTGTATCGGGGATAGCCAGACTATGGCAATCGAAGCAGCCGTACTTGGTGTTCCCTCATTACGTTGTAATACATTTGTTGGTGAATTAAGTTTGCTCAAGGAACTTGACCATAAATATGGGCTCACATTTGGATTTTTACCGGACCAGGCAGAGAAACTTTTAGATAAGATTGATGTACTTCTAAAAATGGATGACCTTGTAGAGCGATGGGAGAGAAAACGTATGCGTTTTCTAGAGGATAAGATAGATATGACCGAGTGGCTGTTAAGATATATTCAATCTGAAATGAAATTGGCTTGAGCAGTGTTGGTTGTTATCAACTAATCTACCGATTTCGTGGTGTCATCAGGATCTTGGTGAAATTCCTTCTGCCCTGGACACCAATGACATTCTATGAAATGGCAGAAAAAAAAGTTGTCTGATTCTATGGAAAAAAGTGACCTGGCAAATAAGCACCTATTAATTATTTCTCAAAATTATTCAACTTTTACAAAGAATCAAATTGAAAGTGTTGCACCATATTTTAAAAAAGTCTATGTTCTGCCTGTTTATAGGCCAATTGCTGAAATATCGAACTTTCTTCCTATTGACAGCCTTAAGCCTTTTCGAAAGAAGGTAAAAATTGATCTATCTAACCTTTCTGAGAATATAACCGTCATTCCCACCCCGCTAAATTATATTCCTCTTAAATCTTGGTATAAGGTTGTTGGTGATAATCATCTAAAAATTGTAAAAAAAATTATTCAAAAATATCACATCCAGTTTGACATGATTCACTGTCATTTTACATACTCTTCCGGATATGTAGGTTCTAAGTTAAAAAAAATATATAATGTACCTCTTGTAATCACTGGCCAGGGATTTGATATCTATGATTTACCCTTCAGAGATGCCTACTGGAGCGATAAAATTGGAAATGTATTAAAAAGTGCGGATAAAATTTTTACTGTAAGTACAAATAACATTAAATGTATTGAAAAGCTAGGCGTTAATGATTCCGTAGAGCTTATCCAAAATGGCTATAGCGAAGATTTGTTTTTTCCGATGGGGAAAATAGAAGCAAGAAAGAAACTCAACTTGCCTGAAGATAAAAAGATCATTGTTACTGTTGGTAATCTCATTGCGATTAAAGGACAAAAATATCTTGTTGACGCCATTGCTCGACTTGTTGCCAAACATGAAAATCTGTTATGTATGATAATTGGTGGAGGTGGTCTTAGAAAAGAATTAAAAGAGCAAATAAAAAAGCTTGATTTGCAAGAGTGCGTTCAGTTAGTCGGAGAAGTGGAACATAACAAAATACACCAATGGATAAATGCATGTGATATTTTTGTTTTGCCAAGCCTGAACGAGGGAAATCCAACGGTTCTGTTAGAATGTCTTGCCTGTGGCCGCCCATTTATAAGTACTGATGTTGGTGGTGTGCCAGAAATTATTAAGGACAAAAGACTAGGCCTGCTCTTTCAACCTGGGAATGTAGATGATATGGAAAGGACCATTAATCAGGCACTCAATATCGTCTGGGACCAAAACTATATAATCAAATATGCCCACTCATTTACCTGGAATGAAATAGCAAAAAAGGTATTGAAGGCATATAAACAACTCATAGGATAAAATTTAGAGTATGAAAATTAGATTTGACAAAAAGGGGCGTTTTTTAAAGGTCCTGCAAATATCTAATGGTTGTAGATAAATGAAGATCGTAACAGTTGTCGGAGCCAGGCCTCAATTTATAAAAGCATCCGCAATCAGCAGAGCAATTGTTCAATATAATGAGCGATATCCGACTAAGGCCATCAAAGAGATCCTTCTTCACACCGGACAGCATTATGACGAGGGAATGTCAGCTGTATTTTTTGATCAAATGGATATTCCCAGGCCTGCTTATGAGCTTGGTATACTTGAGAAGACCCATGGGGCCATGACCGGAAAGATGCTTCAGCAAATAGAAGAGGTGCTGATGGATGAAAAGCCTGATTTGGTCCTTGTTTATGGTGATACAAATTCTACTCTGGCAGGCACTCTGGCAGCTGTGAAAATTCATATCCCCGTCGCTCACGTCGAAGCCGGTTTACGTTCATTTAATATGAGCATGCCGGAAGAGATCAATCGTATAATAACCGACCGTGTGTCCACCCTATTGTTTTGCCCGACAAAGACTGCAGAGCGGAACTTATCTAATGAGGGCATAAGCGAAGGTGTCATACTGTCTGGTGATGTTATGTTCGATGCCACTTTATTTTACCGTGAAAAAGCAAAGCAGCAATACTCTCTTGATCGATGGGGTCTGTATAAGAATCAATATGTTTTATGTACGTTCCATCGTGCTGAAAATACTGATAAAGAAGAAAGACTGGAGTCTATCTTAATGGCTTTACGGGAAATAGCCAATGATATACAAGTGGTAATTCCCATACATCCACGTACAAAAAAAATGATACAAAGATATAAACTTAGTAAGCACCTTGAGAGGTTAAGAATTCTTGATCCTGTTTCCTATCTTGAGATGATTAGACTGGAGATATCGGCAAAGGCGATCATGACTGATTCTGGAGGCGTGCAAAAGGAAGCCTATTTCCACAAGGTCCCATGCCTGACCATACGAGATGAAACGGAATGGATTGAAACCATCGATATGGGATGGAATCGGTTGTGCGATGCCAATAAGGCAACTATACTCAATGCATGGCATGGTCTCAGAGTACAGAATGAAAAATCTAAAAATATTTTTACCCAAGAATCGCAACCATATGGAAACGGGATGGCCTCACAGTCAATTGTTGGGTCTTTGACCTCTTTTTCTGATCTATTTTAACCGACCATAAAGGCTCAAAGTTGATAAGACCGCAGTTACTTTTAGTTGCCTTTTTACAAAGCGCTATGAAAATTTTATGGAAATTTCGAGATAATACAGATTTCAATAGAGAGTAAAGAAATGCCAAAAGAGATCTATTTGCAAGATAAAATAATTGGGGTTAACCACCCTACATTTATCATCGCCGAAGTTGGTGTAAATCATAATGGTGATATGGAATTGGCTAAACAATTAGTTTGCGAAGCAAAACGGTGCGGCGCAGACTGTGTCAAGTTTCAAACGTTCAAAGCGGAAAGGGTTGTGACAGAGGATGCACCAAAGGCAGAGTACCAGCGCAAGACCACGGATCCTGAAGAATCTCAGGCTGAAATGCTAAAAAAATTGGAACTTGGCCAGGATGTTTATAAGGAGCTAATTCTCTTGTGTCGTGAGCAAAACATTATCTTTATGTCGACACCATATAATGTTGAGGATGTAGATTTTTTGGATGAGTTGGGTGTGCCTGCATTCAAGTTGGCTTCAATATGTATTGCGGAACCATATCTCCTTAAATATGTTGCCCGCAAAGGCAAACCCATGATTGTTTCCACTGGGATGGCTACGCTGGCTGAGGTTGATGATGCTGTTCGTGCTATACGTGAAACAGGAAATGAGCAGCTGATCTTGTTGCAATGCACTACAAATTATCCTTCCTGCTTAGAGGACGCGAATTTAAGGGCAATGGAGACAATGCAAAAT